>Ga0315315_10001680_pt1 | contig 20323 bp, 20 predicted proteins | sample M140m3416metaG_FD_203699 | JGI IMG/M metagenome (GOLD analysis project Ga0315315, IMG submission 203699) | Ammonia-oxidizing marine archaeal communities from Monterey Bay, California, United States - M1 40m 3416 | ecosystem: Environmental > Aquatic > Marine > Intertidal zone | place: USA...
TACAATTTTTTTTGAAATGACAAAGAGGGCAAAGATGAAGGCGCCGTCAGGGCATACCGGAGAGAAGCGCGATCTCCCACTTCTGAATATGAAAGAGGCCGAAGAACAGAGAAAGGCTTGTTTTGCCAAGGCGTGGCAGCAGCACAACGACCGCTTGGTGCGCGAGGCCGCGCAGTCGGCCAACAAGAAGAAAGAGGGGCCGCGACCGACGATTTCGAAGCCCGGATGTTCGATGCACGCCAGAGCATTTGACGCTCCGCGCCCGTGAAGACCTCGTCGCTATACTTGTGATGCAGGGAAATGTGTGAGGGGCGAATTCACTCTGCACTAAAAGGATGGTCGGAGGGAACGGGATTGCGGGGGTGCTGACGGCGGTTGCATTGAGCGGTGGGGGGAGTGGCATGTTTGGGGAAGCTCCTGTTCGAGAGGTCGTGAGCCCGACAGGCTCCTTGGAGCCGTGGGAAGAAGTGACGTCGACCGAATGTGACTTTCGGGCGGCGGACGCTCCACCGGTGGAAAGCGATCTTTGCGCCCCATTTGCGATCGCAAGATTCGCAGGCGCCGCGTCGACGCGCACAACGGACAAGGCGCTCGCGTGCGCTGCCAAATTCGACACCGACTGCATCTTGTCGACGGAGGTTGGGCTGGGCATCCCCGCCGCGTTTGTGTACCACCAAGAAAAGGGTGTGCGAATGCTGGTTGCGCCACGACTGATTCCTCTTTCTTCGGAGGCGGCCTTGAATGCTACGACGGAAAGAGTGAGGGTGCACAATCCGGCCGAGTCTAGGGATTCTCGAGTGTTGTCGCTCAACGACACAATTGTTGCGGAGTTTCTTGTGGGCGGAGAACGCAGCCTGACAACTGAAACGCTGCGCGGGCCCGACGCTTTTTGCGTTCAGCTCTTGCGGCTGGCGTACTCGAAAGAGTGTTGGCTTGCGCTCGAATGAATGATGTACATTTGTACAGGTTTGTGGACAAAAGAAAAAGTGAAATGTCTGTCGTAGACGCCGTGATTTCTAAATACCTCAAAAAACTGAGCCTGTCCGCGTCCACTGGTTGTCCGAGCGGAAACGATGACTGGGAAAAAGACGGAGACTCTGACTCCGAAGAAGAAGATAATGAAAAATACAGAGGGTTTTTGAAAGGAATTACAGACGACAAAGATGCAATTGCAAAACGCGACAGCGAAAAAAAGGAAGAACAAAAGGAACAGTACAAGAAAAGGAAGGAAAGACAGCATGCGGAGAATGAGACATTTAGAAAAAATGCGGAGGCGGTCTATAAACAAAAGAAAGATGATGAAAACGAAAAAATTGCCGATCAGCGGGAAAAGGAGAGAGAACTCCGAACAAAAGATAAAGAAGAGGCGCCACCCTTTTTCAAAGGATGAATCAATCGATTTTTCAATTTGTGTCATCGTCCGAGCTGTCCGAGCTGTCCGAGCTGTCCGAGCTGTCCGATGCCCCTTCTCCGGTCGCATTGATTCTGTTGTTGTTGTTTTTGTTGTTTTTCTTTTTGCAATGTAAGCTGGAAGAAGAGGCGGGCCGTTGGCAAAATTTGTTCAGTGTTAGTTGCGTCGTTGGTTTTTGTTTTCCGGGCCATTCGCTTCCGCCGCCTGGCAATTTTCTCTTATTTTGCTTTTTTCCAACGTCGACCCAGCGATCCATGGCGTGCAGTGGACACTTGGAGGTCGCGACAGGCGTCGTGGATAGCGGCGAGGCGGTGTAGGTGTGATCAAACAGCCTGGAAGAGGCGCTGCGTTCTGCCGGTAGGGCATGAATTCTGCGATTGAACAGTATTTAAACAAGCATCCTTACCCTGGAAAAGTTATCAAGGGGCGCGACGAAGACTGGAAAGTTGTGAATGAATCCGTGAAGAAGCTCGGCGCCTTTAGATGGAACCCTGACGAGAAAACGTGGGATGCGGTGCAGATGGAGAAGCTGTTGCCACTGATCGAATCGGGTCGTTGGTTTCCGCACCCGATTGCAAAAGAGCTGCACCTCAATTTTGTGTACGCGGTTCGAGAAAAACTCAAGGTCAAGCAGGAAGCGGCGAAGAAAGCTGCGCGCGACGCGGAGCGCCAGAAGAAGCCTAAGCCAGCACCGAAGCCGAAGGTGTACGAGCCGTCACGGCTGCAAGGCGGTCTGAATTTCGGGTTTGCATCGAAGACAACGCCTGTTGCATCATCAAAGTTTCCCGCAAAGCGAAAGCTGGGCGCGGATTCAACGCCTACAGTGCAAAGCAGTTTGAAACTGTTGACGGTTGGCTCGGTTGGCTCGAAGCAGCGCGCGAGCGTGGCAGAGGAGAAGACGGCAGAGGATAAGACGGCAGAGGAGAAGGCGGCGGCAGGCAAGAATTCCGAAAAAGAGCAAAACGCGCAAGAAGAAGCAAGGGCGAATCGAGACCTCGGACGCGAAGAGAACAAGCCCGAGCACCTTGAACGCTTGCACGACCTTGGAGTGAACCGAGATGCCATCGAGTCGTCTTGGAATTGGGACGTGCTGGGCCCGCGATCTGGGACAAGCCCCGCATTCCGGCTTTGTCGCATCATCACTCTCACGCGCGAGCACAGAAAAGGCGCAGGCTGGGACGCCGAACGGATCAATCGTTTTCACGACGAATGCGAAGCCAAGGCGAAGCGCGACGAACGGGCACGGCAGATCGAAGAGGTGGAGCGAGAAAAGCGGGCACGGGAGATCGAAGAGGTAGAACGAGACAAGCGGGCACGGGAGATTGAAGAATCGGCCCGCGCGCACGACGAGGACGAGGACATCGTGGACACGATAGAGGATGTGCTCACTCCGGCAGAAGCTGCCGAGCAACGGCGGGTGTTCGATGAACTCTGCCGACGCAACGACAAACTTTGCCAAAATCATTGGATCGCGTACCGCAACCCGGCGCGAAGGTGCCCCGTGTGTCAACAAGTGGTGGACGAGCAGTTTCCCGAGTGTTTGTGCGACGGGGAGGCTTGGCGATTGTGTGAGCCGTGCTGCACCATGCGACACGATGTCATCGAAAGGGGTGGGTGCAGCTGCCCCCGCCCCAGTCCGAAACGCTAAACTGGCCGAGGTGGCCGAGGTGGCAGAGGTGGCAGAGTGTCCCCAAACCGCCTCTCGGAAAAAAAGAGTAACGAGATTTTGAAAGTTGGAATGCAGGACGTGGGTGTAGAGCACGAACAAAACTGAGCATGCGAGTGTTCGACGCGCTGCCGCCCGAGTTGTCGGAGAGAATCGTCAAAGAAGCCACCACCGCATCCCCAGGATCGCAGTGGGCGTTGAGGTCAACGTGCAGGTCTCTGTCGACAATGCCATTCGCACGCAACGCGCCGTGCATTGCACACCAATCCGATGGTCCACACGGACTGATGCATACACACCGCCGTTTGTGGCCATCAAAAGCAACGCAAGGGGGCTTCCCCGTATACTATTATGCCGGCTGTGATCCGTTTCAGCAGACGCACACAGCGGGCTGGCGACATCCCGACGTTTTCACAACAACCCCGTTTCGCTTCGAGACACAGGTTGTAATTGCAATGGACTGGAAGACCGTAATCTGGTCGCTGCTACACACAGACGTTGAGGCTGAATCTGGATTAAGAGACTTGTCGCTTTCGGAGCGACCATTCGTTTCAATTCTTTCTCACGAAGAAGAGTTTGAAAGGTCTACAGACTTTCCAAGCGTTCGAAATGAGGTGTGTGCCGTGCTTCATGATGGACAGACGCTCAGAGGCGTGGACATTACCGGCGCAGCAGCGCCCCAAAGGCGAGTGCACGCATACGAACCACGCCTCCACCCCACCATCGGAGGACACATTTACGCATCCTTAATCGACCTTGTGTCTTCAACTGGTGAGCGCCATTACACGGTGCTTTTTTATGCCGAAGTGACCTACATCCCGCCTCCCCACACCACTCCGACTGGAGGTCGACAGTCTAAAAAGTACAGAACGCTTAGCCTGTTGTCCGTTGTTGTCTTCAGAAATCTGGATTAGAGTTTCCGCCGAAATGAGTTGGGGTCAATCGTTGTTGAGTTGAAAACAGATGGCGTCTCCGAAAGCGATTTTTTGAGCTTCTCAATGTGACGGTCGTCCTCTCTCGTGGGCCAATTCTGTAGAGCTCCCGGTGCGAGTCGGATTCCGGTGCGGGGGTCGCTCCAGCCGACCGCTTCCGTAGCGTGACTCGGCACAGGCGAAACGGACACTGGCGTGTTCAGGGTGTGCTTGTTGTACAGGCGAGGACTCTTCATCAATGTCGCCTCAAGTTCAGCTAGATTTTCTCGTGAACACGACTAGCGTTTGCGACCCGCTTCCTTCGACACAACGGAACACATGCCGTCGAGAAGACGCATCGCCCGAGCAGCGTGAGCCCTCGAAGCCGCCAGCTCGTGCTCCAGTCGCTTGATCTCGGCGCACAGGACCTTTTCGGTTGCCGTTTGCTCCTCGTTTCCAGGAAGCAAAACAAACACGGGAGAAACAGGCGGCGCCGGTGCTGGCGGTGCTGGCGGGACGACTCCCGCCGAAAACGGTCTCAGACCCTTGGGCGACGTCGTGCGGATTGGGTTCGGAGACTGGGGGAGCGTAGACAGCGGCGAAAGCACGGCTCTGCCGACCCGCTTGAACGGCACCGAGTTTTCGTCCACCGAATCTCTCAAAATCCACCCGCTTGCGTTTCTGTCAAAGACCACCGGCTCTTTTGATCTGCGCACGTCCGTCATCATTGCGTTTTTTGTAACCGTCGCGGCGCTCAGTTTTGTTCTTGCTCTACACCCACGTCCTGCATTCCAACTTTCAAAATCTCGTTACTCTTTTTTCCGAAAGGCGGTTTGGGGACACTCTGCCACCTCTGCCACCTCTGCCACGTGGCACCCCTTTCACCTCGAGCAGCTTTCGCGTTCTGACCACGGCAACGCCGACGGCAACAGAGATGGCGATTTGACACAGCAGGATTCGCGTCACAAACGAAAATCGAAGCATCACTCTTGCGACGAACATCCCTTTGACGACGACCAACAACCAGCGCATCTTAAAAAAGTCGATTGCCACAATGAAAGCAGCGGCAATCAAAATGCCCGCAACGAGGCTCTGTCCACTCGGAATGCGGCATCCCGACATCTCGAAACAATTTCAAAAATGACACTGCTTCACCAGCTTCAGGGTGTCACCCCTTGCAGCACCACAAGCGTCCACAACATGTAGACCTTGTTTTGGTAGCGCTTGAGGACCAAATACTGCAATTCATATCCCTGTATGGTTACAAAAGTGTAACAGAGTGTGGAGACTCGCAATGCTTCCTCTTCTCCCGCTGCCCATTTCCAACAATCCCAAAAGGAGGCGAGCAAGGGATGGAAGCGAGTTCCTAAACCAACCGGACGCACCTACGGAAGATCAGCGCTTGTACCTTCGCGACAGAGACAACTGGAAAGATGTCGTCTGCGAGGTATGGAATGGAAGGGTGAGTCACTTCTCACCTCGCGCGGCGATGTCTCCAGACGCGGACTGGAGAAAGAGGCAGTACGTGGAGGACGCGCAGGTTGTCGCCGGGTATCTCCGATCGACGTGCAAAGTCATACGCAACAAGTACAACTTTGAACCAAACGGAGAGCACAATATGGACATGTTAGATCTCGGTATAAAGCTAATGCACCACTACCTCGATGAGGAGAACGCAGTCGAATACTCGTCCCTCCCCAAGGGCAGCGCGCACACGGCCGACATTCAAAAGTGGGTGGATGGGATTCCACCGCCGGCCTGGACGACTGCAGTGAATTTAGTGGATACCGATCCTATGTACAGACACTGGAAGCTGCGCGTACGCTCCAAAGCACGAGACGGTATCGAATTCCAAAGCGATGGGGTAGGTGGCATCACGTACGCAAACGGACAGAAGTACATCGGAGAAACAACGACTCCTGCTTCGGGAAAAAAAATCCCCAATGGATTGGGGGTCCTCACCTTCCCCGACGGAGCCATGTGGAGGGGAAGGTGGAAGAATGGATCCAGAACGACAGACATTGGAGTATTCACGGATGCAGACGGAACAACCACCCTTGGGACGTGGATGAACGGAACCATGAAAGTGAAAAGCACGACCGCCATTGCAATTGCCGAACTGGAAATGTGGAACAGCGCACACGCGATGACTCAGTGGAGCGACAGGTTCCTTGTGGAAAAGCCTGGATATGGACGCATTGCGGTTGCGAGCGGGCAGGTGGGAGGCGTCCTAAGGATGGCGAATTGGCACACAGAGGCTGCTATCTCGCGGATGATGGCGACAACAAACCCTTTTGAACTCGGGAAAGGCAGAGACACGGAATTCTATATGGAAGAAGGCCATGCCTATACAAAGTTGCTTCCGCTCTCCGTCTTTGACATCGACTACTCCAACTCTTACATTCTCCAGGATTGGGAGCGATACCAAGGCCAACTGGCACGCACAATGTCCTCCGAACTCGGCAGATCGGTGTCCAACGAGTACGGGCCAAGCAGAGCGACGCGCATGGAGTTGGCATGTCCCGCAGAAGGCTTCCGGACCCCGGACGGTCGCCTCATAGACTCCAATCTGGCCAGTCTCGGCGTCCCGCTGCGAAAAGAGACAAACGAGCGATTCCTCTTGCACGCCATCAAACCCGAGTCTCTTTTTGCAATCCTGAACACGTCCTTCGACGTTTCGTACGCGAGCAGGGGCATGTTTGGGGCTGGAACGTACTTCTCCGACGACCCTGGAAAGTGCGATCAATACGCATTGCCAGCCAGACTCGACGAAAAAGTTTGCAAAAGACTTGGACTGGATCGAAAGTACATTCTCGAGACGCTTCGAAAGCATTCTGCCTACTCGAAAGTAAAGGCTGAACAGATGGGCGGATATCGAGAAGACGTGTTGTTCAACGAAGGCGATGATACGGATAGGCTCAAAAAAGACACGTTTTTTGACATCTTCTTCATGTTCGTTACTCGCGTTCCACTCGGAATTGCCGCCGTCCCGGATGACTACTACAAGTTCAAGGAGAACCGTCTTCCAGTCGGAGACCCGCGGTCCATGAGAAATCGGGGCGAAGACGATCCCATGGACGACGACAATTTGCAAGACAAGCTCTTCCTCGATGGAGACCCAGGAACTAACAGCCAGCCTGGAAACATGGGATACGTAAGGAAGTTGAACGAACCGTACGGTTCTGTCTCCTGCAAGGGCGGCCTGCGGTATCGCGAATTCATCGTCTACCAGAACGCCGTATCAAGGCCTTCTCATCTGATTGCTTACGCGAGGGCTCGGGAGGTCAGAACGCATGACATAAATGAGGACGATTCCGATGAAGAGGACGCCGAGTACGAGATCTCAGAGGATGACAAAGAGAAAATTCTCAAGGAGGACGGAACGGCGGTTAGTGATGCCGACTTCATGACATACTCTGACCCGTTTGACGTTGAAAAACAATGATCTGAAATTCGCGAGTCCGTAGACACCGGTCTAGAAAGAATCTCAAAAATTGAAATCGCTAAGTCACAAAAAAATGAACGTGTTGCCCGAGAAAACCATAATGCCATGAGTGCGCTCATTGACAAGGCCACAACATTCATCTTTCGCACGCCGATCGCACCGCCGCCTCCGCAGCCACCGTCGCCGGAGCCGTCTCCTCCACCGCCGCCATGGTCGTCCCCGCCTCCACCGCCGACACCAGCCCCGCCCGAGCCTTCCCCGCCACCTTGGCCTCCAGCACCGCCTTCGTTGTTTGCTCATGAAGACTTGGTAAGCACGTTCTGGTCTCTGTTCGCCGCTGCCACACTTTTGTTTGTGCTGTTTCATGGCAAAAAGCTCATCGAAAAGCGGTCTCGGTGGAGGAGACTGCGCGTCAACCTTTACAAACTTGAGATGGCAAACGCGAAGCAACAAACATCCAAAGCAAAAGAAGAAGAACAAGTGTACGATTTTTGATTCACGAACGCTATCAGATGGTGGACGTGATCGCTTTGCAGTTTAGAAAAGTGAGCATGCTCCTCGCCGCTCTCTTTGCGGCGACGCTTCTCGCCGGCCCGCCTCCGGGGACAGCGAGATATTCGGCGCGCTCGCTTCGCGACGCTGTATTCTCGCCGCGAAACAGGGTTGAGGTTGAGAAATACGAAGGCTACCTACTCGGCGTGAGTGCGAGCGTCGAGCTCGACCGCAAGCTCTCGGTGGCGACGATTGATCTCAAGGGGTGGCCGTTGGGCGGACACGTGCACGGCCACGCTGCGTTTTCCGCCAACAACGAAATCGTCTTGGACGACGAGATCCAGGCCGTGTTGAATCGCAGGTTTGTCAAAATTACAAGTGTGGAGTCGGACGAACAACACACAATCGTCACGGTTGGGTTTCAGGCGCCAGTTATTGGCACGCGGCACATCACACTGCACCGAGTTGCACCGACGCCGCCCTGAACGCGCGCGCGTGATACAATTGTACATTTTTTGTTTGTACTTGTAACGGTCACAAACGTCTTTTTTTACAAATCGCCTTCCCACCGCCGCTGCCCACCGCCTCTTCCCAGCCCACTACCCACCGTTTGGCGCACGCATGCCCGCGGGTGTTTACACATTCATCTTGAGATGCATTGCAGGCAGCGACTGGACAGCTGCAAGCTGCTCGGGAGTGATGCGCAGGAACGCGTTGCCGTTTTGTCCTGCAGCCGTGTCGTCGTCTGACATCGAATCTGGCGCGTTATTCCCCGAGAAATTGAAAAACGGCGTGTCGCTGGAGCGATACCCCGCACCAAAGCCGCCCCGAGCAACGTCACCGGGGCCGACGGTGCGACGCTGAAAGAGGGCTACGGTCGCTTGGCGCAATCTTGCAACCGACGCCTTATTGCGAGCCTTTAAAATTGAGCCGCCGTAGCGTCGGAAGCCATAGACCGTCATGATCACAATCGGCACAGAAATCGCGCTGATGCCGCCGATGAAGGTGTACTTTCTGACTTCGCACGACTCATGCTGAAAATTGAACGTTTCTTCGGGGAACAGCTGACAGTTATTCGTTGCGTCGTCAACAGACGTGAACGTCAAGACGCCGAATTGCGCGACAAGAGGAATGTAGGCGCCAAGTGAAATCGCCAACCAGATCAGCCAGACCAAGAAGCCTTCGCAAGTCTGACCGGGCAGAAGCCAGCGGCCGACCGTCGACGCCAAAACACCGCCAATGGCGGCGGCAATGGCAAAGTTGCCAAGGGTGTCGTCGTACACAATGTCTGTGACCGTAACAAGGTCCCACGGCCGATTTGGGTCTACAATTGATAGAGCCCACGCAGATCCAAAACCGGCAGCCACCCATATTTGGCCAAAGAGCACCACAAACGATCCGATGGCGATTATGACCAGGTAAAAACCCGTGCGGCGAGAGTCCTTGAGCGCGTCAGCTTGGCCTTCTCTCGTGGGCGTGGTTGTCTCGTAACTGCCACCATTGCTACTGTTCTCCGTCAGGACGAAGACGAGTGGCATGCCGATTACCACGACCACCTGACCAGCAAGGACAAGTGCCTCAAAAATGAAAGCGTCAGCGCTGTCAGAGCGCCACCCGCCCTTCTCGCAGATGGGGCGAGGCATCCTCTGACCAAACTCGAACGGAATCCACACGAACAGCAACGTGGCCAAGGCTGACACTAAAACAAGAGCGATTCCAATTGTCAAGCGAAGACGGCGCTTGATTTTGGTGGTCGCGCGAATGGCCAGAAATTGAGCGGCAGTTTCCTCCGACGATCCATCCGCAGTCGTCGCGATCCCCTCGAAGCGCTCGGGGCGAGTCGCCGCGACGACCAGGTAGATCAAGGCGTCGATCGCCAAAAAAGAGCTCGCCAGCATCAGAGGCACGTACGCCCAGACAGACCATCCAAAACGATAACCGACAAACAGGCGCCCCTTTTGCGACCACGACATCGTGTCGTTGTAGCCTTCGGGGATCGTCCAGGGTATCGTCCAGACAGGGCCTGGGTCGGCCCCCAGCATCGGGACGCGTCCGAGAGACTCGCCGTCGGTGCCAGAGCGGAGGTACTGGAACTGCCGCATGCACATCGTGTACAATTTATTTGTGTTTGCGGCACTGTCGATGTCGGTGCCGGCCACCGTCTCGGTACACGAAATGGTAGGCAAGACTTGGACCGATGACGCGGCTGCTGGATCCATCGTCGCCCCGGGGTACAGCAAAGCGCAATCGGTGGGCTGGTTCTCTAAGAGATCAAGCGCCCCAGCGACCAACGACGCGTTGACCTGCGTCCCGGTGTCGCCGCCGAGCGCAGCGGTCACCGCCGACTTGACGACGTCTTCGTACTGCGACCCCGTGCCGTTCGCCAGAAGCCAAACCAACCCGTGTGCATTGGTGACAAGCGTCTTCGAGACCGACTTGACACTGGCTTCGTCGCACGTCCAGTCCGTTTTTGACCAACCGGTCATCTCGACGGCGGCCGAAGAAGGCCGGCCCGCACACGTGCCGAGCGTAGACAAGTCAGGAGTAGTCGCCGCCGTCAGAAGATCGGTCGTGCGGTACCGCGCAAACGAGTTGATCACGAAGTAGCAACTAAGACCGCTCCACCCTACGGATACGGCGGCAGTGATTATGACCGCCCAGTTGATGAAGCCCGCCGCCATCACCTAATGTACGCCTCAACGCCGCCTTTTCTCGCTTCACTACCTTGGGACGCGCCTGGCGGTCGACACCTTTTACGGTTTTAGGGGGCTTATCCTGCCCTATTTTTTTGTTTGGGACCAGACACCCGCCGTCACGTTGAGACAAGAGGCGAGACCAAACACGCGAGCGCTTGGCTCAACAAGAGCGCGTCGGCGCCCTCTTCGTCTATTTGAGCCTTGAGGTCTTCTATTTTTCGGGCATCTGTGCGCACTATGGTCCCCAGAACCGAGCACAGCCGCTTGTGTTCGTCATCTTCGGCGTGCAAAGCGACAATGACCGCCATTCGACTCGCAAATTGACTCCAGATCTGTAACGGCTCCTTTTCTTGCAAGGTGCAGGGCAGTGAAGCTTCGATTCGGGCACACACGTTCTGAAACGTTGGATCTGTTGAGAGCTCGGACACCGACGTCGCACGCCCCGCCGCACTGATGAATTCATTGTTCTTTTTCCGGCCAAAGAAGCAAATAAACTCTGCGTGGGTGATCGCAATTTCTTGGTATTTTTTCTTGCATTCTCGGGCCGTGTGCCTCGTGCAAATCACGTCCAGAAGCGTGCTGTAATCTCTGTCCGCGCACGCAATGGCAACCTTTAAGATTTCCTTGTCGGAAAGCCTGGACGACGTCACGGAGAGAACACGCTGGCGAATCGCGGCCATCACGCGCGCCTTCTCCTCCATTGCGCAGCCACGCGCGTTTGAAGTTACGCAAAAACGCGCAACGCTAAGGCCATAGCGCTCGATTTGCCGCGCTTACCCGTAAAAAGAAAGAGACGGGGCCATGAATGAAACAGCGCCTCCATCCACGCCGCCTCCGCCGAGCGAAGTCGCCGCATGGGGAGCCGCGCGCACCGGCGCCGTCGCCTTTGCGATCGCCTTTCCAATCGCGGTTGTCGTTGTCGCGTTCGTCCTCGCCTATTGCTGGTCGCCGAGGCCCTGTCGAACGTACTCCATACGATGGTTCTGGCTCTTCGCATCGCTTCAGGCCACGACCATTGGTTTTCTCTTTGCCCTTTGGGCACACTGGGTGCCCTGCGCATGGCTCTCGTGCGACTTGAAAGAACACGACGCAGCAATCGAGCGCGGGATCGTTTTGTTTGCCACTTGGCCTGTTTTCGCAGCGCTTCTGTTGCTTCCGTGTGCCTTCAACGCCCAGTACGGACTCGCAATCTACAGGCCCTGGCCAGGCGCGGGGCCAGGCGAAGGCCCCGGCCTTTTTAGGGGCGAACGACCCTTCATGACCGAAACTGTCGAAATCTGATTGATGTACTTGTAAAATTCACGATAACTCCGCCGCACCACAAAAAGGTGTGAAAAAATGTCGCGGCGGCTCGAAGCGCCGCGAGTCGGATTGCCGATCGTCCACAGCCGTCTCGACGCGGTGCTGCAAGCGGGCCAAAAAGCCCGCGCCAGTCTGAAGACCGCGGTGCGCGGTCGTAGCAAGGCGACAGAAGCGCACGAAGACGAGTTTGAACCCGATGTTCCGTTTGAAAGCAGAGACGAAGATACGCTGAATGATCTAAAAACAAAGTTGGAGCGCTTTGTGAAAGACGACGAGTTGGATGAACATGAGCTTCGGGCTCTCCTCGTCGGTTACATCAACAATGTGCAATCAACGCTTGGAGTCGACAACACAAAACTGGTCGACCCGCTTAATAGCAGCATGAAAGAGCTGAAGGCAAAATTGAATGAGTGCATGAAACACATCCGAGCAGAAGACCCTGAAAACACGTACGTCCCGATGATAATTCCGAATAAACCCTCGCCACCGCCGCCCTCTCCGCCGCCGCAATCGACACTGAAAAAGGCGACACAAAGAATTACTTTGCTCGCATTAGGCGGTCTGTTGATGTCTGCCGTGCAAAACACGCAGCCCGAGCAGGCGCGTCAGGTACCCAATAATATGTCGATGCAAAAGAACGTCTGGAACTTTGAACGATGAGAATGCAACTCGATGAGTCCACTGAACTCAAAACGGTAGTTCACGTTTTACATTGTACTGTAAACAAGTACAAAAATTCCAAGAGGATAACACATGAAGAATTTTTTAAAGCAGTGCAGCAAGCGCGAAAATGTTGCCAAACTTGTCAAGCCTCTCCTTTCGCATTGAAAATGTGGACACGATTAGTGTAAAGGTGCAAAAACCGAAGATTCCTGGTTTCGTAGACCCAGGTAACCAGAGCAGGGGCGTGCATAAGCGCAGAATCAGTGACTCCAAACGAAAGACGCAAGCGGCGCTCGATTTGCCTGCCCTTCTGACACGCGATGGAAAGTTCAGGGTTCACGTGCCAAGGTTAGGACAGGAAGACTGGCAGGCGACTTTCACTGTGGAACAAGGCACGCCTCTAACGATGCGGATGTACACGACAGGCGAGCCAGCACCTTTGCAAGAGGATGAGGACGACGACGACGAGGACATTGACTACTGTGCCGAGCTCGAGTACCGTGCCGACCTACTGCCGCCTACCCTGTACGTCTCGACGTTGTTCGAAGTGTCGGACAGGTTCCTTGCCACCTGCGACATGCAGCCTATGGGCGCGCCAGGAGTCGGCAACATGACGCTGCAGGTATTCGACGTGATCGCAGTGGCGCTGGGCGTCCGTACGATCAGTCTTGGCGACATGGCCTCGTACCGCCCCGAGGGGCCTCGGCCTCCCATCACACTCGACAACAGCCTGTCGGAAACACTCTCACTACTACGAGGTTACGGATACTATGAAGCACGCGGCTACTTTGACAGCGACTTTGCAGACTCGCTGGAAGGAGACAGAACGGGCGCCCCGCCGATTGAGGTCGAGTTGACGCGGATCAAGATGATCGACCTGTCCTGGATACACACGTTGACGACAACGCCGCTCAAAAACTTGGAAGGTGCTATCGCCGGGTTTCCGGCAGTGGTGAATTCGTTCGGTTTTCAAGTGCCGGAGTTTTGCCAAAGAAAATACACGGTCGAGTGGTGCGCAGAGCATGCGGCGCGTGTGCGCGTGAACACGATTCAGCCAATCTTCGACTGGATCAAAGCAAACTTTGACGAACAATCCACGCGCAGTGCTATGGACAGTTCGATGCGCGAACTCTGCAAACGAATGACTGTCGGGACAACGGTACGTCAGCAAAACGCTTTTGGTTCCGCTCTAGTGCAACCCTTCTATGTTGCGGTCGGCAAGGGGGATGCTGTAATGCTCACGAAGCATATCTTCAACGGCAAATACCTCAGCGTACGGACGCACCCCGACGGGGGCGACTCGGTCCCGCTGTTGGAATGGACTGATGTTCGCCAAGACATCCGAGTCGAGACCGGATATGTGTCCCTGTAACTCATTTAATTGGTGACGTGTAAAAATGCCCACTGTCCACAAATATGTGGTGATAGGCACCGGGCCGGGCGGCTGCGCGTGTGCAAAAACTCTGTCGATGAGCGGGAAACAAGTTTTGATGCTCGAGCGTGGCACCCACAAAAAGTATGGGAATTACGGCCTGTTCAGCACTACACTGCGCCTTCTTTCACTCAAGTCTGTTCGCTCAGACAACGATACATGCTGCAATTTGCCTTTTTCAGGCTACAAAACCGCAAATGTCGTCGGTGGTGGTTCTGCCGTAAACTTTGGTCTGTGGTTTGCGCCGTCCGTTGACGACTTAAAGCACGCGCTTCCTAGCAGTATGAGAACGGAGGACTTGATGTCAGAGTTTTTGGCCACGATAGACACACCGGCGTGCTTTCGTGGAGCTCCTCAGACGCCCTTGCAGAAAGAAGTGATTCGTGCTCTGCGTCCTTACGACCGCGAACGCCGATTCGACGTGCTCGATGGATTGAGACGATCGCACCGTGACGCATTCACGCACTGTGGCCAGCTAAAGGATCCTAACACAAACAAGCACACGAACCTTCACACGAGACTCGTTGCCAGCGAGCCTGCAATCGAAACGTGGACGAGTTGCACGGTTGAAAGAATCACTGTCGACCCGAAGAACTCCTGTTGGTGTTTGAAAACAAATCGCGGCGACGTTCATTGCAACAATGTGTTTCTCGCCTGCGGTGCGATCGAAAGTCCAGCGCTCTTGATGCGAAGCTTTCCAAACGAGCTCTGTCCCATGGTGGGACGTGGACTCCAGGATCACGTCCTCGAGTCCTGTCCGGTGCCAACCACTTCAAAGATGAATCGAGACAACACACTGGGCAGCGCCGTGCCCATCCACGGCGCCGACGCCGACGGCACCAGCTCGGCGACCTCTGAAGTCGCGGAGCTTCCTTTCTGCGCGGCCGCGTTTGGTCGCGCGGAGAAGCTGCTCGTTTTGAATCAATGTGTGCGCCGCACGGTGTCGTGCGCACCGTCGTCTTTTTGGTGCTGTTGCTGCTACCCGGACCTCAGAATTCAGTTTTTTGCTCCCACGGAAGCCGATGGCCGCGTGACAATCGATCGCACAGGGCGCCCGTACGTGCACGCGCCGACGGTCTCCGGCGAATCGCAAGAGTCGCTTACGGCCTTCTTTCGACGCACGATGAATCGTTTGCGCTCCGTTCCGGAGATTCTTGTGGACCACGCGCGGCGCGCACCGCAAGTGACCTCGTGGCACTACGTGGGCACGGTTGCGGCTCCCACGTCTGATTCGAGCCTCGACGGGGGCGTGAACAGTCGATGCCAAGTGCTCGGTCGCGACAGTCGCCCGATCTGTGAAAATGCCGTGCTCGGAGGCGGGATTTTCGTCGCCGATGCTTCGCTGGCGCGGCGCGTGTCAACGCACAACACGCAATCGCTTGCCGCGTACGCGGGCTTTGTTGCGGCGAAGAAAGCAACGCGCAGCAGCTAGAACTTCATTAGTAGTTTTTTCAAACAAAAGACAGTACAGCGAGTCGGGTGGACGCGATGCAGAAACCTACCATTACTATACCACACACGGACGACCTCAAGCTTCGTCTCGACGATCTTGCTATTTACCACCCCTATGATCAAAAATTCTTCAGCCAAAAGGCTTTTGAAATGATTTACCCCGAAGAATGTGACTCTCTGTACGATTTGCTCGAATGCGATGAGTTCTACGAGCACCTCGACGAAGAGACGGCCGCTGTCTTCAGTGCGCTGCGCAACCGCTCCTCGCGCGCTGGTCGCGCGCTTGCCAAGTCAGCCAAAAAACAAATCTCTAGAGCCGGTGCCTCATTGAAAGAAGGCGCGAACGTCTTGAAAGCCAAAGCGCAGCTCCTCGCGGAGGGGGTCGACGTAACGTTTATACCCGAAACCAATACGTCTCCGGATCGTGTTGTGATGCTGATGCCTGCGAGCAGCGCGCCGTGGAAGACGTGGGACTTGGAAGACAAGACGCTTTTTCTCCGGAAGGTCGAGATCATGCGAGACTCACATTCGGGAAAGGGCGTGGCTGCGCGTGCCTTGTTGTACGTGACAGACGATAAGAAGGCGCCCCCAAAGGATAGTCTGCCGTATACTCTTTTGATTCCAAGCGACGTGGTGGACCACACAGGAAAGCGACGGGCTCTCGACAGCAAGGCTTGGAAAATCGCAATGGGCAACGGCAGCGAGGCCTTCTCGCCTCAACAGATCGAGTTTCCCGATTTTGACAGTGTTATCAGCTCGGTGTCCAAATCTCTTTCCACGGTGCGAAAGTACGCGCGCATTGCCGGCAAGAAGAACTCGGAGGTCTTGGACAAAATCTTTGCAAATGTTCTTAAGATGCAAGATCCAAGGGTCGTTCTCGACCGACAACTCAAGGGGGAATCGCAGTTTATGACGGGCCCGACTCCACAGAGCCCGCCGTCGCCGCCTCCTTCGCCACCGGGCTCTCGAAGCATGTCGAGACAGTCGTCGTTTAACTCAGGCATACAAGGGGAACGTGAGGAAAGTGAGGAAAGTGAGGAAAGTGAGGAAATTGAAAGACTGACGCAAGAACTCGAAGAGTGCAAGAAGCACCAAAGGCAATTGTTCGACTCGCAATGCAATAACCAATATGAACATTTCTCAGAGGATAATCCTGCAGAGCCGTCTACGCCTGTTCTAGATGATAATCCTGCAGAGCCGTCTACGCCTGTTCTAGATGATAATCCTGCAGAGCCGTCTACGCCTGTTCTAGATGATAATCCTGCAGAGCCGTCTACGCCTGTTCTTACGCCGCCGCCTCTGACTGTTAATGCGCCTCCTCCGCCGCCTCCGCCGCCGCCGTCGTCGCAGCCGGCGCAAAATCAAACCCAAGTCGACGATCGGTCTCAACTCCTGGCTGCGATTCGAGCACGAAAACCCAAAGAATTCAAAGAAACAAACGTAAACGAGCGCCCGACTCGCCCGACTCGTACGTTGTCTCCTATAGAAGAGGCCATGAAAAAGGCGATGGCGGAAAGGAGAAAAATTATAAATCAGGACGGTTCGGACATCGAAAATAGCGACAATGAGGGTGACGAATTTAACTCGGCCTTCGACCCGAACTACAAGTACGTGTACTCGACGCACGCGAACATCGCTCAACTCTACCACGAGGAGGTGTACGCGTTTGCGTCGAACCTGCACGAGTTTCTGTTTCGGGCCGACATGTACCACCCCGGCGACGAGGAGTCGAAGCGCGTGCTCGAAGGCATCTTGGCAAAGTGAGAGCTGGGCCGCTATTTTTGATTGATTTATGTATGTATGTGACTTGTAAATTGTATGTGAGAACCAAAGACCAGAAACCTCGCAACATGACCACAAACCTCGTTTTGGTTTCGGTAGCGGACAAGGAGGCGGCAAAACGGACGAGGAAGGTGGAAGAGCAAAATTACACCAAGGCTTTGAATCGGCGTATGTCCGAACTGGGGCTTTCCAGCGATGACATCGAGGCCGCAAAAGTTGGATGCGGGTCGATGTTTTGCAGTTTGTTTTCACGGGTTCGTAAACATCAAGCGACTCGCGTCGCGACTACCGCGGCCGACGCCACGCAATATGGCGTCGCGCAGTCGAGCACGAGGCTGTTCGGAATCAACAGAGGGTCGACGGCTTCCGAAAAACTGGAGAAGGCCACCGATCAAATGCGAATACGGGTGCAGGAGGTGGACAAGCGAGTTTCAGACGCGAAAAACGAGTCAAGGCTGGCTTTTCAAAGGGGCGACAAGGCGCAGGCGGTGCGTATGCTGAGAAAGGCAAAGGCGTCAGAAAAGCAACAGGCGACCGCCGTGGCGGCCCTCGAAGCGCTCGAACGGCAGGTCGATTTGTTGGCGGAGTCGCAGCTCAACAAAGAGATTGCAAACGCACTGAGCGCGACTGCGGCGAGCGTGAAAAAGAAAACAAAGGGATTGGTGGACAAGGCCGACAAGGCGGTGGACGACACGGCCGAGCTGAAAGACTTCGCAGAGGACATGAACAGTGCGTTGGGAGGCCTTCATGTAAACGACGATTACGACGACGAAGAGCTGATGGAGGAGCTCAAGGATATGGTTTCGGTGCCGCCCGATCCGCCCACGTCGGCGGCGCAGCCGGACTGCAGCGCAGATGCAAAGTTGATTCGCGACAAGCACGCAGAGTGGGACGAGCTTCAGTCGATACGCGCCAGCTTCCCGGACGCGCCGCAAAACGGTCCGAAAGCGCAAGAGCGTGCCTCATTACTGGCGCAGTGACGCAACTCATTTTGTCGCTAGAGTTGTATTTCTGACACTTGGAGTTGTATAGTGTCCCAGTTTGGGGCTCGAGTGTGCACAAATGAAGACAGAGTTGCGAGGCATGTTTCGCGACATGAGCATCATACTAGTGTGCGTCTATTTCATAGCGTCATCATTCAATTTGCTGGCGCATTCCACGTCGCACGCGCGCGTCGCCCATGCGGCTACGGGAATCAATACAACGGTGGCGGTCGTCATGCTGCTCTTTGTGGCGCTTGTGGAACTCACGTGCTGCGCAGCCCTGGTTTTCTCAGAGGTGTGTACTCACTTAGGTCTGATTTTCCCGTCGGCCGTGCTGGCGATCGCCTCGTTTGGCGAAGCGGCTCTTTACGGCGAGCTCATGCAAACGGAATGCATTCTGAAGATTTCTCTCTTGTGCTTCGCGCTCTTCGCGAACACACTTTCTCTATACGTTGAAGCCGCAGCACTGGCATATCACGGAGTTCCAATGGTCGACTCTCAGCTTTGCGTCAGCAGCGCCATGCGCAAAGTGGCGACTAGGGTCAAAGCGGCGCACTGGCTTCCGTTGGTGGCGGCGGCCGTCTTCGTGCACGCACTGTTCTTCTGCACTTTTTGGGCGCATCGCGGCGCAATGCGCTCCTTACTCTACTCGCAATTTTTGTCCGAGCTTAACACTTGCTCATTTTTACTCTCTTTGTCGGGATACGACCACACGGGGAGCTGGTGGAAGTTTGGGCGCCCCTTTGCCGACCCCAAGCACTTTTGACGGTGGGAGGCGGCTGGCACCGAGTCAGAGGTCGGCCGCCTCGCGCCGCAGCGCTTCCCCCTCGTCCTCCTCGTCGGAGCCGCTCGAAGAGCCAGACTTCTGGTGGTGGCCCCGTTTGCGCATCTTAGACGGCTTGCGGTCGTCGTCGTCGTCGCTGTTGTCGCACTTGTCCTCTGCCTCTGCCGAGTCGTCTCCAGAGCCGTCCTCCGAGCCTTGCAGGTACTCCGAGTCGCTGGAGTCTCCGCTTGCGTCGCTCACGTCTTCCTCCGAGGCGAGCGCCTCTTCGCCAGACTGTTCGTCGTCGGAGTCGTCGGAACGCGCTTCGCCGTTGGAGAACGTGTCAAACGCAGTGACTAAAATAAGCGAAGCGAGCTCCTTGGAAAGAGACGACATTACGCGCTCAGAGAGCTCTTCCGCGGACACCCCAATGCAATCCATAAGTCGCGTCTTTGTGCCGTTTTCCCCACCCCGGGTGTTGATTTGTGAGCCCCAGACCGTCGTAGCCAGCAGCGTTTTCTCGTCGAGTGCGGAGAATGTAATGAAAGCGACCGCTCCAAACGCCACCGCCCTTTTTACCGCGGACAAAACGGCTACAGCCCCTTCTTCGACGAAGACGGCTTCAACGCCGCGGAGCAGCTGCTCGCAGATCGGGTTCGCCTCGTTTCGCTCTACCACAGTCTTCTGGGCGTAGTCCGAGTAGGCAACGGTGTCGTCGCCTTCGTGTGTCATTGTTTCCACCGTAATTTCGATCAAATGTCCGAGAAGATGCATGGCATTCGCCGTTATTTTCCGGCGGATCGTGCTGCGCAGCACGGCCTCCTGCTTCGAGAGCGTTTCCGCCATTGCCAATATCGTGCTCGCTCACTTTCGTTTCAAAGGAAAAAAGGGTAGCGGGCCGCGTTGATTTGGTGGCGACACGCGGTCAGTGGTGAGAGGCACAAAAGGGGTCAATGTCCGACGAAAGCGAAAGCGACGCTTCCCAAGACGACCTGTTGGATTTAGACGACTACTCGGCTCTGAGCAACCGAACCGGCGGCCGTAGCACCGACGCTGGGGGCAGCTTTGACGACGCTGGGTACCAAGGAGACGACGACGACAGACGGAACCAAGACGCGCTGATCACGTCGGTTGGCGCCGCCGTCACATTTGTAGAAAGCCTCTTTGAGACACAACTCGAGCGCGCTGAAACCGAACGCACCGCTCCGAACGAGCCCGTGAACGGAGACGGAAGGGCGCGAAGCGCATTCCTCGCTCTGCTCCCACGCGAGGAGCAGCGTCGACTGTTTCTGTGGATTGCCTCCAGAAACCGCTACTGGCCTCGA
>Ga0315315_10001681_pt1 | contig 20321 bp, 16 predicted proteins | sample M140m3416metaG_FD_203699 | JGI IMG/M metagenome (GOLD analysis project Ga0315315, IMG submission 203699) | Ammonia-oxidizing marine archaeal communities from Monterey Bay, California, United States - M1 40m 3416 | ecosystem: Environmental > Aquatic > Marine > Intertidal zone | place: USA...
CACTTATTGTGCCATGTGTTCGCGCCTGCGCCGTGGTAACCTTTATCGTGTAGCACGCGAAGAGGGCTGTTCTGCCATAGTTTTAGGTCATCACCGCGATGATATTCTTGAAACCTTTATGATGAATCTGTTCCACGGCGGTCGACTAGCCACAATGCCTCCAAAATTGCTAAACGAAGAGCGCGATTTGTTCGTTTATCGACCACTTGCCTTTGTGGCTGAGGCGGATTGTGAGAAGTTTTCGACACATATGAAATATCCGATCATCCCCTGTGATCTATGCGGCTCACAAGACGGTTTGCAGCGTCAACAGGTGAAAAAAATTCTTGATGGCTGGGAAAGGAATAGTCCAGGCCGTCGTCAGGTAATGTTTCGCTCTTTGATGAACGCGCGCCCCACGCACTTGCTTGACACAAAGCTGTTTGATTTCACTGGATTGGTTCGGGATACGGATAAAGTTCCTAGTCAGAAAGAACAAGAAACGTAGTAAATCAGCGCTTTAGGCATTTATGAAACGCAAATGGTCTTAACAGTTTGTCGACCCGAGGCATCATTCGTAAAATTTACAGCAGATTTGGGATTTGATCGGGAATAATTATGAATATATCCCTCCGGCAATTAAAATATTTCCAAGCCTTGTCGCGGCACGGGCATTTTGCCCAACGCCGTTTGGGCATCAAGTACTAACTCTTGTAAATCGTATTCTTGACGATGTCCAAAACATCGAAGTCAGCGCCCTTCAGGACCGTGGTGCTAACGGACAGTTTCACCTCGGGGTTATTCCAACCGTTGCGCCATATCTTCTACCCACCGTAATCCGTTTGATCCAAGAAAGCCTGTCCGCCCTTGATCTTCAAATCCGGGAGGCAACAACAGATAAACTGCTTGATGAAATCAACCGCGGCAAGCTTGACGTGGCTATCATCGCCACAGATATAGTCACCCCAGACTTAGTACAAAAAGTGCTGTTCCAAGATCGTTTTCTGCTTTGCGCACAAGCTAGCCAATCCAAATCGCGCAGCCTTGAAGGTGGCGAGATTATCTTAGAAGATATTGCGCCTCTAAAGCTCCTGCTCCTCTCGGAAGGCCAATGCCTGCGCGACCAGACGGAAAGCTTTTGCACATATGCAACACAACAAACACTTAACCAAATTGGTGCGTCGAGCCTACAAACTCTCGCTGGGCTTGTAGCTGGGGACTACGGCACAAGGCTACTGCCAGAAATCGCCTTTGCGGAAAATGAGGGGCGATCCTAACTGGCAATTTTACGACTTGCCAGTCCCTGCCCTGATCGCACAATTTCATTGGTGATGAAGTCACAGAATGCAGCTACGATGAATACAGTCAAACTCGAACAGGCGCTGATGAAGGCAGGCGAACAGAAAACCACAAAAACTTGCGCAAAACTCTCAACACGGAGATAACGCATCCTTTCGTCTAGATTGGACCTTTAAGCCTTGACCTTTTGCGACCATTTCTATTGAACCTCCCCACGTATTTCCAAACACTTTTCAGGTGGATTATGGACGAGCAGAACAAGAATCTTATCCTCGCGACTGGCCTCAGCATGCTGGTAATTTTGGCTTGGTTCTACTTTTTTCCACCAGAAGAGCCTGTTCAACAAGCCCAAGAAACCACATCACAAACTGTTGATGGTGTACCGGCAGCCCCGTCTGCTGAAGGAACTGCTGCTGCCCCATCGCTAGATGGAACAGCGGCAGACGCGCGTGCAGTAGCGCTGGGCAAGACGAAACGAATTGAAATTAAAACAGATCGTGTTGAGGGTTCCCTGTCTCTACTCGGTGGTCGGATCGACGATCTGCGCCTTCTTGATTACAACGTGGAACTAAACGACCCATCGATAAAAGAAACGCTCTTGTCTCCTGCGGGCGGACCAAATGCCTATTACGCCACCTATGGCTGGGCGCCAACTGACGCGGCAGATTTCGAGTTCATGCCTTCCGCCACAACAGCTTGGGAACTGGAAGTAGGCAACACGCTAACTATGGCAAATCCTGTGACCCTGCGCTGGGACAATGGCCAAGGCATTATCTTTCGCCGTGTCATCAGTATCGACAAAGACTTTCTGTTTTCAATCACTCAAACCGTTGAAAATACAACAGGCGATGATATCCGCTTGCAGCCATATGGTATTGTAGCCCGAGTGGGAGAGCCTGAAACCATCGGCTTCTACATCCTGCACGAAGGGGTGGTGCGCGCCTCTGACGGTGAAATCCAAGAAATCAACTATGATGACATGCCAGACCAAACAGCGGACCCATCAGAAGGTGGCAATGTTGATAAAATCAAGGTTGAGGAAAACGGTTGGATTGGATTTACAGACAAATACTGGATGACCGCACTAATCCCAACGCCAGGCACAGGCTTTACATCCGTCTCAAAATATACAGGCGCAACTGACACATATCAAACAGACATGCGCATGCCGACCATGACAATCGCCGCTGGCACCAAAGTTGAAGCAAAATCATTCCTATTTGCAGGTGCGAAAGAATGGGATGCAATCAAACACTACCAAGATGAAATGGGCGTACAACAGTTTGTCGATTCCATCGATTGGGGTTGGTTCTTTTTCCTCACTAAACCCATCTTTATTGTTCTGCACTGGCTGAACACACAAATAAACAACATGGGATGGTCCATTATCGGTCTCACACTTATCATCAAAGCGATTCTTTTCCCACTAGCCTATAAATCCTACGTATCTATGGCACGGATGAAGGAACTTCAGCCAGAGATGGAGAAGCTGAAAGAAAAGCACGGCGAAGACCGCCAAGCGATGCAACAAGGCATGATGAAGCTCTACAAAGAGAAAAAAGTGAACCCCGCTGCGGGGTGCTTGCCAATCCTTTTGCAAATCCCAATATTCTTCTCGCTCTACAAAGTAATATTTGTGACAATCGAACTGCGCCATGCACCCTTTATATGGTGGCTAAACGACCTATCCGCGCCCGATCCCACATCCATTCTAAATCTTTTTGGCCTATTGCCATGGAACACCCCTGGACCAGAATCCTTCTTTGCAATCATTTCAATCGGTGTTTTCCCTGTTCTAATGGGCGTCACCATGTGGATGCAACAAAAACTGAACCCAGCCCCAACAGACAAAACTCAAGCGCAGATTTTTGCGTGGATGCCTTGGGTATTCATGTTCATGCTTGGCACATTTGCCTCTGGCCTTGTAGTATATTGGGTGGCGAACAACACGATCACCTTCATACAGCAATACGCCATCATGCGCTCGCAGGGCGTGAAGCCAGATATTTTTGGCAACATTATTGGTGGTTTTAAACGAACGAAGGCAGCAGAAAAATGATCATAGTATCAGAGCTTTACCGCCACCCTGTCAAAGCACATGGCCACGAAGCTCTGTCTGCCGTAACCCTGACCAAAGGCAAAACTATGCCATGGGATCGCACTTGGGCCGTTGCCCATAAAGTGGCCAAATTCAATGATGCTAAGCCCGAATGGGCGCAATGTGTGAATTTTTCACGCGGGGCCAAAGCACCCGAATTAATGGCCATAAATGTGACAGTGAATGAATCCGCAAACACTATCACTTTCCAGCACCCCAAACTTAGCCCGCTAACAATTAACCCTGATCTGGCGACAGATAGCGCGAAATTGGTTGCATGGACCAAACCGATCATGCCCACTGACCGCGCGGCATCAGATCGCATCGTCCGAGCTCCAGATCGTGGTATGACGGACACACCGTTTCCGTCTATATCCATTAATTCGAATGCTTCTCTTGCAGACTTCTCCAACACTGCAGGAACAGAATTATCGCGCTTACGCTGGCGCGGCAACATCTGGATTTCAGGCGCAACTCCTTGGGACGAATTTAACTGGATTGGGCGCCACGCCCGTATCGGCAACGCACTTCTTAAAATCGTTGAACCCATCACACGCTGTCCCGCCACCACGGCAAATCCCACAACAGGTAAACGCGACGTAGATACGCTTAAATTTCTTTCTGAAACCTATGGTCACAAAGACTTTGGCATTTACGCAGAAGTGGTGGAAAGTGGAGAAATCAAAACTGGTGACGAATTGGAACTCGTTTAAATGGACATGCAATTCAGAGTTGCCAAAGAACCTAGTCACGCCACATCTGAGAAAGGCCGCTTCCTCTTTACCGCCGATACAAACTTCCTGAAGGGCGTCGTTACCATGTCAGGCCTACCAGAAGCTGACCGTGTAGAGGTTTGCTTCGCTGGCCGCTCTAATGTCGGCAAATCAAGCCTGATCAACGCCCTAACAGGTCGTAAAGCACTCGCGCGCACATCCAACACACCTGGACGTACCCAAGAAATTAACTTCTTCGCAATGGGCGAAGCGCATTATCTTGTTGATGTGCCAGGGTATGGTTTTGCCAACGCGCCCCTAACCATCGTTAAAAAATGGCAGCGCCTGTTGAAATCCTACCTCTCCGGCCGGCCCTCCTTACGCCGCGTATTCCTACTAATCGACGCCCGCCATGGCCCAAAGAAGGTGGACTTTGAAATCATGGAGATACTCTCAAAATCCGCCGTGACCTTCCAAGTAGTGCTGACAAAATGCGACAAACTCAAAACAGGTGATCTTGCCAAAGTCACAGAAAGCACGATCAATTCCATCCGTAAATTCCCGGCCGCTTATCCCGAACTAGTGCAAACCTCTTCGGCCAAAGGCAATGGCATCACAACACTCCGTGCAATCGTTGCAGACATTGTTTAATGTAACAACGCGTTAACATTCCAAAACTTATCCTTTATCCAAATATCCAAAATGCCGTGCCGCTTGTAAGTAAACCACTTGCAAGCCAACCGTGCCCGTGGCAGCAAGATAAAATGACTCAAAACATCCTTATTATCGGAGCAGGCATCATCGGCAGTGCACTAGCCTTTCGCCTGGGCCAATCAGGCTGTACTGTAACAATGCTTGATCCCTCTGGCACAGGGGGTACTGCCAGCAGCGCGTCTTTTGGCTGGGTTAACGCTTCATACGAAAATTCCAAACCTTACTACTTGCTACGCCGCCACGCAATGGAAGCATGGACTCGCGTCATGCTAGACCTACCCAACCTACCTTACCACCAAAACGGAACGATTTACGCAGATTTTTACGGCGTGCCACTTGAAAAACTACACTCCGAACACGGGCGTTGGGGTTATCCGTTCGAATGGATAACACACGATCAAATCGCCGCCCTAGAACCCAAGCTAGCAAGGATCCCAAACCGCGCACTTTTTTGTGGAATCGAGGCCCAAGTTCTCCCCAACATCGCCGCCTGTGTTTTTCGCGAGCAAGCACATAATACAACATATATCAAAACTAGTGCTGCTCATCTTCTCACAAAAGGTGACACCATCATCGGTGCAAACACACCCGTTGGCAAAATCCATTCTGATATCACCATCCTTGCTGCAGGCGCACACTCCCAAACCATCGCAGCAACAGCAGAAGTCTCAATTCCACTCGACAAACCCGCTGGCCTTTTGATCCATACTAAACCAACTAAACAACTGATCACACATACTATCCTTACCGACAATTTACATATGCAACAACGCAAAGACGGCATTATCACCGCAGGAGGGGATTTTGGTGGCAGTTCCATCAAAAACAATCCAAAATCAGGCTCCTGCGAGCTCTTCTCACGTCTGCAAAACACAATAAAAAGTAACGAACTGGAATACAGCCACCATACGCTTGGCCTCCGCCCCACGCCTTTGGACGGCATGCCAATCGTCGGCAGCCCTAAACGCGGCCTTTATATTGCAGTCATGCACTCTGGCGCTACACTTGCACCTGGCATTGCCGAGCTCGTCACCACTGAAATTACAACAGGTCATCGCGACGCACTCCTTAATATATTCCACCCAGATCGCTTTGCTTCCTGATACTTCACCAAATCTGTAACGATCTGACCTAATTTATTTTAACGTTTTGAAAACATAAAGGATACAAGCGCACAAAGGACAAACATCGCCGAGACGGGCGCCAGCCAGAACGCGCCTATCGAGGCATACACGTATCCACCAACAGCAGAACCAACCGCCATCCCCCCGTAAATCGCTGAGCCGTTCAGGGCTAACACAAGGTTCGACATCTCAGGTCGCATCCCAATCAACCGTGATTGTTGTGGTGCAAACAGGATCATTGAAAACGCGGCCCAGGCTCCCAACAAACCAAAGGACACCCATGTCACTGAAGACATCACTTGCAAGCATACGAATACAGAGCCAGTGCAAATCAAGCTGATCAAAATTAAAATATCCGGCCCAACTCTATCAACCAAGCGCATCGCAAAAATATTGCCCGCAATTCCACCTAGGCCAAACGTCATCAATGTAAATGGCAGCCATGCAGAAGGCATAGATAACCATTCTACAATATAGACCGCCAACACCGCATAAGTTGCCAATTGCCCTGCCATCTGAAACGCTGTGACTAAAATCGCAGGGGCTAAAATTGGATCCGTCATAATATTTCTGATATCCGCCAACTGTGCTCGATGCCCTCGTTCCGTTTGAGGCACTGCGATCCAAACAGCCCCTGCAATCAAAACCGCAATACCTGCAATGGCCAGCAATGTAGCCCGCCAACCAATCAAATCCCCGCCGATGGCGGTCATCGGCACACCAAGCACCGTAGCCACCGTCATACCTGCAAACACCTTTCCCAGTGCTGCACCACGTATCTTTACGTCGACCAGCGCCGCAGCAGTGGCGGACGCAATAGGTCCCACAATCGCAGCACCGAAAGCCAAGACCATCCGCCCTACCAAAGCCACGCTGTAGACAGTCGCAAATCCAGTGACCAACGTCCCAGTTGCCATCAGCAACAGCCCAGTCAAGATCAAACGCCGCCGATCCCAATTTCCTACCACTGTCTGTAACACTGGCGCGAAAATGGCGTTCGTGATTGAAAAAACTGCTACCAAATATGCAATCTCACTTTCCGTTGCTGCCAGTCCTTCAGCCATTGGCACCAATAACCCAATCACTGACAAGGACGCGACCGCCAGTATGAAATAACAACTCGACAGAATGGCCAATGATATGTTCAAATTTGCAGTCTTCTCCATTACCTGACCCTAGACTCTGGCCAAAAGGATACAACACAGTTAATTGCGATCGCACCAACAAAGAAGGGTCCAGTGCGGCTCACACCAAAAACAGCACTCGTATTCGGTGGTGGCCAAACCCACAGCTCTGATCCAAACTCACCCATCGGCAAGTGCTGTGCCATTGAGCTTACGCATACCCGTGAATGATCAAGCGTTATGATTATGATCGTAGCCATTACTTCTTTCACCAAGATATTAGAGCACAACCGCTAGAGCGTCTCGAAGATCCACGCATCAAAGGTGTCAATGGATTTACAAGTTAACGTCTAAGAGATCACTCATGCTGCACTTTTTTGCTTTAGATGAAATCGGCTTCATTCTTGGCACTTCTTTACGATTGGCAAAAAACCAAGATGCCAAGTCAGCTAATCCTATTCCACCAGCACGCAAAACTGTTGTCATACGCCAAGCCCAACCACTTGATACTAATTCTAGTGATTGCCAAGTCTGATCTGAGCGCCTAAAAACCCTCAATCTAATCATCAGAGGACATTGCCATGGCCATTGCAATCGTAGGCGCCGCACGCACGCCCATGGGAGGCCTTGGTGGCGTTCTATCTAGCATTCCTGCACCCGAACTCGGCGGTATCGCGATAAAGGCTGCTTTAGACGGTGCAACAATAGCACCATCCAACGTAGACGAACTCCTCATGGGTTGTGTCCTGCCTGCAGGCCTTGGCCAGGCTCCCGCACGTCAAGCCGGTTTCGCCGCAGGCCTCAGTATCGACGTGCCTGCCACCACAGTGAATAAAATGTGTGGTTCAGGCATGAAAACTGTGATGATGGCCCACGATCAACTGACCCTCGGTAATTCTGAAATCATGGTCGCAGGGGGCATGGAGAGCATGTCGCTATCCCCTTATCTACTCCCAAAAATGCGCTCAGGCGCGCGTCTTGGCCACGGTGAGGTGAAAGATCATATGTTTCTCGATGGACTTGAAGATGCCTACGATAAAGGACGCCTAATGGGCACCTTTGCCGAAGACTGCGCTGAAAAATTCCAATTCACCCGCCAATCCCAAGACGACTACGCTCTACGCTCTCTGTCTCGCGCTTTGGACGCAAGTGGATCCGGCGTTCTATCCAATGAAATCGCTCAAATTACCCTCAAAACTCGTAACGGCGACATCACCATCGATGTAGACGAACAACCTAAAAACGCCCTACCCGAAAAAATTCCAAACCTAAAACCTGCCTTCCGTGATAATGGTACAGTTACCGCAGCCAACTCCTCTTCCATATCAGACGGTGCAGCTGCCCTTGTATTAGCCACACCCAATGCCGTAGCCGACAAAAACTTGATAGTCCGTGCAAATATCCTCGGCCATTCTAGCCACGCCCAAGAACCGGGCCTCTTTACAACGGCCCCAATTCAAGCTGCAAAAAAACTGATGGACAAGCTCGACTGGGACACCGAAGACGTAGACCTCTGGGAAGTGAACGAGGCCTTTGCTGTCGTCCCTATGGCTTTCGCGCATGAGCTCAACCTCAACCCAGAAAAACTTAACATCCGGGGCGGCGCCTGCGCCCTTGGACACCCGATCGGTGCAAGCGGTACACGCATCATTGTGACTCTCCTCAATGCGCTCGAAACCACCCATAAGAAACGCGGCATCGCCGCAATCTGCATCGGTGGCGGCGAAGCAACCGCAGTGGCCATCGAGCGCCCGTAACTTCCCTTGCCCGTAACTACCCGTAATGCAGGTCAACCAGTCGATAGTAAGATCGGACTCATAAAAACATCGTACAGCGACCTATTTTTTGTAATGGTCATTTCCGGTTTAAACTGTCCATCAAATTAATTCTTCTTGATCGACCCTCGTGCTGATGGAATATTGGGGAATGTACACTGATCTTCCCACGTGGCCCGCTTCCGCATCAAAACTCGTCGCAACCGCAGCAGGACGCGAACCTGCTGATTTAGTGATCAAGGGTGGCACTTGGGTCAACGTCCACACCCGTGAGACAATAAAAAACCAAGACATAGCCATCCGTGAAGGCCGATTTGCTTATTGCGGCCCCAATGCCTCCCACTGTGTTGGCGAGAAGACCGAAATCATCGAGGCTAATGGTCGCTACATCGTTCCAGGCCTGTGTGATGGTCATATGCACATAGAATCTGGCATGCTCACCGTCTCTCGTTTTGTCCAAGCGGTAATCTCGCACGGCACCACTTCCATGTTCGTCGACCCACACGAGGTCGCAAACGTCCTCGGCATGGTTGGCATCAGACACATGCACGATGAGGCACTTGCACAACCCATCAATGTCTTTGTGCAAATGCCCTCCTGCGCACCCTCAGCGCCAGGCCTAGAAACTACGGGCGTAGAACTAGGCCCCAAAGACGTAGTGGAAGCTATGACATGGCCCAATATCATCGGACTTGGCGAAATGATGAACTTCCCAGGTGTGGTGAACGGTGATCCCAAAATGCTCGCCGAAATCGCAGCCACTCAAAGTGCAGGCAAAACAGTTGGTGGCCATTACGCCTCCCCCGATCTTGGTGTCAATTTCCATGCATATGCTGCTGGTGGCCCTGCAGATGATCACGAAGGCACATGCGAAGCTGACGCTGTCGCCCGGGTGCGTCAAGGTATGCGCTCAATGATGCGTCTAGGCTCTGCATGGCATGATGTGGAAACCCAAATTACCGCCATAAATAATAAAGGCTTGGATCCTCGCAACTTTATCTTGTGCACAGATGATAGTCACTCCGGAACACTTGTTAACGACGGTCACATGAACCGAGTTGTCCGTCACGCCATCAAATGTGGCTGCAATCCACTAGTGGCACTGCAAATGGCCACGATCAACACGGCCACACACTTTGGACTTGAAAGAGAACTCGGCTCGATAACGCCTGGCCGCCGTGCCGATGTGATCCTATCTTCAGACCTGAAAACCTTACCCATCGAACATGTCATAGCGCGGGGCAAAACAGTAGCGCGAGAAGGCACTAACACTATTGATCCCACAGCATATCACTGGCCAGCTAAAACGCGCAGCACGGTCAAGCTTGGCAAGTCTCTGACAGCTGACAATTTTGCTATCATAGCCCCCAAAGCCGCGAAGACAGTGACAGCCCGCGTCATCGGCATCGTAGAAAACCAAGCACCTACTAAAGCGCTGAGCGCCGAACTTTACGTAAAAAACGGTTATGTGGAAGGTAACACTGCCCAAGACATCTGCCAAATTGCACTTGTGGAACGCCACCGAGCCACGGGCAACGTGACCAACGGCTTTGTTTCTGGCTTTAACTATCAAGGCGACATGGCAATGGCATCCACTGTGGCACACGACAGCCACCACATGATCGTCGTTGGCACGTCACGTAACACCATGGCATGTGCCGCCAACCGATTGGGCGAGTTGGGTGGTGGTATCTGTGTATTCAAAGACGGTAAAGAACTGGCAATGGTGGAGCTACCTATCGCGGGCCTAATGTCTGATCGACCCGCCACTGATGTGGCGCACGCCACCGATCAAATAGTCAATGCTATGGCTAATTGTGGCTGCACACTGAATAACGCCTACATGCAACATTCCTTATTAGCACTCGTCGTGATCCCAGAACTGCGGATATCTGACCTTGGTCTTGTAGATGTAACTAAATTTGAAATGACTCCACTATTTATAGAAGACTAAACTATCAGAAACGCGTTCGTGACACCAATAAAAAGATATCAAAATGAACGACACTGACCCGACCACAACTGTTCCACAATTACCTGCTGCAGCAGATCGAACTGCTGATTAAAAACCACCAAGTGCCCGTCAAGGTGTCTGTTTCCAACGTGCCAATACCCCTACACTTTGCTCTAACGAATGAAGTTCTAGTGTCAGAAGGTAAGACCCATAAAGATGGTCGCAATCTACGCGATATTTTTGACGTGCCAGACCTAAAAGCCATTAACGATGATATTTCAAACGGTGCCTCAGAGCCTGATACAAATGGCATTCGTCCACTGGCGCCTTTCACCGCACAACGAGTGGATTATTCTCTAGCGCGACTGGCACATTATACCGCTACTCATCCTGTACACTTCCAGAACTATATCCTGTTTACCAATTATGGGTTCTACATGGATGAATTCGTGGCCTTCGCGCTCGAAGCGCTGAAAGATACAAGCAGCGGCTACACTCCTTTTGTGGCATCAGGTGACCGCACAGCGACGCCTGAAAATCCAGTTATATCCGAAGCAAAGAAACAGCCACAAATGCCAACCTACCACCTGAAACGCGAGGACGGCAGTGGTATCACGCTAGTAAATATTGGTGTTGGCCCATCCAACGCCAAAACCGCCACAGATCATATAGCCGTAATGCGACCCCACGCATGGCTAATGCTCGGCCATTATGCAGGCTTGCGCAACTCACAATCACTTGGCGACTATGTCCTAGCCCACGCTTATGTGCGGGAAGACTCGGTACTCGATGCAGATCTACCCGTTTGGGTTCCTGTCCCTGCTCTCGCCGAAATCCAAATCGCACTTGAAAACGCTGTAGCCAAAGTAACAAAACTCAAAGGTTATGCCCTCAAAAAAGTCATGCGTACAGGTACCGTTGCCTCTGTCGATAACCGCAATTGGGAATTGCGCGAGCAAACAGGCCCGGTACAACGCCTATCGCAATCCCGAGCCATTGCACTTGATATGGAAAGTGCCACAATTGCCGCAAATGGTTTCAGATTCCGCGTTCCGTATGGTACGCTTTTATGCGTTTCAGACAAACCATTGCACGGCGAATTAAAGCTACTTGGTATGGCATCAGAATTTTATCGCACACAAGTCGCAAGCCACCTAAAGATTGGCATCAAAGCTATGGAAGCCTTGCGCGAAATGCCGCTAGAACGGCTGCATTCCCGCAAATTGCGCAGCTTTGACCAAACAGCATTCTTATAAATCTTAAGAAAATCACTTGCTCTTTCTGATCCAATTCAACCCCAAAGATCGTCACTTTTGAAACATCTATTCAACCAGAATGACCAACCACATGCCTAAATCTATAGTTTCAAATGCAAAAAACCCCTAAAAATAGGGTTTTTTGCCCTTTGGAGCACTCAAATTCGTTGTGTTGCACCACAATATCTTGTTAGATATTGAAGGACACCCACAAGGGGCTCAAAATGAGCACGTCAAGGGATACAAAATAGGAGCAGTCACATGACTCAAAAACCAATGACAAAATCGCAACTGGTTGCAGCACTTGCAGAGGCAACTGGCGCAGACAAGAAAACAGCAGACGCCAACCTGGCAGCTCTGACTGACATTATTACAAAAGAGGTTGCAGCAGGTGGCGCGGTAACCCTGCCAGGTCTTGGCAAATTTGCATGTCGCGCACGCCCAGCACGCATGGTGCGCAACCCAGCCACAGGCGAACAAATGCACAAAGACGCGGACAGAGTTGCTAAGGTAACAATCGCCAAAGCTTTGAAAGACGTGATCAACTCCTAAGCGTTTGCTTGACGAATCATGGCCATCCTCTGGGATGGCCTTTTTCATTGGTTCAGAAATTTATTAGGGACCTCCTTTTACAATGAAGAAGGAAGTTTCGTGCCCAAAGACGTCCACCCTCAAATACAAATCCTGCTTGATGCGATGGCGGAACTTAATCTACCGGCCATTCAAAATCTGTCAGTAGGCCAAGCACTAGAGACCTATCAGGACTGCCACCAACTCTTATTCTAACTGCAGAGTGCGACATATTATTTGATGAGGGGACAGCTTATGCCGAACAGCTTCGCGCCGCTGGTGTTGCAGTCAAACATATTAACTACAAAGGCATGATTCACGGCTTTTTTAACTATCATGACCTTGCGGATGATGCACATAATGCACACCAAGCTGTCTCAGACTTCCTCAAACACCAAAACGGAAGGTAATCTACCTAAACACCATTTTTTGTTTCTTAAATATCTAAAACAATTAGTCCACGATAGACACCGCACTTGAATCAAGAAGGTGAAAACCGCAAACTCATGCAAGACAATCCGCCGTCAACTTTCGCAGCCTCCGAATTGTCAATCTCTCGAACAATAAAACCAGCAGCCTCAACTCGCGCACGCGTCTTTGGGAATCCAGCAGGCATTAAAACCAGATCATTGTAGCGAATAGAGTTAGCACAAGCACTTTCACCTTCAGCAGTATGAATAACGACGTAACCCTCAAAGCACCTAGCCGCATCCAAAGCAGGTGTCGAAAGGATTGTGTTCGCATCCAACAGCGAACAATCCGTCTTAAAGTGTAGCACACCTGGCGGTGTTTGAACCACTCGCACGTTATAACCAAATGGCGCTAAAATCTCTGCCAACTCATCCACGCCCTCTTGTGTGGTTCGATCTGATAGGCCCACAAGAATCTCGTGCTCACTCATCAAAATATCGCCACCCTCAATAAACCCAGGTCCTTTAATCTGCGCAACAGTGGAATATATTGATTCCAAATTTGGCCGCATCGCAGCCGCTTCACCCAAACGGCTCGGTGCACCAGGACGCATAATAATCGCCAACTCTTGTAAGCACAGCGCGGTATCCTCCACAAAGACCCCATCAGGAAACTCTTCTAGTGCGGGCAAAACCATCACTTTTGAGCCCGTTGACCGCAGAGCAGCCACGTAACTCTCGTGATGTCTCATCAGCGTGTCATAATCCGGCGCCCCTAAATCCACCGCGCGCAAACCATTCACAATGGACTTGCTTGGTGTGCGCGAAATAGCATGCGTAAAATGCGTAGACTTTTTCAAGGCAAACTCCAGTTTTTAAAAAAGACCTACCTCATCACTTTCCAATCCACAATGGATCTGTCACCCATACGCTCGAGTATCAAAAAAGGACAAGACAAATGGATATTCGCGCAATTCTCATGGGTCTCACGTTTGCTCTTATTTGGTCCAGCGCATTTACCTCTGCACGCATCATTGTCCTGCAAGCCCCACCGCTTACAATATCTTCTCTCCGCTTTGCTACCGCCGGCATCATCGCCATCACCATCGCCTACGCGCTAGGCCAACGCATCCACTTGGATCGCAAAAAATGGCGTGCAATAATAATCTTTGGCATATGCCAAAATGCACTCTATTTAGGTCTATTCTTCATGGCTATGCAACGAATTGAGGCTTCCCTTGCATCAATCATCGCCTCTGCCATGCCTCTTATCGTTGGCCTTGCTTCGGCCCTCTTCCTCGGTGAACGGCTCGGAAAAATTGGCTGGATAGGCCTGGTCGCAGGCTTTATTGGCGTCGCGCTGATCATGGGTGCACGCATGTCCAACGGAATAGATGTCGTGGGTATCATATTTTGCATCATCGGCGTCACGGCTCTCGCCATTGCCGCCCTAACTGTTCACGCAACTTCATCAAAGGGCAACGTTTTTATGGTCGTTGGCATACAAATGCTGATAGGAAGTCTAGCCCTTTTCATCCCCGCAATCCTCTTTGAGGTGCCCCACTTTACTTGGACAGGCAGTCTCCTAGCAGCCTTCTCCTATACAGTCCTTATGCCTGGTATCTTTGCCACTATCATTTGGTTCCTGCTGGTAGATCGTATTGGTGCCACGCGCGCTAGCACCTTCCACTTCCTCAACCCCTTCTTCGGCGTAGCTATTGCTGCTGTAGTCCTTGATGAGCAATTGACCTACACCGACATAATCGGCGTTTTAATTGTGATGGCAGGTATATTTGCGGTGCAGATGTCAAGACAGAAATCCTAACAAACTCTTAGCGCTATGAGGTCCGACAGCGTAACTCTTTTCTGCCAAATCATCTTTATGATCGAACTGTTTTTTGTATGTTCCTAATGTCTGCTGATATTGGTAAACTTCTGACTATCGCCAATTTTATTCATCTTCATAGCGTCAGAAATCGGTAGCAATAAATACCAACTCCCTTAACTTGACAAAATCTTTCAATAGGTTTGGTTTTTGTGCCTCTCTATTAGGCTGTTTTTATTACGACACTTGGCCACACAAATAGCCTTGATTATGCACGCCTTTGTAAAATCGACGCTTTTCGTGATGTTCTTTAATACCAAGTTTCCAACCACCCCGGCGCAAAGCAAAACCCATCTCAACGCTTAAATCGTAACTGCTGACCTCAAAAACATCAAAGAAGCGGGATAATCCCCAAAAATAGCCTTTTCTGGTTCTAAATCCCGCGCATCAACAGGTACTAATTTAGCCAATTTTTCCTTGGTTCTCTCCTATTTGGCCGCGATGCAGTAATACGTGATCTAGTATCACGCACGCCATCATAGCCTCACCCACAGGAACTGCACGAATACCGACACAGGGGTCATGCCGGCCCTTTGTAATAATCTGTGATGATTGCCCAGACGTGGTAATCGTCTGGCGGGGCCTCAAAATACTCGATGTTGGCTTCACTGCAAATCGGCAAACCAAATCTTGACCCGTTGAGATTCCACCCAGCACACCACCCGCGTGGTTTGAAGAGTACGCAGGCCGCCCATCATCGCTCAAGAAGATCTCATCTGCATTGTTTTCTCCCGTCAAAGCAGCAGAACCCATACCAGCACCAATCTCTACACCCTTCACTGCATTGATCGACATCATCGCAGCCACAACATCCGTATCAATCTTGCCATAAACAGGCGCCCCCAATCCAGCAGGCAATCCCTTAGCTACAACCTCGATCACAGCGCCAACTGAATTCCCAGACCTACGTAAATCATCCAAATACACTGCCCAATTCGACACTGCTTTAGCATCAGGCGTCCAAAACGGATTCTTCGAAATCTGATCCCAATCCCAAGCATTTCGGTCAATTCCGTGTGGACCCATCTGCACCATACAGCCGACGATTTCTAGTTCTGGTACAAACGCCTTCAAGACTTCCCGCGCGACACCACCTGCAGCAACCCGTGCCGCCGTTTCCCGTGCTGATGAGCGTCCACCACCACGGTAATCACGAACGCCATATTTCTGCCAATAGGTGATATCAGCATGGCCTGGGCGAAACTTCTCTTTGATCTCAGAATAATCTTTGCTACGCTGATCTTTGTTACGGATCATTAATTGAATAGGCGTTCCCGTCGTCACCCCTTCAAAAACGCCAGACAGGATTTCCACCTCATCCGGCTCACGGCGCTGCGTGGTATATTTATTCTGCCCAGGCTTGCGTAAATCCAACCAATGCTGAATCATTGACGTTTCCAGCGGGACACCCGGTGGACAACCATCCACTGTGGCACCAAGCGCGGGCCCATGACTTTCGCCCCAAGTAGTCACCGTAAATAATCGACCAAAGCTGTTTACAGACATTACACGAGTCTCCTAAGTCCCAAGCGTGATAGTCCATACGCGCAAATCAGAAAAGCCAATTCTGTGAAGCTTGTCTTAGTCAAATAACGCAGAAGTGCCAAGCAAAACGACAAAAGACACAACCAAGCTGATCACCATCAACAATTTAGCGAGCAAAAATTCTCAGCCCAGCTATGGCATATCATCAAGATTAGAAGTAATTTCAATCTAGGTCTCAAATAATTACTAGACGATCACAATTTTTGCATTGATTGGCTTAGCTTTAACTTTCCGAATTTTGCGCAGCGCGGCAAGAATGCCAACCAAATTCAGCTCAATACCATTTGAAATCAGCTAGTTTTATGCAGAAACATAAATATCTCGATCCTATTTCTTTGCCTTCCTAAAGCTCTTAGGTAGCTAGGAAAGCATCCCAAGTCTTTAATGCTCTTAACCACATCCAATGCTACCATCACAGATCCAGCAACATGTTTGAAAAATAATTCAAACACTTTGTTATTATAGCTCAATTGCTTAATGTGGTTCGCACAACCAACCCTTGCCTTCCTTATTCGCCCACGTTATTCGAGAAACATTACCTCGGGGGGGCCAATACTGCGGCCTGAGATACGTATATGCGTGACCCGTCGAACCTGAACCGGATCATACCGGCGGAGGGAAGGTCTGGATGCTATCCAAAACCTGCCACCCGTCTGTAGCAAACAAGGATAGTACTTATGAAATCTCTCTTTCTAGCTGCGGGCCTTTGTGCGATTGCCATTCAGGCATGCGCACAGGACAAGCCCATTCTTACTGTTTATACCTACGACAGCTTCGTCACCAATTGGGGACCAGGGCCTGCTGTTGAAAAAGCCTTCGAAGCCACCTGTGAGTGTGATCTGCAATTGGTTGCGGCAGGCGACGGAGCCTCCTTACTGTCTCGCGTTCAACTTGAAGGCGCCCGATCTGAAGCAGATATTGTCCTAGGCCTAGACACAAATTTAACAGCTCGCGCAACCGCCACAGGCCTTTTTGCACCCTTAGTGACACCACCAACTGCCCTCGACGTGCCAGTTGAATGGAATGATGATATTTTTGTCCCCTACGATTGGGGTTATTTTGCATTTGTTTACGATAACACCAAGTTGAAAAACGTTCCGGGTAGCTTTCAAGAACTGATTCAAGCAGACGAAAATATAAAGATTGTGATTCAAGATCCGCGGTCTTCAACACCTGGTCTAGGCCTGTTGCTATGGGTGAAAACCGCTTACCCAAAACAAGCAAGTCAAATCTGGGAAGCACTAGCGCCCCGTATTCTAACCGTCACCAAAGGTTGGTCTGAGGCGTACGGCATGTTCTTAGAGGGTGAGGCGGATATGGTTCTATCATACACCACCTCACCCGCCTACCACATCATCGCAGAAAAAGATCTGACAAAATCAGCAGCATCATTCTCTGAAGGGCACTACATGCAAATCGAAGTAGCAGGCAAACTCAAAGCAACAGATCAACCAGAGTTAGCCAATAAATTCCTTGACTTCGTGACCTCTGATGACTTCCAGTCGATTATACCCACAACTAACTGGATGTACCCAGCAAAGTTCCCACAAGAAGGCCTACCAAAGGAATTTGAAAAACTTATCACGCCGGTAGATAGCCTCATTATCTTGAGCGAGGACGCGGAAAAAATAAAAAGCGCAGCATTGGACGAATGGCTAACAGCATTAAGCAAATAAAGATAGATCAGGCTACAGTTTGACATGCACCGACAAAAATGGACCCCCATCAATCGGATAGGGGTCCTTATTCATATTCCTTCGCACCTCGCATGAGACGGCTATGGCAAAGTACCAAAACCCGACAACCCTGTTTAAAGTCCTCACAGGCGGTACAGCACTCATATTATTGATTTTATTGACCATAGGCACTGTCCTCGCAATAGGCACAACAACACCGTTTCAACTAGGCCTCAACTCTTCTGACTGGGCCGCCATCAAATTTACCGTTGTGCAAGCACTGACCTCCGCAACACTGTCGGTTATTATAGCCGTTCCAACCGCCCGCTCCTTAGCAAGGCGACAATTCCTTGGTCGTCAGATAATGGTCTCACTACTTGGAGCACCTTTCATTTTACCTGCAATTGTTGCCGTGCTAGGAATCGTCGCTATCTGGGGGCGTTCGGGCCTTGTATCAGACGGGCTCAAGGCTTTTGGGGCAGAACCTTTAAACATCTACGGTTTCACAGGCGTGATTCTAGCTCATGTCTTTTTTAACCTCCCACTTGCCACCCGGTTAATCCTGCAAGGTTGGCTCGCGATCCCCACGGAACACTTTCGCCTCGCCGCACAGCTTGGTTTCACCACACTCGAGATAAATCGCCAATTAGAACGCCCCATGCTACTGAACATAGTCCCAGGCGCGTTCCTCTTAATCTTCCTATTATGTGTTACGAGCTTTACGGTCGCTTTAGCTCTTGGTGGAGGCCCACGCGCTACTACTATCGAGTTGGCGATCTACCAAGCATTGCGTTTTGATTTTAACCTCCCAAAAGCAGCAATCCTTGCAATGATGCAATTTGGGCTGTGCACATTCACTGCAGTCATAGCGCTAAAAGTCACTCAGCCTACAGATTTTGCCATTGGCCTAGATCAGCCTTCGAAACGTTGGGACGGTTTTGAACTCAGCACACGGGTCTTTGACATAGTGATCCTTATGGCAGTAACTTTCTTTTTGTTTGCACCTCTAATTTCGATCATCCTCAAAGGCTTACCATCGCTCTGGTCCCTGCCAACACAAGTCTGGCCAGCACTACTGAACTCTGTGTCCATCGCGATACCAGCCGCCCTAATCACAACAACATTGGCAACCGCACTAGCGGGGCTCATCTCCTCACTTTCAAAACGCACCGCTTTAGCAATAGAATCCATTAGTTTTCTCGCACTTGCCGCGTCACCGTTTGTCATCGGCACTGGATTATTTATCATAATCAACCCATTCTTTGACCCCTTCGCGCTTGCGCTGCCGATAACAATTGCAGTCAACGCCACAATGTCATTGCCCTTTGCGCTACGTATCATTCTGCCTGCTCTCACTCGCAACCAAGACAACTACGGTCGCCTTGGTGCATCGCTTGGCATCACAGGGTTTACCTTTTTTCGCCTTGTAATTTGGCCACGCATAAGGGGCGCGCTGGGTTTTGCAACAGGCCTTTCCGCCGCCCTCTCAATGGGTGATCTCGGCGTAATCGCACTATTTGCGCCACCCGACTTTGCAACCTTGCCACTCACCATGTATCGACTCATGGCAGCCTACCAAATGAATGCCGCCGCAGGCACAGCCCTTTTGCTTGTCGCAACCTCCCTACTCCTGTTCTGGCTCTTTGATCGCGGAGGTCGCCTTGACTATTACATTCGATAATATCGCCCTGACCCAAGAGGATTTTAATCTGACAGCAGATCTATCAATTGAAGAGGGCCACAAAATTGCACTTCTTGGTCCATCAGGCGGCGGGAAGTCCACCCTGTTGTCAGCACTTGCCGGTTTCAAAACTCCCAATTCAGGCCGTATTTTCTGGAAAGGTACAGATATCACGGATACTCACCCTGCAAAACGTCCCATCACGCTACTTTTTCAGGATCACAACCTGTTCCCACATTTAACTGTAATGCAAAACGTCAGCCTTGGTATTCACCCTAACCTTCGCCTTAACACAAGAGAGCTCCAAATGGTCGAAGACGCCTTGTTACGTGTCGGCCTAAAAGATCATAGAAAAAGACGTCCCGGACAGCTGTCAGGCGGCCAACAACAACGGGTCGCCATTGCTCGCGCATTAGTGCGAGATAAACCAATCTTAGCGCTTGATGAGCCATTTGCAGCACTTGGTCCTGCGCTGAAACACGAAATGCTTGATTTAGTGGCTGAAATTGTCGGTAGCA
>Ga0315315_10001685_pt1 | contig 20295 bp, 22 predicted proteins | sample M140m3416metaG_FD_203699 | JGI IMG/M metagenome (GOLD analysis project Ga0315315, IMG submission 203699) | Ammonia-oxidizing marine archaeal communities from Monterey Bay, California, United States - M1 40m 3416 | ecosystem: Environmental > Aquatic > Marine > Intertidal zone | place: USA...
AGTTAGGGAGATTGCCGAAGAAACAAATCATATGGCTCCAGCAGAATTCCAAGAACCCAATGAACGAATTCTTACTGCCTCAAACCAACTTGAGAGTATAGTCCAAAGTGTAGTCCAAGATGATACAAACTCCCTAGCAGCAACAGAAATTGACATAATGGAGGCTAAGAAGTTCCTATCTATGCATAAATTGAGTCGCGCCAAGAAGAGCGTACACAAAGCTGAACAGGCACTAGTCACTCTCGAAGAAGACGTTCTCTATCTAAGGCGTAGTATCGCTATGTTGCATCGACTTCTCAAGGAAAAGAAAGTCGAACAGAACGAAGTTGAAAATATACTTCTTAGATTGAGAAATGCAACATCAGCAGCAGAGATAGGTGATGTTAGCCTAGCAGCAAATGAGGTTGAATACCTTGTCGATGATTTGATTGGAGGCAATACCTCTACACTCAATCCATTCTTTTTCAGACATTTCTGGCTCGGTGTAGATACCAGATGGCCCGCAGGTGGGGATACAGGAGTTCTACTTGTAAGGCTGATTAACGATGGCCCTATTGCAATGCCTGCAATGAGGCTATCTCCTCCAGTTCCACAAGGATGGTATTCCGAGCCTAATTCAGTTGACCTACCAATAATTGCGCCTGGAGGTAATCTTCCACTTAGATTCGACATTAAGTCTGCCGAAAGGTTCGGTGCTGATGAAATACCATTGTCCCGTAAGTTAGCTGTTTCTACGGGTTATGAAATGCGCTCTGGAGAGATAATGGTTACGATCCGTGCGCAAAATCGTTCTATGGAACCGTTATCAGATATTGTACTCACGCCTTGGTTACCTCCTGGTTATACCACGGCTAAAGTTCCCTTTGTGGAACGTCTATCCCCCGATGAGGTTGCAGTAATTAGAATGCAACTAACCATCGACATGGGCAGAGGAGGTCGCTCCTAAGCCCACATCACATTCCACCCGCATGGAGCGGGAGGACGAGAAAAAAACAAAAAAGGTGAAAAAAATATGAAAAATAATAAAGAAATAAAGAACGAAAATAGCGATACCGTCGCTGCGATGGGTATTGGTGCAATGATTGTTTTCATTGCATTGATTCTTGTAGCAGCTGTGGCTTCAGCGGTCATTATTCAGACTGCTGAAAAGTTGCAACAGAATGCACAAACAACAGGTGACCAGACACAACAGCAAATGGCAAGTAAGATTATGCCATTAAGCGCTGTAATTTCTGGTGCTGCTACAATTCGAATAACATTCGAATTAGCACCAGGGTCTGAGTCTGTTGCGCCTGCGCAAGCAGTGTGGAACATAGTGTGCCAAGGTGGTACTGATGCTGGAGACATGACTGGTTCTCAAGCAGTCAGTACATCTGCAACGGCAACACTTGACCCAGGTGAAATATATGAAATTCAATTGACCTTGGTTAACTGTGGACATTCAGCAAATACTGCACATTACTTAATGTTCCAAGCAGGAAATGCAGGTTTCACATATGAAGTGATGAACTATGGCGCATCTACTGCAACAGGGGCGGTGATTATTTGAAGTCTAATAATGAAACTCAAGTTAACGACAACTGGGCTGCTATCGGTATTGGTGCAATGATTGTATTCATTTCTCTAATTCTAGTTGCGGCTGTAGCATCTGCCGTTATTGTTCAAACCGCTGAAAAATTACAGCAAAATGCACAAAGAACTGGTGACGATACATCTGATGAACTATCTGGTAAGATAACCATTCAAGCAGGATACGTCCAAAACACTGGAGAATACGTTCTATACGTAAGACTCGGTGCTGGTAGCGATGCAATCAATACTATTGATGTCTCATACCAATTGTTCTGTAATGTTGGTGCTGGTTATGAAACTAACCAACTAACAGCCAATGATGTACAACTTCAATCAATAGCAGGTTTCGCTGGTGGTGTCGGACAAATGACAGTTCAAAATGCCTACAAGATTATGATTAGTCCTGGTGTTTGTACTGCCGCAGGTGTTAACGGACAATCTCCTCCTGCAGCAACATTGTTCATCCACGTTGAAAATGGCGGAACTACTTACGAGACTTTGACAATCAACAATGCTCAAGACGGCTCACCAATTATCTGATGTTGCTTGCTGTTGAGGATTTATTCTCGACGGCAAGGAGGTACTACAATGGCTTGGCCATTTGGAAATAACTCGGGAAATATCAGAGATGCAGACGCCGAACTTAGTGAAGAACGCTTGAAGATAATGGCAAATGTTGCCATCGAACAGGTGCCTCTCCCTGAAGAGGGAGAACTGAGTGAGGAAGATGCATGGACGATTTCCCCAGGTCCGACAAGAGCAAAATTGAACAGTATTGGTAGCGTTCCAACAGTTGCTTCTAGCATGAATCCTGTTGCGGCTCAACCCGCTACTGTCAATGCACAGGTCGACACTTCAGGACTTGAGAGACTGATCAGTAGTCGCCTCGATATGGTCGAGGATGTACTAAGGATGGTCGAAGTCCGTATCGAAGAAGGAATCTCTGTAAATCCTAACGTTCCCAAAATGGGAGAAGACGGAGAGATGATTTCCGATGATGAAGGCGTTGACGGCTTTATTGGAGATAGAATTGTAACATCTGACGGTGAAGTAATCGCCACTGGAGGAGTCGAGAGACTCAAAGGTGACGATGAAGCACCATTGGTAGAACTATACGAGGCACAAGCTCTAGCAGCGAATCCTTTCTTGGTCGCCCCTTCAATGGGCCCTACGGCTCAGGCAAATCAAGTTGGTGCGCCAACTATTGCAGCATTACTTCTCGACAATATGTCGGGAATGGCAGCAGTCAGTTTTGCTCAGAAGGCTATTAATTCAGGGATGCTGACTAGTGATGAAGGCAATTCGGTTTTGGCAATTGTTCAACTTGCTTCACCTGGTGAAACAGAAGATGCACTTGAAGACCACCTCTCTCACAGAGAGTTGTTGACTTTCTCGGCATTAGTGACATCATGGCGCGAAGTGAAGAATCTTCGAGGTGAAGAGTGAATGGGTGCATCGGTCGGAGTAGGAGGATTGATTGTGGGGACATCCCTAATGGTGGTATTTGCATTAGCTATTACCGCGTTAGATGTAAGGATGGACTCATCGCTTGATGCTCTTGATTCGGCCAATGAACCTTTACCATCCTTCACGATAGATGATGCGACATTATGGGAAGGTGCAGTTCTTAGTTTAACGATAGTTGACGCAGGAGAAGGTTACACAGCAGGTACACTTAGTACAGTTGTTGCCGGTGGTTTTTCAGCGACTTTCAGTGTTAATAGTACAGGAGGAATAGTTAATCCCGTGACAATCACCAGTCACGGAAATTACTCGTCCCCTCCAACTATTCAGATTGATGGTCCTCAACCAGGTGTGATATCTGTTGCTTCAATCACAGCTACTCTAGGGACAGTGATTCATACCAATGTGACAAATGATGGTCCAAGTACCCTTCCACACGAAGAGGTATGGTTCTTTGTTGATGGAACTAATGCTAGGTCGATGGACAGTTTAGTTCCTGGTACATCTTCAAATTGGTATTCCGGAGAAACTATCAAAGTTGAATGGAGAGGATTTAGTTCCTCATCTTTCACTACAATGGCTGTTTCTTCTCATGGACATAACTTGGCGAGGGCTTTAGACTGAGGTGTAATTATGGCAGATGGTGGGGCTTCATCCTTTATTTTTCTTGTAACTGCACTTTTGGTTTCAGGTGGTGTTTCAGCAGTATTGATTTCTCAATGGGGCGAAATGGCCACAACCTTTGACCAACAACGCCGGGAAGATGATGCAGATTTGAAAACTGCAATGGAGTTCGCAGGAGATTTATCCAATGTAGAGTACGATGATGCTCTACCCACCGATGAAACAATTACCTTTTACTTACAAAATACTGGTCAGTATGAACTTGATGAGGATTCGTTATTCATTCAGTTAGATGGTGAAGTAATAGCAGATGCGGAAACAACCACTACGATACTACCAGCTGGTACTGAATGGGCTTCCGGGCAATTACTTGAGGTTGAAATCTCAGGCGCTTGGGGCTTTGCAGATGATGCAGAAATCTCCCTTACTATATTAGTAATATCAGAAAATATTGGCGGATATACTGGAGAAACAGTTGTTACTCAGGAGGTGAGACTCAATGCCGTCTGAAGATGATCCACTATTCATTCCTCACAAACCAGTTGAAGATGGCTTCCCGTTTGATGTGGAAACCGATTCATTAGCCGATACGATGGGTCTTAGACTGCCAAATCGTTCACTATTTGTGGTTCAAGGAATCGTAGGTGCTGGTAAATCTCTTATCGCCCAAAGACTTGTTCATGGGATGTTAGAAAATGGAACAAAAATACTTGTCATAACTACGGAACTTACTACTAGAGGTTGGATAGAACAAATGGAATCGATTGGCTACGGAGTAACAGAACACATCCGTGACGGTCAATTGATGGTTTTCAGTCGGTTTGGGTCAATTGCTGAATCGAGGCCAGATGTTGGCCTTGAGCAGGTGCTTAATAGCGATGCAATTAGCCAGGCAGATGTAGTAATTCTTGATTCAGCAAGTGCTCTGATGCCAGATGACTTGGACGATAAACAGAGATTTGAAATGATGCAGAAATTACGTAAGATTTCTTCTGAAGGTCGCTCGATTATGTTATGTGTTGACCCTGATGAAATGGACCATAAGTTACTCCATTCGATGCGCGCATCATCTGAAGTTGTCCTAGATTTGTCAACGACTTTAATCGGTGGAGATCTGAAGAGAAATATTGTAGTCACTAGATTCTTGAGAGCCGCAGGACCGGTGCAAACATCGGTAGGATGGCGTGTTGAGCCGAGTATGGGCTTCATCGTAGATATTACGGCGGTCAGTTGAGAGGGGATAAGATGGCAGATGAACCACGTTTTGCAAAGGGCGACCTGAATAGCGTAATGGCTGCATTTCCTCACGTAGGTGACTGGGTTCGTGATTTTGAATCGAGATACGGCTCTCGGCCGATGTATTACGGTCCACTCGACCGTGATGCCAAAAAAGAGAGGCCATTGAATTTGATTTATGCTGCTAAAGAACCGATTTTCATTCACATTTACGAGCCACCAGAAGATGATGACGGCGCTGGAGGAGAGGTTCTTTGGTTTGGTCTTGAACCACAACTCAGTGAAGAAGAAGAGAATATTAGGCGAGAATTAGTTGAAACTTTACTCCAAGAAGCGCCGACTGCTCCAACATTTACTACTGATGGCGAGTTTGAGAATATTTTAGAACAAATGATTGACAGATTCACTATGCTAGATAGCGAGGTTGGCTCCACAGTTCGTCGTCAAGGGCGATTTTGGGAATTGATTGGTATGGACGATAAGAGGCTTGTCGTTACTCCAGAACAAAGAGCTAGGCTCCAATATATCGTTATTCGAGATTTAATCAAAAACGGACCTCTCGAACCACTTCTTTCTGACGAAATGCTGGAAGATATACACTCCATAGGCCTAAAACATATTCACATGGACCACAAGGTGTTTGGAATGGTCACCTCTAACATTAGATTCCGTGAGAGAGAAATGCTTTCGAGATATCTTAGAGCAATGTCAGAGAGAATCGGTAGACCCGTATCGGATAATAAGCCAATTATTGACGGTGCACTTCTCGATGGTTCTCGTATCAATATTATATTTTCAGATGACGTATCTATGTTAGGTCCATCATTCACCATACGTAAATTCGCAGAAGAAACAATTTCAATTATTCAACTCATCAAGTGGGGTACAATCTCCTCACAAGTAGCAGCATACATCTGGATATGTCTAGAATACGGTATGTCTGTACTGGTTTCGGGAGAAACAGCGTCAGGTAAGACCACTACTTTGAATGCTATTTTACCGTTTATTGACCACAATGTAAAGATATATTCTGCTGAAGATACACCTGAAGTTAAGGTTAGGCACAAGATTTGGCAGAGACTGGTTACTCGTGATTCTAAGAATGAGGAATCAAGAGTCGAGATGTTCGACTTATTGAAGGCTGCTTTGAGAAGTCGTCCAAGATACATCATTATCGGTGAGATACGTGGTGTCGAGGGTGCTACGGCATTCCAAGCGATGCAGACTGGTCACCCGGTTATCGCGACATTCCACGCATCCTCTATCGTAAAGATGATTCAAAGATTCACTGGTGACCCGATCAATGTTCCTATTCGTTTCTTCGATAACCTAAACTTTGCAATTTTCCAAGAGGTTGTAGAAGCACCAGGTGGAGGTATCGCAAGACGTGTCACAGGTATTGACGAAGTTATTGGGTACAACAAACACAGTGACGGTGTACTTACTCGTGGTATGTTCGAGTGGGACCCAGTCAAAGATAAGCACTATTTCCGTGGTATGTTCCAAAGTCATCTTTTAGAAAACAAGATCGCTGCAATGGCTGGTTTCGCCAACAAGCGTGATATTTACGATGAAATGCTACGAAGGGCTGCCTCTTTAGATAAGATGGCGGATAGAGATTTGACTCACTATGACGATGTCTTTGATTTACTTGGAATCTACTATAATAATGGATTTGAGTCCTTTGATAGAGCAATTGATACTTGGACTGGAGTAAATCATAGTTAGGAGGTGTAAGCATGGAAAGAATGCCAATTTGGCAAGTAGCCATTCGCCGTCTAGAGATGCCAATTGCTCGTTTCTTCATTCTTTTTGTTGGGGGTTCTGCATTTATTGGCTTAGTTGCTGCACTAGTTCTAATATTCTCTACGGGTGGTTTGTCCGAAGGAGCACTGTTCCAAGGTTTTGCTGGAGTTTTAATGATCCTAGTATTGCCATTGATTTCAGGATTAGCAGCGTTATCCTTTCCATTTTTGGAAGTTCAGCGTTCTGCAACCCGAATCGAAAAAGAAATGCACATGTTCATCACCAGAATGGGGATTTTATCATTAGGAGAAGTAGGTGCGAAATCCATATTTGATATTTTGAAGCAGATGAGTGATTATGGTGAGTTAGCATCTGAGGTTAAGCGAATTGAGACACTTGTTGACAAATGGCACACTTCTCTTCCAGAGGCAGCCAGAATCGTTGCTCAGCAAAGCCCTAGTCCATTATGGACTGACTTCTTAGACAGAATGGCGTTTTCCATCGAAGCTGGTCAACCAATCGACGAGTTTATGCGAGCAGAGCAAGAAACTGTCGCTGAGCAATATACCACTTTGTATGATACGAGATTGGAATCGGTTGATACACTGAAAGAAATCTATGTTTCCTTGGTTTCAGCGGGACTCTTCGCTTTGGTAATCGCTGGTATTCACATGGTCTTATTCGAAGTTGGTTCTCCAGAATCAACCCCTATCGAAGTTTTCAGTAGAATACGCTTCCTGCTTTTGGCAGGGATGGTTTTCGTAATTGTGCAGGCAGGTGCAGTATTTGCATTTAGGGCTACTATTCCAGAAGACCAAACATTCGCACGTGATGAAATGGATACTCCATTTAGAATAAATTTTAGAAGGGCTTTCCTTATCTCCGGAGCAATAACCATTTTTATGACAGTTGTTATGATAATTTCAGTAATCAGTGCATGGGATGCAATTTCAGACCAATGGGATAAGTTCGGTCTACTAGTTGTTGCAATACCTCTTACTCCACTAATGTTCCCAGCATACATGGTTAGTCGTGAAGAAAGGCAAGTTTTGCGACGTGATGAGACCTATCCTGATTTCATTAGGGCACTTGGTGGTACTGCTCAGGCACGTTCATCGGAACCTTCTGCTACAATCAAAGCATTGCGTGGAATCGATTTTGGTATGCTCGATGATTCGATAGACCGCTTAGAGAAGCGACTTTCAACTCGAATAGACTCTGACCGTGCGTGGGATTACTTCAATGCAGACACTAATTCCTCTGTAATTTCTAGATATATGCGTATTTACATCGAAGGCTCTCAATCGTCTGGAAGGCCTGCAGAAACAGCCGAGATGGTTTCCCGTTCAGTTGGCAGTCTTCTTTCACTTAGGCGACGTCGTGCATTATCAGCAAATACAATGTGGGGTGTAGCAATCGGTCTTTTGATTGCAAGCGTAACCAGCCTAAACGTGACAATTGCGATTGTTCTACAACTTGGCGACGCTATTGCAGGAGTCGCAAGTGGTCTTACGGACACCGATGTGTCAGCACTCTCTGATTTTGGAGGAGGAGTCGCTTTACCAGTGATGGAGGATGCTAGTTCAGTAGGAGAGAATATTAGAATGTTCAAGATAGTAGTCTCTATCTTGATTCTTATTCAAGTACTCGCAGTATCAATTATTGCTACAAGGTTACGAGGTGGAGGCATGACTAGTGCATTAGGTCAATCGATCAATCTGCTGTGGATTGCAGGCTTGACTTCACTTTTCACGGCATTAATTCTAGATTCAGCATCGGCTATATTCTCGGTTTAGATTTGAAAACCTTGATAGATTGAGTCGCTTATCGGATATTATGCAACCAGCCCCATCTCCTCCTGTAGTAGCCCAGCAACCACAACCTATGCAGCCTATGGCAGCATACCAGCCACAACCGAAATTCCTCGATAAGTATGGTACTTATTCATTTCAAAGATGGATTATGGTTGGCGTAATTCTAGTCGTAGCAGCAGCAATTTTAAACCAAATTCCTAATATTACTGGAGAGCCAGTATCGTCAGACTATGATGATCAAGACGATTTCACAGATGCTGCATCAAGTCATGATTCTCTCGTAGGAACATTAGGTGCATTTTCATCAATGATGCAATCAATTGCTCTTGGAATGATTGGCTACGCCTTTATCCGTGAAGGATATGATGGTAATGCACATCATACGGCATTACGTGTTGCAGTCCTCATCGGCGGGATTCTTGTTATTACCAACTTGGCATCAAGTAGTATTGACTTATTTTAATCAGCGCTTAGATTCCTCTAAGATACGCTTTTTAGTGGCGGTCCAGGAACAAATTGGGCATTTGGTTAAGTCATGATTCCTTGCAGGACAGTATTCTCTGCCAAAGAAAATAATCTGTAAATGCAACTTATTCCACAGATGTTTTGGGAAAATCGCCTTCAAGTCTTTTTCAGTTTTTTCTACATTCTTACCATTGGATAAACCCCACCTTGCAGCAAGTCTGTGGATATGGGTATCAATTGGGAATGCAGGCACTCCAAAGGCTTGTGCCATTACTACACCAGCCGTTTTGTGCCCAACTCCCGGCAATTGCTCTAATGGTTCAAACCCATTAGGGACCTCTCCATCATATAGTTCAACCAGCATTTCAGATAAGCGATGAATATTTTTGGCTTTAGTTGGTGCTAACCCTACTTGTCTAATATCTTCGAGGATTGTCTGAACAGAGAGTTTGACCATTGATTTAGCATCAGGGGCTTTCTTGAATAGTGCGGGGGTGACTTGGTTAACTTTCAAATCAGTGGTTTGTGCACTCATTAAAACTGCAACTAGTAGTTGGAATGTGTTTTCATGATCTAGAGGAACAGGGGTCTCAGGATAGAATTCTTCCAACATCACTACGATTTTGGCTGCTTTTTCTGCCCTCTTCAAAACAATCACTCCACCCTCTTGTTAACAATTTCAGGAGGAATTCTATAAGTGTAATTCAGAGATTGACCAATCAACTGAATGCTATTTCCTGCGAAGATAACTTGTTCAATTACCCCTCCAATGCCATGTAAAGGCATAGAGGCATCGAATTTACCATTCTTGTTGATATTGATACTGGTGTTGACATCGGTTTTGAAGGAAGAAAATCGAATATTACTATCGTTGTTTTCTATCTTACCCAAATTACGGAATAACTCTGTAAAGTGAGAAGTTATTGATTCCCAATCTTCAATCGAGTATTGGGTTTGCATAGATTTCAATCCTAGTTAGCATATTCGCCACCTGTTTTCCAACCGAAAAACAAGCCAAGACCGACGGAAGTTAGAGGGATAACATTGCAAATTAGGGATTCAAGAGGCTCAGTTTCCGGTTTTCCAGCAATGTACCAGATAATAAGTGCAAGAAACAACCCCGGCAATACCATCATACTCCCCATAATCATGGTCCTTAGTAGGCGCATGATGTGTGCAAATCGCCGACCATCATGAAGGTATTCTATTTTAGACGGTTTGCTAAATCATCTCCACTGAGCGAATTCAAAACATCTCCAGATTCTAACCAGCCTTTTCTGGCAGCCATTACTCCGTATGCGATATCTCCAAGTCCTCTAATCGAGTGAGCGTCAGGATTGATGATTACTGGAACATTATTCGTCTTAGCGAATTTACATAATCGCCAGTCAAGGTCAAGACGGTAAGGGCTTGCATTGAGTTCAACAGCTTTCATTTCACCGTTGTTATTACAATCCGCCATATATTCAATGATGGCAAACATATCCACTTCATATCCATCCCTGCCTTGTAAAATACGTCCGGTTGGATGGCCTAGAATTGTTGTTGATGGGTGGTCAATACATTTCATCAATTCTTCTGTGTTGGTTTGCTCATCACGACCTTTCCACTTATTCATCGCATGAACTGAGGCAACAGTATAGTCTAATTTTGCTAATACATCATCCGGATGGTCTAATTTACCGCCTTCAAGAATATCAGATTCTACACCATGGAATAGTCTAAAGTCAACTCCATCATTAGCCCACTCAGCATTATATTTGTTAATTAATTCACCCTGTGCCAATAAATCCTCTGCACTAGCGCCATTGGCTATTTTCAATGTCGGTGAGTGGTCTGCTAAGCCAAGCCAATTCCAACCTATCTTTCTTGCAGCATCGGCCATTTGCTCTAAACTTGCCTCTCCATCCGATAGAGTTGTATGATTGTGTAGAGCACCTTTGATATCGCTTTGAACGATTAGTTGTGGTAGATTCGCCTCTTGAGCTGCAAGAATTTCTCCTGTGTCTTCACGTAGTTCAGGAGTGACCCAATCAAGTTCAAGATGCTGATAGATCTCACTTTCATCGATAGCAGGTAGTGAGAATTTGGCTGCTGCCATACCTTTCAAATCTCCAGCATCTTTTTCAGGAATCAATCCAAATTCACTGAGCCGAAGTCCCCTATCGATTGCTCTTTGCCGCATCGCTATATTGTGTTCTTTACTGCCGGTGAAATATGCTAAAGTGAACGGGAATACTTCTAGGCTAACTAAACGAACTTGAGCATCAATTGTCCCGCCCGCCTCGAGTTGTTCGTAGTCATCACCACCAATTGCGTCTAACACATTTGTATCAATGTGGCCGATTGAGAAATTTTCGTCAAATATACTCGTGTCCAATATAAGACTGATTTTTGAATCACCAGCACCTTTGATATCGGCAATTCCAGGTAACTGTAAAATGGCATTGGAAACACTTTCCTTGTCTTTATCTTCAACAGCCACAACTAGATCCAAGTCTCCAATAGTATCTTTTCTTCTTCTTGCACTACCAGCAAGTTGTGCCTTTTGTACACCAGGTATTTTTGCAATTCTTTGTTCAAAAGCCTCACCATATTTCAGCCCGATGTCTAATCTTCTTCTAGAGCGGAAACGTGCCAACAATTCAATTCCATCCAGCATTCGTTGTTGTGACTTGGCTCCAAAGCCCTTCAGTCCAGCGATAGAATCATCTTCTGCGGCTTCTCTTAGTGTAGTGATAGAATTTACTCCAAGTTCTTGATTCATTATTTTGATTCTTTTTGGGCCAAGTCCCGGAATACCTAGCATTTCGATCATTCCTTCAGGCGTATCATTGTGTAATGCAATCCAGTCATCAGGCCAGCGACCTTCACCAATTGCTTGTGAGAGTGCAGAGCCTAGTCCTTTTCCGATTCCCTTGAGTTCAAATAATTCACCACTAGCAACTAATTCACCTAGGTCTTGAGTAAGTCCGCCAAGCATTCGACTTGCATTTTGATATGAACGAACACGGAATACATTGGCGCCGTTTAATTCCAAAAGCACTGCTACTTGATGAAGTGCTTGAGCTACTTGGTTTCTAGAAAAATATGGCGGGCCACTTGGACGTGCCTTGGGAAGTACAAATGCGCCACCAGCCATGGACTAAACGAGAACTTGTACTTCTCAAACCTTGCCCCTCGATTGCTTAAGAACCACGACCTGTTGGCAACACTATGGCAGGTGTTGATCCAGTTTTCATTGAACACCTAGCAGAAGCATTATGTGGGATATCTGCCATACTTTTTACTTTCATTGCCACATTTTCACGCTCGGAAAAAGCAGAATTGATGGCTCAAAATACTATTGCTTTGACATTGATTATTGCTGCCGGTGTACTATGGTGGCTCTCGCTTTCAGGTGGCTCTTTATGGGGGTCAAACTATCTCCCTAAGCCACTTTCATTAGTTTGTATAATCTTGGCAATCTCGGCTAGATTAAACATTAGAGGGACAAATGTTTCATTTGGAGCAAATCCTCACAGCATTGGGAAAAAATCTGAAGAAGAGTAATCAGATTATTTCTCCACGAGGTTGGCTTTCATCAGATGATGAGTTTTCGCTTGAAACCGCTTCCTTGGCCATTTTTTGGTTGATGAAATCACGCATGTATTCAGGAAGTTCACCATTGACAAAAATTACATCATTAACTGTATCAAGTTTCATCAAAGCATAAAATATCTGCATTGCAGTCATAGGAGTGGATGAACAGCCTGTACATCCGCCATCCAAAGAGAGCATAATGTTGCCATCAGATGTGTCCAGAACAGTCACAACTCCATCGTGAGCATCAAGGACTTCTTGAACCGGTCCAATCTCTGCTAGGACCTGTTCAGCACTAATCGCCATGATAGGCCCTCGAAGCCATCATTCTTGAATCATGTCATTAAATTAGTAAAATCTATCGGCTTTCCTTTGTTTATATCTCAATGAACTGTTTTCTCATTAAAACCTACGAACCACTTATGAGGGGTTCTTTGGTCGCCGGCTCAATAGGTGTTCTTTATGATGGAAAATATACCCTTAATCGCAGCTGGAGCCGGTCTTGTAGGACTTTTGATTGCTTTCATGCTGTACATGCGCGTAAACAAAGTAGAAATTGACAACGAAAAAGTTGCCGAGATTACAACCGAAATACAAGATGGTGCAATGGCCTTCCTTAAGGCCGAGTATCGTGTTCTTGGTATCTTCGTAGTAGTTGTCGGACTTCTTCTGTGGTTCCTTAACGGTGGAGAGGCTGATACTACTATTGCCTTCTTTGCTGGTGCTCTTGCATCAGTTATTGCTGGATTCTCTGGTATGCGTGCTGCAACTTCCGCTAATGGAAGAACAGCAATGGCTGCTAAGGAAGGCGGACAACCTGCTGCTCTAGCAGTGTCCTACAACGGCGGCGCAGTTATGGGACTTTCAGTTGGAGGACTTGGTCTTCTTGGTATCTCATTAATCGCTTGGTGGCTTGGTGCAGGTGATGCAGCATCCTCTGGAACTGGACTTGTTGATATTCAGGCAGCTGCCGGATTTGGAATGGGTGCTTCTTCAATCGCTCTTTTCGCTCGAGTTGGTGGTGGAATTTACACCAAGGCTGCAGACGTTGGTGCCGACTTAGTCGGTAAGGTTGAAGCAGGTATTCCTGAAGACGACCCAAGAAACCCTGGTGTTATCGCTGATAATGTAGGTGACAACGTAGGTGACGTAGCTGGAATGGGCGCAGATATTTTCGAATCCTTTGTCGGTTCAATTATTGCTGCAATGATCATCGCAAACGAATTCGATATTCCTAATGCAGCAGATTATGTTCTTCTACCAATCCTCCTTGGATTCATTGGTTACACAGCGTCCATTATCGGTGTATTTTCAATGGCTTTCCTAAAGAATGGTAAAGACCCAGCAGCTGCTCTAAGAAATACTACTTTCATCGGCGCAATACTATTCGCTGTTGGAGGTTATGCTGCGATCCAACAAAACATTATCGATGTAGAGTACTGGGTAATGCACTCAGTAGTACTTGGAAGCATTGTTGGAATTCTAATTGGTCTGGTAACAGAATATTATACTGGTATCGAGCCAGTATTTGGAATCAAGACAAAGGCTATCCCTCATATCGGAGAAATGTCCAAGACTGGACCAGCAACCAATGCTATCGCTGGATTGTCTGTTGGTATGATGTCAACATTCATTCCTATCCTTTTGATTGCACTTGGTATTTTAGGCGCTAATGAATTTGGTGGACAAACTGATATTGCTGGTCTCGGCCTATACTGTATTGCTATGGCTGCTATGGGTATGCTAGCAACAGTTGGTGTCACAATGACTGTTGATGCTTACGGTCCAGTTGCAGACAACGCTGGTGGAATTGCTGAGATGTGCAGTCTTGGTGATGAAGTACGTGCAATCACCGATGAACTTGATTCAATCGGTAACACAACTGCTGCGGTTGGAAAAGGATTCGCAATAGGTTCTGCTGCTCTAACTTCACTCGCTCTATTTGCAGCATACACAACCGCTGTTGGTACTGGTCTTGCACTTGAATTGACCAATCCAATGGTTGTAGTTGGTTTACTTATTGGTGGTGGACTACCATTCGTTGTTGCTGCTATGACAATGACTTCAGTTGGCAAGGCTGCTGGAGAAATGGTAGTAGAAATTCGCAGACAATTCAAGGAAATCCCTGGTCTTCTAGAAGGCAAGGAAGGTGTCAAGCCAGACTCTAAGAAGTGTGTGGATATTTCAACTCAAGCCGCTCTTCGTGAAATGGTTGGCCCAGGTGTAGTTGCAATAGCTGCTCCTGTTGTAGTCGGATTTATTTTGGGAGAAGTCGCTCTTGGTGGTATGCTAGCAGGGTCCTTGGTCACAGGTGTTCTAATGGCACTATTCATGGCTAATGCTGGTGGTGCTTGGGACAATGCAAAGAAAGCGATTGAACAAGGTCACATCGATGGTGCAGAGAAGGGTGATGAGGCTCACAATGCAGCCGTTATTGGTGACACAATTGGAGACCCATTCAAGGATACATCCGGTCCTTCTCTAAACATTTTAATCAAATTGATGTCCATCGTAGCAGTAGTTCTTGCCGGTACAGGTAAGATGAGCGAAAACGGATTGCTTTGATTAATTAGATTGAAGGGACTTTGAAGCGTTAGGCTTTCAAGAGAAGCCATACACGCACTACCATGCGTGCCTACTTGCTGTCGCTATTGATGTTGACAGTCAGCCTTGCTGGATGTGTTACAGACGAAGGAACTTCTTCATTAGGTATCGGCGATACTACAGAGGATGAATTGGCTTTACCAGACTGGCAAATTGGCGACCAATGGCTCTATACTTTCATAACTCCAGAGTTTGGTGAAGATAGCGCAAGACTAGTTGTTGCAGATGTCCGTGAGGATGATGGTCTATTCATGCTTGGTATTTCTTCAGAAGGCGAAGCACAACGTCACGCAGTAATAAATCACAATCCGTTCCTCGGTAGAGTAACTATCGACGGGCTTTCAGTTTATGAGAACGGTGAGCCTCAACCAGTATTCAATTTCCCTTGGGAGGTTGGCTCGACTTGGGATTTCAGATTACTGGGCCAAGACTGGAATGCTCAAACCGATAATATTTACAACGGTGAAGTAACAGTTTCAGCAACTTCCAGTGAAGGGCATATGCTTGATTATGTCTTTAGCGGCAGACAGGGATTTGTCAAAACTCTAACTTGGACAAATGATGAGGGAGTTGATAATCTTCGAATGTCACTTAATTTGAAAGATACCGGATACTCTGGTGATGTTTTCTTTTATCGTGCCGGAGATTTACATGATAACATGTATGAAGAAAATGACCAAGAAATTTATGATTCATTCTTTGATGAAGGTTACTCATCAAACGAGGCATGGGATACACTAGTCTGGTATTTAGATGTAGAAATTGATGACAAAGGAGGATCTGGAACTTTGACAATAAGTGACCAGCAAGATGGCACATCCCCGTTATCTAGGGCTTGGGGTAATGGAGCAACTGAAAAAGGCTCATTTGGTACTATTCCATCAAAGACGGGCGAGCACAGAATAACTCTAACATTGCAAGGTGAGACTTCATTTGTTCACCTCAAAGTTGCTGGGGCTTTAGTACGTTCTTGGACACTGTGAGGAGTTTTCTTGCCTACTCTAATTATGATGCATGGCATGACTGGCGATGCAAGCATGATGCGTCCTTTTGCCGAAAAAATTCTTCCTGAAGGTTGGACTTTAATCGTTCCTGAAGCAAGATATAATCATCCTATGAGGGGATTGACCTGGTGGCGATATGAAGACTATGATATTGATGCTACACGAAGGTTGAATCTTTCCCGCAGGGAACTAATCGATGTAGATTCCAGTCTTTCTCAGCTTGAAAAAATAATCTCAGAACAAGCACCGATGGGCCCATTGGTTGTCGGTGGATTTTCTCAAGGTGGAGCGATGGCTCAGGAATTGATGCATTTGCCTATTGCTGACAGGATAGTTGGAATCATATGTATCGGTACAAGATTAGTCCGACCTATGGAACTTCGCATGAGGCTAGAGGAATTAGATTCAAAGAGAATGTTTTGGATGCATGGTGAAAAAGACGTGAGAGTACCAATTGAAGATGGATGGGCTGTTGCTCATCTGTTTGAAGCAGGTGGATGGTCAGTCGAACTGATTGAGCACAAAAAAGGTCACATGATACCTCTTGAGCATCATGATTCAATCAAAGAATGGTTAGAAACATTCGACTAATTTAGATATTTATTGGTCTCGTCAAATCCACCAATATACATCACATTGCCGTTTCTTAAATCGAAAATCACAGGTACGGTTCGGTGACCAGTTGCTGCTACGACTTCTTGGCGTAAACCTGAATGCTGGTCAAAATTATATTCGGTAAATGAAAGGTTTTTATTTTTAAATAAACGCTTAGCTGCATCACAGTAACCGCAGAAATTACCTGTATACATTAAAAAATCGGTCTCAGCTTTTGCTGCGTGTTGCAAAACAACTTCTTCAGTCATGATTCGACTTTGGGGCCATACTTGTTAAGATTTGGTAATTTTGTAGTATCATGGATGGTAGCAAGGCTTTGAATACATTCAACCCATATACTAGACTGGTGAGAAGTTGCAACGCTCAGTAAAATCAGTAATTCCAACTCATACAGTATTAGAAGGTGGAGGTTTCAAAGTTAGAAGACCAGTTGCAATGGGTGCATTGATGAGCCCATTCTTACTTCTTGATGAGATGGGTCCAGTTAACTATGGTCCAAAGCAAGCAATTGGTGCACCGTCGCACCCGCACAGAGGGTTCGAGACTGTAACATACATGCTTGAAGGTTCGATGCAACACGCTGATTCTGCAGGTAATTCAGGAGACCTTAATCCTGGTGATGTACAATGGATGACCGCGGGTCGTGGAATAATTCATTCAGAATTGCCTCATCCAGATTTTTATGATTCAGGTGGAGTAATGCATGGTTTCCAAATATGGGTAAACTTACCTGCAAAGGATAAGATGATGCAGCCACGATACCAAGATATCCCTTCCAACGACTTGCCAGTTGTTGAATCAATAGATGGTAAAATATGGGCTAAAGTAGTCGCTGGTGAGGCGATGGGGGCCAAAGCCATTATTGATACAGTAATCCCAATACAATTTATCCATTATCGTATGGAGGAAGATACAAATCTAATCCATAAAATTTCACCCGACCTCAATGGTATGATCTACATGTTTGGAGGTCAGGCCGAAGTATCTGGTAAAGTGATTGAAGATGGACAACTAATTATTCTAGACGAAGGAGATGAAGTCGAAATTTCTTCTAGGGGTGGTGCAGAGTTTTTGATTCTTGCAGGTCCAGAAATAAACGAGCCAATTGCTAGGTATGGGCCTTTTGTGATGAATACAAGACAAGAGATTCATCAAGCTGTAATAGATTTCCAGTCCGGAAACTTAGCATGATTAATTTTTTGATTGTTCCGACCATGATTCGATAATCAGCCCTTCAGCAGACTGTAAGTGCTCTGCAACTGTCCCTTGCCTAACTCCTAATTCGTCCGCTAATTCTCTTTGAGTACACTTACGCGGCATCTTGTAATATCCTTTTCTAACTGCTAGGTCTATCACTTCTCGGCGTCTTTGCGGTAATTGCGGAGTCGCAATCCAATCTGCTTTCAGATTCTTGGTAATTCTTAATTTGATGGAATCAGGTAATAGATTTTTTAATCCGTCTCTAAATGTTTTAAGCCCATTAGTAGTGCCATGAATTGTAAGAAATAACCCCTTAGTACTATTCAAAATAGCTGGAGTTTGAATCCAACATTCCTCAATTTGATGAATCAAAAGAAGTATTGGGCCATGAAGGCGAGCAATCACCAGAGCGTGGTTATTTTCATTTGAAATAATTCTTATAATTTCCATAATCCCATCAATAGAGAAGTCATCCAATTCAATTCCGTCTTTAACTTCTAAGTTCAATAGATATTCTGGATAAATTCCAACCCATGATACAGTGGAGACCAATTCTACCTTAGTAAAGAAATCTGTTAATACTAGACCTGGCGCGTTTTTGGCTTCCTCTATAGTGACTTTTAACTGTAAATACCGAAGAGATTGCTGAACCATTAAACCCTCTCATGAACGGGTGGCGATTCAAACTAATGAACTTAGTGTATATTTTTATAATCCAATTATTCGGTTTTTTTATTTCATTTATATAGGGGTAAAAGTCAAAAGACAAACTCAAGTGGCACAATTGCTGAGTGGATGTCAATATGAGTAAAATCGACGATTTCATTAGTACTGTAAACGAGCAATTAGACGCAGTAAATGAATTAAATTCCTTTTTCAAGTTTGGTATTTGTATCGTTCTAACATTCATATCTTTTCAAGTCGTAAAGTATGGTATCGTAAGGCCTTGGGGCCGCATTGTAATGTCCACTGACACCGCATGGGATGATAAATTACATCGCCCTGTAGCAACTAGGGCCTACTTTTTCCTATATGTTGGTGCAGCTCAACTAACTCTACTTTGGGTCTTTGAGGGATATTCATTTAATGATACATTAGATCCTATATTTTCGGGAATATACATTCTTCTTGCCACCTCGATTGCTAGCGTTTCAATTAAACACATTATTCCAATGGTAATGGACCGTTTCACTGAAAAGTCAAGTGTCACAGTATCTGGTAGTAATCCTTTGATTACCTTTACACTTAGATTTACAGTATGGTTCGGAGGTCTTTATCTTGCCCTTACTGAAATAGGAGTTGAATTATTTGGAGTACTTGCTTCATTAGCGGTATTCTCCTTAATCATAGGCCTTGCAGTACAACAAACACTCGGGAATATAATCAACTCTTTCCTATTGGCCATTGACAGACCTTTCGAAATCGGCGATAGAATCGAAGTCGAAGGCACATGGGGTTCAGTAGTTGGCACTGGTATTCTTTCAACTAAGGTTCTAGACCGAGATGAGCGCCTGGTAGTCATTCCAAACAATACGTTGGTATCCTCCACGATAATTAATCACGCTCGTGGTGGCGGTGATGGAATGGCTCGTCGTATCTCAATTGTTATCGATGTAGGTGTTGATTACCGAGAGAGTACAGAACACGTTAAACTAACAATGGTCAAAATTGCCAGAGAATGTGAATATGTCATAGATGAGCCCAAGCCGCAGGTATTACTGACCGAACTTGGCGACTTTGCCAAAGTTTTCCGCCTATTTTGTTGGGTCAATGATTATTCAGATGAGTGGCTGGCACGAGATTGGTTATTACGAACAATCGACAGTACATTCAGTGATGAAGGTATCAATATCCCATACCCAACATCTGTAGAGTTGACCGAAAGTGTCTACACTCAAGCATCAACTAGAAAGCAAGCAGCCGCCACCAAGAAGATGGAAAAAGAAGAGCAAAAGCATCTTGAAGAGCGCGAAGAAGCGAAGGCGAGTCTTGAAAAGATCCAAGAAAAGCTCAAAGATGTTAATTTGGAAGGCAAGAAGAAATCAGAACTCGAAGAAGAGGCACGACGTCTCGAGACTACCATCAACATGTATGATTCTGCTTAAATTCCTTTCATGAACGGGTTAATTTATATTCGCCTATTTTGGCAACTTACACCATGCAGCGCAGCGTGAGTCACGGAAAAACAGTAAAATCGGCGTTTTTAATCATTATAATGATTATAATGACCCAAGTCGGGTACTTAGACCTGATAAATAGTCCAAGAACCGGTAATGATTCATTTGATGGTGATTCATTTGATGATGATTCATCGGTGATGGAAACAGGCGGTTCAGGCTCTTCCTTTGCTTATGCGAACGACAAGCTGA
>Ga0315315_10001687_pt1 | contig 20280 bp, 19 predicted proteins | sample M140m3416metaG_FD_203699 | JGI IMG/M metagenome (GOLD analysis project Ga0315315, IMG submission 203699) | Ammonia-oxidizing marine archaeal communities from Monterey Bay, California, United States - M1 40m 3416 | ecosystem: Environmental > Aquatic > Marine > Intertidal zone | place: USA...
AATTTACTAAAACTTTTCTCCATTAATGGCAAAAGCACATCTTGTTTTTGAGCATAAGCATTAGACTTACCGAAAACTATATAAGTGTAATCCTTATTAATTGCACCTCTTTTTTTTAATAATTTTTGAACAATTGCTTTTAATTTTCTTCTAATTTTGTTTCTTTTGACAGCATTCCCAATTTTTTTTTTCATAACAAAACTAATAAGCAAATTTGCTTTGTGTTTGGCTTTAAAAAAATTTTTGGCAGCAAAAATAGAAAAGAAGTTTGTATGAATTTTTTTTTCTTTAAGCGTTTTTCTGAATTGGTTGCTTTTTTTTAGACTTTCAAGCTTAACCATCTATATTTAGGTAGAAAGAGTTTTTCTTCCTTTTGCTCGTCTTCGAGCGATAAGTTGCCTTCCAGTTTTTGTGGCCATTCTTGCTCTAAAACCGTGTCTTCTTTTTCTTACTAAATTGCTGGGTTGATATGTTCTTTTCATAAATATTTAAAGGTATATATTTTAATTGTTGTCTATTGTACAGGTAAATTATGAGCAAAAATTTCAAAATATTTTTAGGTATTTCTTACTTAATTATACTTTTTGCATTCTTATATTTTATTTTTACAGGTATAGAAATAAGCAGGTTAAATGATTTTGCTTATTATAAAGAACTTCAGAAAGAGTTGAATAATTATATTAGCGCTAACACTATATTAAACTTAATTTATTTTTTTATTTTTGCAGTATTCTGGGTTGCTCTTCTTGGCTTTGGCTCACCTCTATTAATTATTTCTGGAATAATGTTTGGTCAATGGATTGGAACCTTTGTTTCATTAATTTCAATTTCATTAGGTGCTTTGATTTTATATTCTATTGGAAATTTCTTCTTTAGAGATTTAGTTAAGAAAATATTAGAACAAAAATTTGATAAATTTATTATTTTATTTAAAAAAAATGAATTTTACTATTTCTTCATATATAGATTTATTGGAGGACTTGGAGTTCCATTTGGATTACAGAATTTACTTCCAATTTTATTTGGAATGAAAAAATTAAATTATTTTTTTTCAAGTTTTCTTGGATTTATACCTGGATTTTTTATTTTTAATACAATAGGAGCTGGGCTTAATTCTTATGTTGAACAATCAGAGAGATTCAACATACTTAATTTCATATTAACGCCAGCTATTTATACACCAATATTAATGTTCGTTTGCCTAATGATTATTTCTTTATTAATTAAAAGAAAGTTTTTTGATGATAAAAATTAATGAAAATGTTTTATCTAACGATTTAAGTCCGTATTTAAAACAGCATAAAGATAATCCAGTTAATTGGCAAATTTGGTCTAAAGAAACTTTGGAATTTTCTAGAAAAAATAAAAAACCTATATTGCTAAGTATTGGATATGCGAGTTGTCACTGGTGTCATGTTATGGCTCATGAAAGTTTCGAAGATACTCAAACAGCAGATTTAATGAATGAACTATTTACAAATATAAAAGTTGATAGAGAAGAAAGACCAGATTTAGATTTTATTTTTCAAAGTTCATTTCAATTATTTAATCAAACTGGAGGAGGGTGGCCACTAACAATGTTCTTAGATGAAAACGGAGTTCCATTTATGGGAGGCACTTATTTTCCTAAAGAGGCCAAACATGGCTTACCATCATTTAGAGAAGTTCTTCAAAAAGTTTCAGATTCTTATAAAGATCAAAGAGAAAAAATAGTTAAGCAAAAAGATTTAATCATTAAAAATTTAGATTTAAAAAAAAATTCTGTTTTAAATCAAGATCTTGAACCTATTTTAGAAATGTCTTTAAGTTATTTAGACCCAGTAAAAGGTGGTTACAAAGGTGCACCAAAATTTCCAACTTTTAATTTATATGAAACTCTTCTTTACTTTTTTAATACAACTAATGACACGAAGTACTTGAAGCCAGTTGATCTTATTATCAAGCAACTTTGTTCAAAAGGAATATATGATCATGTCGAAGGCGGTATTGCCCGTTATACCGTAGATGATGATTGGGTTATACCACATTTTGAAAAGATGCTTTATGATAATACTCAATTTATATTGTTACTTTCAAAATATTGTAAAATAAATTCAGATAATTATTTCAAATACAAATTAGAACAAACAATTGAGTTTTTAAAAAAAAACTTTCTTAACAAAGAAGGTTTCATGGGGTCAGCTTATGATGCAGATAGTGACGGAGAAGAAGGAAAATACTACACCTATTCCTACAATGAAATAAAAGACATAGAAAATATTGGACAGTATTTTGAAATTAAACCTGAAGGAAATTGGGAAAATAAAATTATTTTGGTTGAAAAAGAAAAACCTAACGAGGACATTCTAAAAATACTTTTACAAATTAGAATGCAAAGAAAAAAACCCTTTTTTGACGACAAAACTCAATTAGATTTAAATTGTTTAATGTTAAGTGCATTAATTGCTGCGAATGAAATTTTACCAAGGAATGGATACCTTAAATTAGCTGAAGATTTTTTCTCTAAAATTGAAAAAAAATATATTAAAAATAAAATTCACCACAGTTACTCAAATGAAATTGTTTTTATTGAGGATTATGCTTTTTTAATAAATGCAACTAACGATTTGTCAGATAAAACAATGAATTTTAAATATAAGGATTTAGCTAGAAAGTTATCTCAAGAGGCAATTGCTAAATTTTTCCTGGAAGATAAGAATATTTTTCAAAAAAATCAAAAAAATAATAATGATACTTTTTTTAAACCAATTGATATAGGTGATAATACTATTCCTAACGGTAATGCAATAATGCTTATAAATTTAGTAAGATTAGGGATGATGGATGAGGCAAAAAAACTATCTGATAGTTTGAATGGGTACCTAAATATTTATAAAACTCATATGATGACAGCTTTAAGAGCGTTAGATTTTTTTAATAATATTAAGTTAGGTAAAAATTGTAATGAGCAAGGTTGTAAAATAGATGATTAAAAAAATTAATTGGATAGCATGGTTAGTTTTAGTGATTTTATGGAATTATGGTTTTCCAAATGCCACTCCACTTCAAGATGTATTAGTTGCCGTAATTTTGTCGATATTATTTATAATTATTCAAATGCTTCAATCAAGAGCCTTGCAAAACAGGACTTCAAGAAGTAAATTTAAAAATTAATGAAGGGACGCTTTTTATGGGAATTCACTATGATTATAAATCTACTCGTGGCGACAAAGCTATGAAAAAAGAAGCAAAGCGTAAAGCAAGAATAGAGCAAAGAAGAGCGAAGCGTTCGAGCAATAGTTCTAAAGAGTCCGAGGAAAAATTGATGCATGATATCGACAAACCTATAACCTTAGAGGACTTAACAAACCCAGATAAAAACTAGTCATTTTTGATGCGATCTTTTGGAAAAAAAGACACACTTATCAAAAGTCGTGAGGTAGCTCTAAAAAGAAACCTAAAAAAAAGAAAAAAAAATAATAAAAGAAAAAAAAAGAAAAATGACAGTTCTATCAGATAAATGGATTAAAAAAGCTGCTAAGAAAAATGGAATTATTAAACCTTTTGTAAGTAAACAAGTAAGAAAAGGTAAAATTTCGTTCGGGCTTTCATCATACGGATATGACGCCAGAGTTTCTAATGAATTTAAAATTTTTACTAATGTTAATTCAGGTATTGTCGATCCTAAAGTTTTTAAAAAAGAAAGTTTTGTTACTAAGGTCGGAAAAGAGTGTATAATTCCACCCAACTCTTTTGCGCTAGCCAGAACTGTGGAGTACTTTAAAATTCCAGACAATATACTGGTTATTTGTCTAGGAAAATCAACTTATGCTAGGTGTGGAATAATTGTTAATGTTACTCCTTTGGAGCCCGGTTGGGAGGGTCACGTTACTCTTGAGTTTTCAAACACCACTCCTTTGCCAGCAAAGATTTACGCAAATGAGGGTGTAGCTCAATTTATTTTTTTAAAAGGGAATGAAAAACCAGGTGTTACTTATGCCAACAGAAAAGGTAAATATATGAAACAAAAAGGCGTAACACTCCCAAAAGTTTAATCTTTTTGATGCAAAAGCTTATAATTAAAGGCAAAAAGGAATTAAGTGGAAAAATTTCTATCTCAGGATCAAAAAATGCAACTTTACCAATTTTAGCAGCATCCATTCTAGCTAATCAAGTTCTTATTAAAAATATTCCATTAGTTAAAGACATATTTACTATGGTTGAATTATTAAATTTTATTGGATTAAAAACAAAATTTATTAAAAAAAAAAATATTATTGAGATAATAAATAATGATAAAAATATTAATACATTAGCTCCCTATAAACTTGTTAAAACAATGAGAGCTGGAGTTCTAGTGTTGGGTTCACTATTAACTAAATATAGAAAAGCGAAAGTATCTTTGCCGGGGGGATGTGCTATTGGTTCAAGGCCAGTAGATTTACATTTATTTGCTTTAAAAAAGTTAGGAGCAAAAATTAAAATTAAAGATGGGTATATATTAGCTGAAGCAAAAGATGGTTTAAAAGGTGCGACTATAAAATTTCCATCAATTTCAGTAGGGGCAACAGAGAACGCTTTATTGGCTTCATTTAAAGCAAAAGGTAAAACTGTTTTAAAAAATTGTGCTATAGAGCCCGAAATAAAAGATCTAATATTGTTTCTTAAAAAATTAGGAGCCAACATTAAAATTAAAGGTAGAAAGATTACTATCTCAGATGGTGAAATAGAAAATACAAAAATAACTCATGAGGTTATTTTTGACAGAATTGAAACAGGCACTTATATGATTGCTAGCGCCTTGTTAGCAAAAAAAAAATTAACGATTAAAAAAATTGACCCAAAAATTATTAAAAGTGAGATAAGTATTTTGAGGAAAATAGGAGTAAAAGTTGTAAAAAATAAGACTTCTTTAACTATAATAAGAAATAAAAAATTAAAAAAAATTAACGTAACAACAAAACCATATCCTGGATTTCCAACAGATCTACAAGCACAATTAATGGTACTTTTGACTCAGGTTAACGGTATATCTCAAATTAAGGAAAATATATTTGAAAATAGATTTATGCATGTACCCGAATTAAAAAGAATGGGAGCTAAAATTGAAATTAAAAATAAAACAGCTATCATCGTAGGTCCTACAAAATTAACTGGTGCAGAAGTAATGGCTACTGATTTAAGAGCATCAGTTAGTTTAGTTCTTGCAGGTTTAGTTGCAGATAACAGAACAATAATAAATAGAATTTACCACCTTGATAGAGGATATGAATTTTTGGAGGACAAACTGAAAAATTGCAAGGCTGAAATAAAGAGAATTTGAAATGGAAGTCAAAAACCTTAAACTTATTGCAAGAACAGAAGAGGATTTGAGAGTTGTTTCAGCACACTTACAAGACTCCATTGCTAGTGTTGCAGATATCGCAAATTTAAAAAAAAATAAGATTTTCCTAATGCAATTAAATCGTTTTATGTGGGAAGATGTCGAAAAAGGTGTATTTAGAAAAAACAAGCGTATAAGAACTATTTTAAAATTTGAAAATGTTTTAAATGTTTTATCAAAAAACATTAGGCAGAAAAAAAAGAACGAATTTTTGGATTTTCTAGCTATTGAAACAATTAAGATGCCTGATAATAACTATGAAATGAAAATAATATTTGCAGGAGACTCAATAATTAGAGTTGTTTGTGAAGTTGTCGAGGTAACTTTAGATGATCAAGGAGAGGCTTGGGATACAAAAAATAAACCAAAACATAAAGTATTATGATGTTGAGAATTTTTAAATATAAAACAAAAAAATCTTTAAAGTCTTTAGAATTATTTTTGAATAAAAGAAAAACAATTCAAAAGAATAAAACTTCAACCGTTATAAAAATTATAAATAATGTAAGAAAAAACGGAGATAAAGCAGTTTTAAATTATGAAAAAAAATTTTCAAAAATTAAAACCAATTCATCTAAAATTTATTTTTCAGTCAAAGAATTAAATGTAATTTCGAAAAAAATAGATAAAAAAATTAAGCAGGCCATAGATCAGGCTTATAATAGAATAAAAAAATTTCACTCTAAACAAAAATTTTTATCATTTAAATTAAAAGATAAGTATAAAAATGAACTTTCATATAAATATACGGCAATAGAAAAGGTTGGGGTATATGTTCCCGGAGGAACTGCTAGTTACCCTAGTACAGTTTTAATGAACTGTATTCCAGCCCAAGTTGCAGGCGTTAAAAATATTTTTTTAACCACCCCATCTCTTGACTTAAGAATAAACCCAGCTGTTGTATATGCCGCAAAAAAATGTGGTGTTAAAAAAATTTATAAAACCGGAGGTGCTCATTCTATTGCGGCATTTGCATATGGTACAAAAAATTTTGAAAAAGTAGATAAAATAGTTGGACCAGGAAATGCATTCGTAGCCTCTGCTAAGAAGGAAGTTTTTGGTGATGTAGGCATTGATATGATAGCAGGACCATCAGAAGTAACTGTAGTTGCAGATAAGACAGCTGATCCAGATTTTATTGCTGCAGATTTAATAGCTCAAGCAGAACATGATATTTATGCTCAATCAATATTAATTTCTAATAATGAAAAATTTATAAATTTAGTAAATTTATCTTTAAAAAAACAATTAAAGAAATTACCTAAAAAGAATATTGCATCAAAAAGTTTAAAAAATTTTGGTATGGCAATTCTTACAAATAGTAGTAAAAAAATTAATGAGATAATAAATACAATAGCTCCTGAACATTTGGAATTATGTACAAAAAATAATAACAAAATAATTAAAGGTGTTAAAAACGCTGGATCAATATTTATTGGAAAATTTTCACCAGAAGCCATAGGAGATTACATTGCAGGCCCGAATCACGTTTTACCAACCTCTGGATCAGCAAGATTCTCCTCAGGTTTGTCCGTCAATGATTTTTTGAAGAGACACTCATTAATAAAAATAACAAAAACAGGTATTGAAAGATTAAGCCCATCGGTTATAAATTTAGCAAAATATGAGAATTTAGATGGTCATGCTAACTCAGTAAAAATAAGATTAAAGAAGGTAAAATAATTGGCGAAACAAGAAACATTAGAATTTAAAGGGAAAGTTACTGAACTTTTACCGAACGCTATGTTTAGAGTGAAGTTAGAAAACAATCATGAAATTTTAGCGCATACGGCTGGAAAATTAAGAAAGAATAGAATTAGGGTTCTTGCTGGAGATAATGTAATGGTTGAAATGACGCCATATGATTTAACTAAAGGTAGAATTACTTTTAGATTTTAGGCCTTGTAGCTCAGTAGTAGAGCAGTACCCTGAAAAGGTATGTGTCGTAAGTGCGATTCTTACCAAGGCCACCACCAACCAGTTTTACGCATCGAAATACAAAAATTAATCTGATAATTAACTAATTATGGATAAAAAAATTGGACTCTTTTGGTTAAGAGATGATTTTAGAATAACTAGGAATGATGGGCTTATTGAAGCTTCCAAAAATCATGACCAGGTCTTAGTTTTTTACCTTTACAAACAAGAAACATATAAAAATCAAGAAGCTCAAAAATGGTGGTTAAGTAAATCTCTACAAAATTTTCGAAAAAAATTAAATAGTTTAAATATTAATCTTGAAATAATTGAAACCGAGTCTTTTAAAATTTTTTTCGATAAGCTTTTGAAAAAAAAGGACTTTAGCATCTACTGGAATAAAGTTTATGAACCAGATTATCTTAAATTTGATGAATATTTATCAATCAATTTAAAAAATAAGAATATTACATTCAAAAGATTTAAGGGAAATGCTCTTAATGAAATTGATGAAATTAAGAAAAGTGATGGAACACCCTTTAAAGTATTTACACCATTTTGGAGAAATGCTGAAAAATATTATATTGAAAAAATTCCACCCAAAGAGAGAGTAATTAAAAAATGTAAAGGGAAAATAAACTATTTTAAAAAATGCATTGAACCAAATAAAATACTTCCTAACAAAGATTGGCATAAAAATTTTGAAAAGATTTGGAGTCCTGATGAAATAAGCGCTTTTAAAGAACTACAACATTTTATTAAAGATAGAATTGAGAGTTACTCTGAAGGAAGAAACTTCCCAAATTTAACCGGTACCTCAAAATTATCCCCTTATATAAAATTTGGACAAATTCATGTTGAAACAATTTGGAGTGAATGTAGAAAAAAAAAACCAAAAACTATCGGAACATCAAAATTCTTGGCCGAAATTGGCTGGAGAGAGTTTAATCATTCATTAATTAATTATTTTCCACATATGTTAAAAAATAATTATTCAAAAAAATTTGACAAATTTCCATGGGAAAAAAATTCTAAATTCTTATCTGCTTGGAAAAAAGGTTTAACAGGATACCCAATAGTCGATGCAGGTATGAGAGAACTTTACTCTACTGGATGGATGCACAATAGAGTGCGAATGATCGTGGGATCATTTTTGGTAAAGCATTTACTAATTGACTGGAGAGAAGGTGAAAAATATTTTAAAAATTGTTTACTTGACTACAGTCCTGCCAGTAATGTTGCAGGCTGGCAATGGGTTGCGGGAAGTGGTGCCGATGCAGCTCCTTACTTCAGAATATTTAACCCAATTTTACAGGGTGAAAAATTTGATAAAGAGGGAGAGTATGTAAAAAAATGGGTGCCAGAATTAAGAGATTTATCAAAAAAGTTTATTCACAAACCTTGGGAATCAAATGATAAAAAATTAAAATTAGGAAAAGATTATCCTTACCCAATAGTAAAACACGAAGAAGCTAGAGCAAAAGCTTTAAATTCATTTAAAAAAATTTAAATATTTCCGTGGCAATGTTTAAATTTTTTTCCTGAACCGCAAGGACACTTTTCATTTCTACCAACTTTTTTTTCTGGATTTTTCTCCTGAATTTTTTCTTGTTGTTCATCACTTATTTTTTCATTTGATACAACTATATTCAGATTCAAAAGGAATTTGATTAAATCATTTTTTATCTTTAATAACAGGCCTTCGAATAAGACAAATGCTTCTTTTTTAAACTCAGATAAAGGATCCTTTTGGCCGTATTGTCTTAGACCAATCACTTGTCTAAGTTGTTCCAAATACTGCAAGTGCGATCTCCATGAAAAATCAATTATTTGTAAAAATATTTTTTTTTCTAGACCATTATTTTGATTTTCACCTAAAATTTTTATTCTTGAATTTTTTTTGTCAGCATACAAATTTTGTATATTTTCCTTAAACTCATTTTCTTTAAGTTTTCCTAATTTTAATATTTCATCGTCATTTATGATGTTTCCAGTAATATTCTTTATTTCTGTAAGATAGTTTTTTTCATCCCCTGATTTCAGAAAATTTGATCTAACAATATTTAAATTAACCATTATTTCATCAAAAAAATCTTTTAGGATGTCATTGATGTTGTCTTCTTTTAAAATCTTTAACCTTTGAGAGAATATGACCTGTCTTTGATCATTCATTACGTCATCAAACTTAATCAATGTTTTTCTTATGTCAAAGTTTCTACTCTCAACTTTCTTTTGAGCTCTCTCCATAGCTTTATTAATCCATGGATGATCAATGGACTCATTTTCTTTTAAACCTAATTTTTGAAGCATTCCATCAATTGAGTCCCCTCCAAAAATTCTCATTAATTCATCCTGTAAACTTATAAAAAAGATTGTACTACCCGGGTCCCCCTGTCTACCTGATCTACCTCTTAACTGATTGTCAATTCTTCTACTTTCGTGTCGCTCTGTTCCAATTATAAATAATCCTCCTAAATTTTTTACTTTCTTCTCATTTTTTTTGATGTCGTCCTCATTTTCTTTTTTCCCGTCATAAATGAAATCTTTATTGCCACCTAATTTAATATCTGTTCCTCGACCAGCCATATTGGTAGCAATAGTTACCGCATTAATCTTGCCAGCTTCAGCTATGATACTCGCCTCTTTCTCATGTTGTTTTGCGTTAAGTACATTATGATTAATTTTTTTACTATTAAGATATGAAGAAATTTTTTCTGATTTTTCAATACTTGTTGTTCCTACTAATACTGGTTGACCTTTTTTGTTACATTCTATGATTTTATTTGTGATGGCATTGTATTTTTCTTTTTCAGTTCTATATATTTGATCATTAAAATCTTTACGCAACATGTCTTTATTTGTAGGAATGGAAACAACAGGTAACTTATATATATCAAAAAATTCCTCAGCCTCAGTCATCGCTGTCCCAGTCATTCCAGATAACTTTTTATACAATCTAAAATAATTTTGGTAAGTTATTGAAGCCAATGTTTGATTTTCTTCTTCCACATCAACATTTTCTTTAGCCTCTATTGCTTGATGAAGCCCATCAGAAAATCTTCTTCCATCTAGTACTCTACCAGTAAATTCATCAATTATTTGCACTTTTCCGTCTCTAATTATGTAATCAGTATCTTTCCTAAAGAGTAAATTAGCTTTTAAAGCTTGATTTATATGATGGACTAAATCTAAATTAGCTGGATCATAAAAATTATTATTTTTTAATATTCTTTTTTGAGTTGCAAGTTTCTCAATTTTATCAATTCCAACATCAGTAAGTATTGCATTTTTATTTTTTTCATCTAATTCATAATCATTCTTTTGCAAATGCTTAATAAATTCATTTGATGTGATATAAAGAGTTGTCTTGTCTTCAAGTTTTCCGGAAATTATTAAAGGGGTTCTAGACTCATCAATTAAAATACTATCGACTTCATCAACGATACAAAAGTTATGATTACGTTGAACCATATCTTCTAGCTCATACTTCATGTTGTCTCTCAAATAATCAAAACCAAGTTCATTATTTGTGGCGTATGTAATATCATTCTTATAATTTTTTTTTCTTTCTGTATCATCAAGATCATTTGTAATGCAGCCAGTTGATATCCCTAAATAATTAAAAACTTTACCCATCCATTCAGAGTCTCTTCTAGCTAAATAATCGTTTACAGTTACTATGTGTACACCTTTTCCCTCAAGAGAATTTAGGTATGCTGGCAATGTTGAAACTAGAGTTTTACCTTCCCCTGTTTTCATTTCTGCAATTTTTCCTTTATGAAGAATTAATCCACCAGCCAATTGGACATCATAGTGTCTTTCTCCCAAAGTTCTTTTTGCTGCCTCTCTAACTAATGCAAAACTTTCCGGTATAATTTCTTTAATTTTTATTGATCCATTTTGAGTATTTTTTTGAAAATTAAATGTTTTTTCCTTAAAATCTGCCTCAGACAAAGACATAATTTCATTTTCTTTGTTATTTATAGCCTCAATAATGTTTTGAATATTGTCTAATTCTTGTTGATTAGAGCTTTTAAATATTTTACTAAAAGTTCTTGTAAACAAATTCATAATACACCTATATATGTATTATTAATTTAAATTAAACAGAAATAATGACAATAAATATTAAAAATTTCTTAAACGATAAAACAAAATTATCAAAAATGGGTGAGTTTCAGAGCCTAAAACAAATAGAGGGTTTAGAAATGGCCTCAATATCAGCAGATCTTTATAGAGATGGAAGAGATGATTTGGCCTTATTCTATTTTACTAAAGGTGCAAACTACGCAACATTAACTACCTCAAACAGCATTACCTCCGAGTTTATTCCTTGGAACAACAATTCTCATAAAAAAATTATTAAAGGCTTATTAGTGAACACAAAAAATGCAAATACGTTTACCGGTAAACAAGGCAAAGAAAGTATCGATACTTTAGCAAAAAACTTGTCGAGGGTTTTAACTATAAAAGAATCTAAAAATCAAAGAGGAACTAGTGAAACGGTTAAAGTAAAAGATTTAATATTTGCGTCGACTGGGGTAATTGGTGAGGAATTTCCAGTTGAAAAAATTAGAGAGCGTCTTGCGGATTTAGTGGACAGATTAAGATCAGAACATAATAAGATGTACTGGATAAAAATGGCATCAGCAATTATGACAACTGATACAAAACCAAAATTAGCTTATGAGGAGATTATAATTGGAGACGAATTAATAAAAATTTGTGGCATCGCTAAAGGTTCTGGAATGATAGCGCCAAACTTAGCTACGATGTTATCTTTTATCTTTACTAACGCAGATATTAATTCAAACTTGCTTAAAACTCTTTTAAAAAGGGCCGCAGCCAACTCTTTCAACGCAATAACAGTTGACAGCGATCAATCCACAAATGATATGGTCTCCATTTTTTCTACAAGAGCAATAAAAATCGGTCAAAACATCTCTTTAAATGATAAAGGAGTACAAAAGTTTGAAGTTGCTTTAAAAAAATTATGTTTAAATTTGGCAAAACAAATTGTTGTTGACGGAGAGGGAGCAAAAAAATTTTTAACAATTAATGTTATTAACGCAAAATCTTTAGGTAGTGCCAAAAATATAGCTTTTTCAATCGCTAACTCACCACTAGTAAAAACAGCGGTAGCAGGCGAAGATCCAAATTGGGGAAGAATAGCAATGGGTATAGGAAAATCAGGAGAGATTGTCGATCAAAAAAAATTAAAAATTAAAATAGGTAATTTTGTTGTTGCAGAAAATGGAAAAGTTTCCGAGACTTATGATGAAAAAAAATTAAAAGAATATATGGAGTGGGGTTCAATAGAAATAGAAATAAATTTAAAACTCGGAAATGATGCTTTTAAATGTTACACTTGTGATTTTACGCACGACTATATTAACATTAACGCAGATTATAGGAATTAAATGATTAAATATAATTTAAAATGTAATAACGATCATGAATTTGAAAGTTGGTTTTCAGACTCACAAGAATTTGACAAATTGAATAAAAAAAATTTTTTGGAGTGTATATATTGCTCATCAAAAAAAATTAGTAAATCAATAATGGCACCAATGGTTTCAAACTTAAAAGAAAAAAATAAAACTAAAGTAGAATATAAAAATTTTGAAAAGGAAAAAATTAAACTTTTACAATTAAGAAAATATATTGAAAATAATTTTGAATATGTTGGAAAAGATTTCAGTAAAAAAGTAAGAGAAGTTTATTACGATAAAAAAACTAATAAAGCTATTTACGGCACTACTACCCACGAAGATAGAAAAGAATTGGAAGACGAAGGAATAGATTTGTTATCAATACCTTGGGTCAATAAAGATAACTAATTTTTAACACTGCTGATAATGTAATTGACTGACAAGTCGTTAGATTTTTTCCACTTATTTGTAATTGGATTAAATTTTAGACCTTTAATATCATAAGTTGAAAAATTTTCTTGTAACAAAATTTTTTCTAATTCTTCAGGTTTAATAAATTTATTCCAATCATGAGTTCCGATTGGAAGCCATCTTAATATATATTCAGCCCCAATAATTGCTTTAATGTAAGACATAAAAGATCTATTTAATGTTGCTGTAAACATTAGCCCGTCTTTATTTAATAAATTATAGCAACTTTTAATATACAAATTTACATCTTCAACATGTTCGACAATTTCTAGATTTAAAATTATATCAAACTTCACAGAACCCTTAAAATTTTCTGGAGATGTATTAAAATAATTAATTCGAAGGTCACTCTTTTTAGAGTGCAATTTTGCTATTCTAATATTTTTTTCTGAGGCATCAATTCCTGTTACGTTAGCCCCTAATCTACTCATGGGTTCGCTAATAAGGCCACCACCGCACCCAATATCTAAAATATTTAATCCATTTAAAAAATTAGTTTTGTCGTTTTTAATCATGAAATGTTTTTTTACCATCTCAGTAATGTACTCAATCCTAATAGGATTAAACATATGAAGAGGTTTAAATTTTCCATTAAGATCCCACCATTCATCAGCTAATTTTGAAAACTTTTGAATTTCTTCTTTATTTATAGTACTCATTTTGCAAATAATTTTTATTTAATTTTAAATTCATATTTTATTATATTACATTCTTAAATGGTTAAAAAAGTATTAAAGTTTGGCGGGACATCTGTTGGAACAACACAGAGAATAGAGCATGTTGCTCATATTATTCAAAAAGAGCTTAAGGAAGGGAATAAAGTTCTAGCTGTAGTCTCAGCAATGGCTGGAAAGACCAACGAGCTAATGAATCTCTCACAGGAAATTTCAGACGAATTTAATAAAAGAGAATTAGACGTTCTTTTATCTTCAGGCGAACAAGTAACTTGTGCACTTCTAGCAGGAGCTCTTTTGAAGTTACATATTAAAGCTAAGTCTTGGTTGAATTGGCAAATACCAATTCTTACTGATGGAGAACATTCTAATGCTAGAATAATTAATATGCATGTTGAAAAAATAAATAATTTTTTATCAGAAGATGGTGTTGTAATAATTCCAGGTTTCCAAGGCATTTCAAAAAATGGAGATGTTACAACAATTGGTAGAGGAGGATCAGACGCAACCGCTGTAGCAATAGCAAAAATACTAAACGCAGAAAGTTGTGAGATTTACACAGATGTAGATGGAGTTTATTCAACTGACCCGAATAAAATACCAGTTGCAAAAAAAATTGATAAAATTTCTTACGATGAAATGTTAGAGCTTTCTTCTCTTGGTGCGAAAGTAATTCAGTCTTCAGCAGTTCAGACAGCAATGATGTATAATATTCCTTTAGAAGTAAGATCAACTTTTACTGACAGAAAAGGTACAAAAATTTTTAGTCAAGAAAATATTGATTATACAAAAAGCGTCACTGGAGTAGCTTACTCTAAGGATGATGCAAAAATTACAGTTATCGGTGTTGAAGATAGACCTGGAGTTGCTGCCAATATATTTGAACCATTAAATAAAGCTCAAATAAATGTTGATATGGTAATTCAAAATATTTCCTCAGATCAAAAAACTACAGATATTACTTTTACGGTTAAAAGAAATGATATTTCTAAAACAAAAAAAATTTTGAATGATAACAAAAAAATTTATTACAATGAGATTATTCATAATGATAAAGTTGCAAAAGTCTCTATTGTTGGAGCAGGAATGGTTTCTACCCCGGGAGTCACCTATAAAATGTTTAGGGCTTTATCTGATGAAGATATAAATATTCTAGCAATATCAACCTCAGAGATAAAACTCTCAGTTATCATTGATGAAAATAATACTTTGAAAGCTATCAAAAAACTACATTCAATTTTTGATTTAGACTAAATTATGGAAGTGCGACCACATAGAATTATAAATAGAAAAACAACTAAAGAAATTAAAGTTGGCAATGTTACTGTAGGTGGTAAGGCACCGATAAGTGTACAGTCGATGACTAATACTTTGACTACAGACATCAAAGGAACAATCAAACAAATACTTTCTTTAGAGGAAGCAGGTGCCGATATCGTAAGGGTATCTTGTCCAGATGAAGAGTCTACTAAAGCTTTAAAAAAAATTATTAAAGAAGTTTCACTTCCCATAGTTGCTGATATTCATTTTCATTATAAAAGAGCGATAGAGGCAGCAGAGATGGGCGCAAGTTGCTTAAGAATAAACCCAGGAAATATTGGCGCAAATCAAAAAGTTTTGGAAGTTATTAAGGCAGCAAAAGATAATAATTGCTCTATTAGAATAGGGGTAAACGCAGGCTCTTTAGATAAAAATTTGTTAGAAAAATATAAAGAACCATGTCCTGAAGCACTAGTTGAGAGTGCTAAAATGAATATTAAACTTTTAGAAGATAATGATTTTTTCAATTTTAAAATCAGCGTTAAATCTTCAGATATATTTTTAACTGTAAAAGCGTACAGACAGTTATCGGAAATTTGTAACTATCCATTGCATTTAGGAGTTACAGAGGCAGGAGGTTTATTTACCGGAAGTATAAAATCTTCAATTGGAATTGGTCAACTTTTAATGGAGGGAATCGGAGACACTATTAGAGTTTCACTTTCATCAGACCCTATTGATGAGGTAAAAGCAGGATATGAAATATTAAAGTCTTTAGGCATACGCTCTAGAGGTGTAAATATTATTTCTTGTCCATCGTGTGCACGACAAGCTTTTCCAGTTATAGAAACAGTAAAATTGTTGGAAAAAAAATTAGCTCATATAAAAAAACCAATTAATTTATCTATAATTGGATGTGTAGTTAATGGACCAGGTGAAGCTGCACAAACCGAAATTGGTATTACTGGCGGCGGTCAGGATAGCAATCTTTTGTATATTTCTGGCATACCTCATACAAAGGTTCCAAGTTCAGAAATTATTGAGAAAGTTGTAAAACTTGTTGAAGAAAAAACAAAAGATTAATAACTATGGTTCCTATCGAAAAAGTTACAGATATTATAATGAGGCATAATAATTTAGAAAAAGAACTTTCCTCTGGGAACGTTGAACCTAAATTGTTTGCCAAAAAATCAAAAGAATATTCAAACCTGAGTAACATAATTAAGATTGCAAGAGAATTTGTTAATTTTGAAAATCAAAAAAAAGATTTAGTGAGCATGATACAGGATAAATCTAATGATCAGGAGATAATAGATTTAGCTCAAAAGGACCTAAATGATTTAGTTGAAAAAAATGAAAAAAATGAGAATAATTTAAAAGTGTTTTTATTACCTAAAGATGACGATGATGATAAAAATGCGATTGTTGAAATTAGGGCTGGGACCGGAGGTCTAGAAGCTTCACTTTTTTGTGCTGACCTATTTAAAATGTATGAAAAAGTTTCTTCAAAAAAAAATTGGAAATTAGAAATAATCAATATTTCAAAAAGTGAGGCGGGCGGTTTTAAGGAAGTAATCTTTTCAGTAAGCGGAAATGATATTTACTCGTATTTAAAATATGAGTCAGGCGTCCATAGAGTGCAAAGGATACCGGAGACCGAGACTCAAGGAAGAGTGCACACCTCTGCAGCTACAGTAGCTGTTTTGCCAGAAGCAGAAGATTTAGATATACACATAAAAGAATCTGATTTAAGAATTGACGTTTTTAGAGCTGGTGGGCCAGGCGGTCAGTCAGTTAATACAACAGATAGCGCAGTTAGAATAACCCATATTCCAAGTGGCGTTGTTGTAAGCCAACAAGATGAAAAGTCCCAGCACAAAAATAAAGCTAAAGCATTAAAGATTTTGAGATCTAGAGTGTATGAAGCTGAGAAAAGAAAAAAAGATCAAGAAAGATCTAGCAATAGAAGGAGTCAGATCGGAACTGGTGATAGGTCAGAAAGAATAAGGACTTATAATTTCCCGCAAGGTAGAGTAACAGACCATCGAATAAATTTAACATTACATAAATTAGATGAATTTTTAAGTGGCGAAATTCATGAGGAAATGAACACAGAACTTAGATTAAAAGAACAAAATTTAAAATTAGAAAATTTGAATTAATGAAAGCTTTAGACATAATTAAATTGGGATCTGAAAAATTAAGAGAAAAAAAAATAAAATCTCATATTATTGACTCGGAGCTATTACTTGCAAAAGTCTTAGATAAATCCAGAGAAGAGATTTTAATAAATTTAGATCAAAATGTAGAAAAAAATAATTCACTGAAATTTAAAAAGTATTTGAAAAGAAGATCTAAAAATGAGCCAATAGCTTACATACTAGGAGAAAAAGAATTTTGGAGTAAAAAATTTAAAGTTACTAAAGATACATTAATTCCAAGACCAGAGACAGAATTGCTAGTGGATAAATTATTAGATATTTATAAAAACAAGAAAATATCAATTTTAGATATCGGGACAGGTTCTGGTTGTATCATACTTAGTTTATTAAATAGTCTTAAAAAATCAACAGGCACTGGCATTGACATATCACAAAAAGCAATATTAATTGCCAAAAAGAATGCACTCAAATATAATTTGCAGTCTAGAGTTAAGTTAATTAATAAATCTTATGAGAATATTTTTAATACAAAATTTGACTTAATTGTTTCTAATCCACCATATATAAAGAGAAAAGATTTAAAAAATTTAAGTGAGGATATTAAAAGATATGAACCAAGAATAGCTCTAGATGGAGGAAATGATGGGCTTGACCTTATTAAAAAAGTTATCTACAAATCTAAAAATATCTTAAAGATAAAAGGTACGCTCGCCTTAGAAATTGGAAATGAGCAAATAAAAAAAGTTTCAAAAATATTATTTGATAATAAGTTTAGAATACAAAATGTTATAAAAGACTATAAAAACAATATTAGGTGTATAATCGCAATTTATAATTAATAAATGAATAATAATAGAAGAAGAAATTTCAGATCAAGACCACAAAAGAACAATTACAGAAGAAGAAGTGGTTCTTTAAATACAAATGTTGCAAACGGGCTTAACAGTAATGGCAATATAAATTTCAATAGAAATGGTTCAATGAACAACTTACATAATGTTGAAAAGACTATGCAAAAATATCAACAACTAGCAAAGGATGCTCAAAGTAATGGAGATCCGGTATTGGCTCAAAACTACTTACAACATGCTGACCATTATTTAAGAAGATTTAATGAACTTAATTCTCGAAGAGAAAATTCAGTTGAAAAAACAATTCTAGAGGAAAAATCTTTGTCCAGTGAGGATGTTGTAGAAAATAAAACTCAGTCAATAACTAATTAAATATTTATCTCAGTTCACCTAATTTTAAATCTATTTTAATCCTATCCAATTCGAATTGATTTCTTTCTTCACCTCTAAGTATTTTACCCGAAGGTAATTTTAATTTTTGAGAATTTACTTTTTTTCCATTAACAATGACCTCATAATGCAAATGAGGTCCTGTTGACATACCAGTTGAACCAACATAACCAATGATTTGACCTTGTTTAACTTTTCTTCCTTCCCTAATTCCTTTTGCAAAAGATTTCATGTGAGCGTAAATAGTTTCATAAGTTGAGTTATGTTTAATTTTTACACAATTACCTCCGCCACCACACCATCTCGCTCTAGTTACAGTTCCCGAACCAGAAGCCATGATTGGAGTTCCGCTAGGTGCAGCGAAGTCAGTTCCTCTATGCATTTTGTTATATCCTAATATTGGATGTTTTCGCATACCAAATGAAGACGAAAGACGAGCTCCATTGATCGGTGTTTTCATTAGAGACTTAGTTATACTTTTTCCTTTGATGTCATAATACTCTTCTTCATTATTTAATTTAAAATTATAAAGATTTATTTCTTGACCATTAACATACATGGAAGCATAAATTATTTTGCCTGTATCTCTCACCTTACCATTATCATCCTCAAATTTTTCATATAAAATCTCAAACCAATCACCTTTGCGTATGTCCCTTTGAAAATCTACTTCAAAACCAAAAATTCTTGCAAACTCTACAATTATATTAGGCTCAATACCCACATCTATAGCCGAATTATATAAATTATTTTTTATTATATTTTTTACTACAACTTCTTTTTTATAAAGCTGTAGAATATTTTCATTGATTAAAAATGTATCTTGAGATTTTCTTATTTCAATACTAGTCGTATTATCAACAGGATAAACAAAGTTTATCATTGCATTAGATCCATCTTCTAGTTTTTTAATAATTAAATTCAGATTTCTACCTGTATAAATATTTGTCAATTTTTTTTGTTTTAAAAGCACTGAAATTTTTTTAATTTCATTATCATTTACCTTAAATTTTCTAAGTATCTTTTCCACAGTATCGTTATTTTTAATAATATATTCTATTTCTTCATATGGGCTGTTTATTTTTGATAATAAAAAAGTTGCTAAATTTGAAAATTCATTTGTGTTAGTAATTTCTTTTAAGCTATTGATGTTTTCTGTATTTTTTTTCTTTATAAAATTAGAGGATACAAAAAAAATAATAGAAAAAACGACTAAAAAAGATATGAAAACAAAAGGATTAAATTTACTGATTTTCAAAGCTTTTGCGTCAATTACTGAAAAAAAATTATATTTTTTTTTTATAAAAACACCAATTTTTTCGATAATCGTCATAGTTGTTTTTTATAAAAATAAGTTGTTTATTGCAACGTTAGACGATTAAAAAATCCTTATTTTATTGATTAAATCATGGAATATACGCCTTGACTTATAGGAGAATTGTAATAAAACCACCGCTCACCTCTACGAAATTATTATTTTAACGTAGCTAGGGGTGTGCAGATTTTAAAGTCTAAAATCTTAGCTTTTTTAAATTGTAAATTTTTAAGAAGAGAAGTGTGGACGGCTAGGTTAATAAAGAAATTGTCGTACACGCTTTAACGAAAAATAACTTTAATTTACTTTAAAGTTATTAAAGCTAGTGTGCGCCGTTATTAAACTTGAGAGTTTGATCATGGCTCAGAACGTACGCTGGCGGCACGCCTAACACATGCAAGTCGAACGCAGTAGCAATACTGAGTGGCAGACGGGTGAGTATAATG
>Ga0315315_10001689_pt1 | contig 20253 bp, 15 predicted proteins | sample M140m3416metaG_FD_203699 | JGI IMG/M metagenome (GOLD analysis project Ga0315315, IMG submission 203699) | Ammonia-oxidizing marine archaeal communities from Monterey Bay, California, United States - M1 40m 3416 | ecosystem: Environmental > Aquatic > Marine > Intertidal zone | place: USA...
AGCCGCCAAGTAGGCTTCAGCTTTTTTGATTAGCTGATGGCCAATGTTTTTGCGGCGATAATCCGGATGCACCACGATGGACGAAATGACTCCGCTGGATCGGTTCAGTTCAGAGCCATCAGCAGTGCCAGAAAATCCGGCATGCACCATCCCTGCAATCTGCTCACCGTCGACGGCAAGAATCAGGCCTTTGCGGTCGAAGTAAGGCCGCGAATAGACCGCCAATTCCAGAATTTCGCAGGGAAACTCTCCAGCAGCGCTAGGCCCGAGGTTTGCTGCATGCCACAACTTCAACAGATGTGGTGGATCGGCATTATGAAAGGGGCGAAAGTCAACCACGTCAGTGTCAGGTCTGTGGTGAACAATGAGGATGGGGCTGGGAAAGGTTGGATCGCTTAAGCTGATTGCACCAAGCTGGTGCATTTTGGCTTGTCAGTCGTGCCAACGTATTTGGTTTGTCTTCATGAAAAGACATAAAAATGACTGATGGCCGAGCTTCCGGACGACAGACTCACCGCCTACTCTAACGCTCGCAATCGAATGTGGCAAGTTGTTAGAATTTTGTGGCTACCTGAGGCAAATTGTCCTATGAATTCTGACAGCCAGATCTGGAGCTTTCGGCGCGGTTGGATGAAGGTTGCCCTCTTGTCGAATGCCTTATTGGAGCAGCAATTACGACCCGATGATTCACTCAAAATTCGTCTGTCTCATCTGATTCAGGATCACGATCAGGGAGGACGCAGTGTCGGAAAATTTGTTGGCGGATGCGATTGAGCTGTCCGACTCGCAGTGAACTTGGGGTGTTCTCTGCCTACGCTGACGCCTGAAACCTGATTAGTATCTCATATTCCACCTGATGACAATTGGCTGTGGTTTGTGTCAGGCGAATTTTCAAGACCTGCAGGGGCGCAGTGGCAGTTCTGGAGAATCACGCGTGCGCCGTCGACGTTTCTCTGAATCATCAGTGGGATATCTTACACACTGACGAAACAGCCCGGTTCTGATGAGGAAAGCACACGGAGACTGGCTGATGCTTTGTCGTTCTTTGTTGACGACGGGGGACTCCAGCGGTTCTAATTCTTCTGTAGCATTGTTCAGTCTTGTTAAGACATCAGGCTTATGAAAGATCTAAAGCACATACCACTATCCGAACGTCTCAAGAAGGCGGAGTATTACGCCCGAGAACTCAGCGAACATCTTCGGCAGTCGTATTTGCCGAAGCTGGGAGATTTACGAACCTCGAGCAAGGTGTTCGATGAAACGGTCGTAAGTGACCAGCAGATGCTTGACCGAATTCAGGGTGTCTTGCAGGCCGATGAGTTCGCTGTTGACGTTTATCGAAAACTCAATAGGCATCTTGAAATCATTCGAGATGAAATACAGCAGCACGTTCTGGGAGGAGAGGCTGATGCCGGGCAAAACCATTTGGCCGGTCCGTAGATCGCTTGCCGGATCCTGACTTCTCGTAGCTCTGGTCGAGTGTTCCGCTTTTTGTGTCGGTGGAGCGCAGGGTGTAATATCACAGTAGTGTAAGCAGAGAACTCCGAGTGGTTTGTTCATGCACTGCTTCAACGTCAATCATTCGTTGTTAGAACCATAGGGGAATTTTATGTTGGGATTGAAGATTCTGTTTTTTGGTGTTCTTGTTGTCTGTTCGCCTTTGGCAAACGCTGGCGAGTCCTGGATAAGTCTGTTTGACGGCGAGACACTCTCCGGCTGGAAGCCGGCTGCTCACGGCAAAGCCGATTACAAGGTTGTTGACGGGGCGATTCAGGGGACAACGGTAGATGGTAGTCCAAATAGTTTTCTTGCGTCTGAAAAAGACTATGCAGATTTCGAACTGGAGTTTGAGGTGCTTGTTGACGCGGAACTGAATTCCGGTGTACAGATCCGTTCACGCGAAAAGACGGAGGCAGACATCAAGAGCCGTGGTGGCAAGGGACAAGTCGGTCGATTTCATGGGCCTCAGGTGGAGATCGAACAAAGTCCTGGACAGGCTGCATATATCTATGGAGAAGCAACTGGTCATGGCTGGTTGTCACCCGAACCACAGCAGAAGCCTGAAGCAGCCCACAGGTACATGAAGAACGGTGAGTGGAATAAATTTCGAGTTGTCGCCGTTGGGCCTAGAATTCAGACATGGATCAATGGTCATCCCGTTGCTGATTTGACGCACGATGGTGTCTACCAGACCCATGCTTTCGGAAAAATCGGACTCCAGGTGCATGGAATTGGCAAGGGCCAGGGACCGTATCACGTGGCGTGGAAAAATATTCGAATTAGTGAACGATAAGGCTCTGGTACTTTGGGCGACGGTTGAGTTCATCGATTGCACCCTATGCTCTATCGCTGTTGTGGTTTCAGGCCTTATCGGTGGAGTATTCCGGACTGTGATCCCCTTGAAAGCTACTGGCCACCCCTCGCGTGGAACACCATTGCCGTTCGATGTTCCACAGAGCGTCCCAAATCGCCAACGCAGGCGTAAATCACAGCGTAGTTGATAGATAAGGGGCCCGTTGCGCCATTTGCTGAGTGCTTCCGGTTGCCGCAAATTCTTTGTTTTTCAATCTTTACGACGCACTAACGGTCGGGTTACCGAATCGGAATTAACGCTGTGACAGAACCGAATGAGTCTTCCTCAGAACCACTCGACAATGACAATACAGACGCTGTTTCTCGGCAGGACAGCTCGGATTCTGTCGCTGGTGGCGGCACGGTTTGGACCGCATCCGGCGACGACCTGCCTGAGCTGCAGGAGTTGACTCCTGAATTGGCCGAAGAAGAGGCCATTCGAGGAGATTTCATGCTGCGAGGGGCAGCGATTCTGCTTGCTGTGCTATTCGGCTGCGGACAAATTGCCGATTCCCGTGTGTTGGTGCATGTGCGTTCCGGTGAGTATATGCAGGCGAATGGCTTGTTGCCTCCACGTACGGATGTGTTTTCATTTGCGAATGAAGGTCAATCGGTTGCTAATGTCAGTTGGTTGTTTGACCACGTTGTCAGCATTGTCTGGTCGCTGGGTGGTGGGGCATTTGGGCTCACCGTTTTCAAAGCATTCATTGCTGGGATGATTGCATGGCTTCTGACCCGCATTTCTGTACCAGGATTGCCGACCTGGTGGAATTCGATTTGCGGAGTGATCGCGTTGGCTGCGTGTGTGTCTGATCTCATGCCGATCACAGATCTTGTCACACTGCTTGGGCTGGTGATCCTGTTAAGAATGCTGCACAGTGCATTTGACGGGAATACGCATGGGTTCATTTGGAAAGCTGCTCTGTTACTGGTCATTTGGAGTAATATGGATCCGCATGCGTGGCTCGGCGTAGCAGGTCTGTTTCTGTTTAGCGTGGGCCGCACTTTTGCCAAGGTGCCTGGCGAGACACATCCCGGGGCCGCACCGGGAACACTTTGGACGGCAACTGCTGTTTCTGCTGTCGCGTTGTTGATTAATCCGTTTCCTGTGGCGTCTGTTTTATCCGTCGTGCAGACCTATTTTGTTGAATACCCCGGAATGAGGGCATTCAATCCGATTAATGCAACGACGGTCGCTTTGTTCGATGGGAGAACTGAGTACTACTCGTTGTTCAATGTCGAAACATGGGCCGGTTTTGAGTTTGCCTATGTTGCTGCAATTACGGTTGTCCTGTTAGGAGGCATTTCAGTCGTTCTGGCGAAAGACCGCCGTGAAGCCCCCTGGGCATTTCTTTTGACCGGATTTGCTGCATTGGCAGTTTTGTCGATTCATGAATTATCGGCAGCGGCGTTAGTGGCAGCAGCTGTGGCCGGAACGGTTGGCCAACGCTGGTATCAAAAAACATTCCCGCAGGAATACACGATTAAGCCATCAGAGGTCTTGTTCTCAAGAGCCGGTCGGGTAGTCACCGTACTTTGTTTTTTTGTAATTGGGTTCCTTGTTGTTACTGATCGACTTCCAACACGCACTCCACTTGGGAGCGGGTTTACCAGCGATCTCCAAACAACAATCGACGCCTTTGACAGTCAGTTAAGAAAGCTACCTGAAGACGCAAGAGTGCTGCATACCAAAGTCAATCTTGGCGACTTTCTGATCTGGAACGGACGTAAGAGTTTTGTTGATAGTCGAGCCACATCTTTTGGTATGCCGGATGATGCTGAATCGACCAACCAACGCTTTCAAACACTTCGGAAGGATGTACTGGATGCGTCAGTTGCCGTTGCCGCAGCTAAAGTTACGGCAATGCGGCTACCGGACGCGAGCGAATCTGATACTAAGGATAACGGACCGGATCTTGCGGAGCTTCAGGCGCCTCTGCATCGTCAATTGAAAGAAGTTGGTGTCACTCATGCGGTCATTGGTTTGTATCCTCCAGGTAAGCCTCACTATCAAAGTCTCGGTGCGCTCAGTTCGGATTCAGACTCATGGACCCTGATTGGATTGGAGTCGTCCGCTGCTATTTATGATTACACGAACGGTGTAGCGGTTGCTGAAAAGCCGGAAGCATTCAATCCAGCTGAGTTGTCGTTTCGGGACGTTCAGCCTGAGACCGTCCAGCGATTTGAATTTGCTCGCGAACCAAGTTTCTATGACCAATATCTTTACAATACGCGGCCATCCGTTTCGGAAGATCTTAGAGTCGCGAGGCATTATCTTTCGCTTCAGGCAACGCCCGATTCCTTAATGATGGTGATTCGGGCAGGAAACCGTTTAGTATCACAGCCGGAGCCAAATGCCGATGGCTTTTTTATTCTTGCAATGGCCTACTCACGACTGGCGGCATGGGAAAACCAGGTGGCAGCGCAGACCGGTGGTCGCTTCGCTTCGGACATGCGATACCTGCAGATTGTGATGGCTGGCCGACAGGCTGTGACACTCAATCCGGACATGACAGGCGCCTGGAACATACTCTACCAGACTTACTCTCAACGAGGTCGTGTTGATCAGGCGCTTGAATGTCTTTCACAGACTGTGCGGCTTATTGGAAAATCTCTGTTAGTGAACTATGACGAAAATCAGGCAAAGGCAGTTGCACAGCTTACTGAGGTCAGGAACGAGTTAGCCGCAGCTGTTGCTCAGATTGAGCAGCAACTGGAAGAGGGGTTGAGTCAGGAACTTTCGGAGGATGCGGTTGAGCGCACAATTCAGAAGCACTCCATTGCCGAACAGGTGGCCAGTCGAGGTCACATCGGTGCCGCTCTGGGACTAATGCAGGATAATCAGGCTGGACTGCAGAAAGCCCCCCAGATCTTCGCCCGAGCTGAATCGCTGCGGGGGCAACTCTTGTTGGAATCCGGGGGACTGCAGGAAGGCTACGATTTGTTGATGCAGCTTGACCTCATGGCAGAGAAGGAGTCACAGGGTGCCGCGTTGGCTTATCCGTGGACAACAATGAGATTTATGTCACAGCTCGGCCTTGGTGCATATGCCCAAGCGAGCGAAGAAATCGCAGCTCAGATCAGCAAGGTTCGTAGTGTTAGCGATGGTCAGGCTGATGTGCGGAAAATGTTGACATTACCTTTGGTTGTATCAGTCGAGCCAGCGATGAATTCCAATGTAATGGCTCAATGGCCTCTCTCTCAGCTGGTCAGTTTTGTAAATCCGATGGTGGCAATTCCTCAGATGCAGGTGGAATCTCGCTTCATGCAGGCAATGGCAGAGCTGGAAGGCGGCAATGTTGAGGCTGCACGCGTTAGTCTCCAGGGTTTAATTACGGAATGTGGTGCGAGTCCATACCGGCCACTTGCCGCCAATTATCTGGCACTCTTAAGGGATGACTTAAGTGATTTCCTCACCAAGAACACTATGTCCGCCTGGGAAGAATGGTCTGAGCCCGGTTTTGAATCGACCGATGCGGACACAGAAAACCCAAGTGTTGTCTCGGAGTCTTTAGAGCGTGACGAACCAGCCAGCGAGGAACCAGCCAGCGAGGAACCTGTCAGCGAGGAACCTGTCAGCGAGGAACCTGTCAGCGAGGAACCTGTCAGCGAGGAACCTGTCAGCGAGGAACCTGCAGATGAAAACGTCGAAGCGGTAAGTGAAAAGACAGCACCTCCAGCTGAATGATTGCATAACCATCTGCGGGCCGTCTCAGTTTGCTGAGGAGCATGTTGGTGATTGGGGATGCTCTAGGATGGGGTTGCGGCAGTGAAAAATGATGGTAGTTTATCAGCTAAGTTGGCCAGGTCGCTGCTCATGCAAGTTGTTGGAGATGCAATCCAACGACCGCGTGATGCAGCCCTGAAAACGCCTCATTCGCTCAGTAGACCGCATTTGTTGAGTGGCTACTCGTTTAAAGTGGATTCGAGGTCTCCCATTGCGGCGAACATATCGCCGACACCTGGCTTGAACACATCGCCGACAAGAATGTCGATCAGGTTTGATTGATACTGAGGGTGTTCCTTAAGAAATGATGCGAAGCTGAAATCCTGTGCATAAAACGCATAAACCAGTCGACGGAAATTTTCAACGCCCTGCTTATAAAGTGGTTGCCACTGGCCGAGGCGCGCTGCCGATGTGTCACCCCGTTCTAACGCTTCATGGATTGCATCTGCTGCGAATTCTCCACCCTTGAGTGCCAGGAAAACGCCACTGGAGTACACTGGGTCAATGAAGCCGAGTGCGTCGCCAACCAGTAACCATCCTGGACCGGCACCCTGCCCGGCGTAGTAAGAATAGTCACGAGTTGTCAGGAATTCGCCGCTTTGCTCTGCACAACTCAGACGCTGCTGCATTGCGGGGCAACGTTCGAGCTCTTTCATAAAGAATTCAGCTGGTTTGCCAGAATCTTTACCGAACAGGTACGGCATGTCACCAGTGCAGCCGACGCTGACGATGTTGTTTGGCAACGGGATGTACCAGAACCAGGACTTCTTGCCCTTGGTTTGCATGATCAGGGTGGCTCCTTCGTCTCGACCCGAATCTCGTTTGGCGCCCCGGAAATACCCCCAGATCGTACCCTTTTTGAGTCGAGGGTCTTTGACCATATCTTTTCGACGACTACTGATAAAGGCTGATTGACCGGTGGCGTCAACGACCACTGAAGCAGAGATCGTCTTCTCCTGCTTCTCGCCGTCCGCGTTCTTCAATTTAACCTGGACACCGGTGGCTCGATCGCCATCGAAGATGACATCTGTGACGTGAGCTGCTGTATGTACAACAGTTCCCAGTTCTCTTGCGCGGTCCAGGATCATCTGGTCAAATTCGCCGCGCACAACCTGCCATGTCACGCTGCTTTCATGCGAATTGTGGAGATCGAAATAGAACGGAGCCGATTCCTTATGGCCATCGCTGACAAACTGCACACTGTATTTGCGAGGAAATTCTGATGCTTTGAGTTGATCCAGAAGACCAAGACGTCGAAGTGTCCACCATGTTTCCGGGATGAGTGATTCACCGACATGGAAACGGGGAACAGAAGAGCGTTCCAGCAGCAGTACCTTGTGACCGTACTCTGCAAGAAGTGCGGCAGTGGTGGCTCCAGCCGGACCGCCACCAACCACAATGACATCCCACCGTCCATCAATTGATGGGCTGTAGTCGATCGTAGGTTCGAGTGGCAACGACTTCATCATGATTTCACTCCATTTTGCAGCGTTTTTCACGTCGCTTCAGGATTGTTGTTACTTCGCAGGTATCAGGTCAACACTGATGAAACTTCGAGTAAATCGACTGCTGGAAGGCCATCGCAAAAGATGGTTGCCATACGGCCGTAGGTTGTGGCTGTTTCTGCCATCTCTAAATAGTGGGCAAGTCCGGGCCCGGCATTCAGTTCGACGATCGCTCCCAGATCGATATGTCGAAGTACGTTGTGCTGAATAAGAACCCGTCCCAATGGGATTTGTTGTGACTCAATTTCTTTGCGGACGGCATCCGTCACGAATGTAAAATTGAACCGCACAATTCCGAATTGAACAACTTCATTGGTAACTGCGTTTCGCAGCAGGATCTTGCGGCAATACAAATCGTCGATGAACCGTGCTTCGATCACTTCGACTTCTACCTTACAGTCATGATATGCCTCCATGTTGACCGTCATGTGGTGTTCATGTACCAGCATGCGATGATATGGTTCCGGAACCGCTTCACGGGGCACATGCCTCGCCTCATGATAAAGCGGATTGTGTTGGGTTTCAGGAAACAATGAAACGAGTTGTTCAAGTTCGATAAGTGGATTCACGGATTCAGTATCCAGGGACAAATGTGCAGTAAGATTTAGGTATAGCGGATGGCGCGATGTTCTTCTTCAAAGTACTCCGGCAGCAAGCTGTCGACCTGCAGCAGACCTTTACGAGTGAGTTCGATTCGATCACCGTCGACGGTGAGATAACCCGCAGTTGACTGATTATCGAATGCCTGCCCGAATTCTTGCAAGATGTTGACGCCGAATTTCTCGGCGAATGGAGTGGTTTGAATGTGACCTTCTTTCATCTGCAGCACCATCTCACGAATGAGTAGTTGTCGAGCAGTTGGCTGCAGGGCTCGGTTCAGTGGAAGACGGTTCTCACTCACAGCAGTAATGTAGTCTTCGATGGCATCGAGGTTCTGGTAATGAACGCCCTGAAAGTGTCCGAATGAGGAGACCCCCGTGGCGATGAGGTCACATCCTCTCCAGACGTTATCGCGGTAGACAAACTGATCTGTTTGCGGATTCAGTACCAATTCGTTGCCACTGGAAATGTGGTAGCCGTATTCTGAAAGCCGGTCCATCGCTTCGCTGACCCAACGCCGTTTTTGGTCCCATCCGGCGACGTCAGACCTGGCTCCCGTTTCACGCATGTCTTTGGAATAGACGGTATTGAACGGTAATTCCATTTGATAGATCGTAATGTTGTCGGCTTGGAGTTCTGCTGCTTTTTCAATGCAACGGGTCCAGTTTTCGTCGTTTTCACCCACCATGCCTGCAATCAGATCGATGTTCACCTGAGCAAAGCCAACCTGATTGATCCAGTCCCACGCTCTGAGGATTTCGGGCGACAGATGGGCTCGACCGTTTTCCTTAAGGATCTTGTCGTCGAAGTTTTCAACTCCCAGGGAAAGTCGGGTGACTCCTATATCGCGAAGCGTTTTTAACTTCTCCAGACTGAGCGTCCCAGGTTCACATTCAAAAGTGACTTCTCTGGCATTGTCCCACGATACGTGAGCCGACATGCGGTCTCTTAGTGATCGCAATTGTTTGGAGCTCAGGTAAGACGGTGTGCCACCTCCAAAGTACACAAACAGGAGTTCCCGGGCCGTTACGCCTGGTCGTTGACTCACGAGTTCGATTTCGTGAATCAGACTCTGGACGTATTCTTCGATCGCTTTCGCGTTTTGGTTAGTGTAAACACGGAAGTAGCAGAATTTACAACGCTTACGGCAAAACGGAATATGGATGTACAGACCAAGTGGATTCTGCGCTGCCGGTGGTGCATTCAATGCCTGCTCCAGTTTCGGAACATGCGCCTTATCCCACAGAGAGAAAGGTGGGTAGTTCGAGATAAAGTAGCTGCCAAGTTCTGTGGTGGCCGAGGTATCAGTGGTCATAGTATGAGACAATTTCAAAGATAAACGTAAGACACTTTTGGCCTGCCGAGTTACCACTCTATTGAAAACACAACAACCGTCCGTTGCTGGCATCTTCTCCAACAACCATACACTGTTCGCCAATCGCCATGCCACCACTGATTGGGTGTCCGGCATTGTACTTCCAAACCTGCTCACCATCCTGCAGGGAAACTCCGTAAATATTTCCGTCGCCGGATCCGAAAAAAACTCGCGAATCCACAACGGCTGCGGAACACTCGATGCGAGCTTTCGTGGGAAAGGTCCACCGAGCCTTGCCCGTCTGTCGGTCAATGGCGTGCATCACCTTGTCGTGAGAGCCCACAAGAATGAGATCCTCAGTTGCCACAGCAGAGGCTCGAATCGACATCTGACGTTTGCCCTCGTAACGCCACTCCATACGACCGGTCTTCCAGTTCAACGCAGAAACAACGCCTCCATGTGAGCCCACATAGAGCAGATCGTCCACAACAGCTGGCGAAGCAATCAGGTAGTCATTCATATCAACCGCGAGGGTTTCCGTGCCGTTCTGTATGTCGATGACTCGTAGTTGAGAATCGCATCCTGCGACGAACGTAAAATGATCTGCGATGGCAGGAGAACAATTGATGCGGTCTTGTGTCTGAAATGCCCACAGTTTCTCACCTTTCAGTGAAAGGCAATAGAGGAAAGAGTCGTACGATGCGACAATCAATCGATCATTCCAAAGTGCAACACCCCCCGCAATTTCGGCCCCGGTTTCGAATTGCCAGTGAAGCGCTCCTGTTTGCGCATCAATAGCATGTAGAAATCCGTCCTCGTCACCGGCGAAGACAAAGTTCCCGGAAAGCAGAGGAGCCGCTTTGAACCCGGCCGCAAATTCATCTTCGTCCGTGCTCTTAATGGATCGGTACTTCCAGACCACTTTACCGGTTTTACGTTGCAGACAATACAGGTAACCTTCCAGCGCTGGCGCATAGACGAAGTCCGCATCGATGGCGCAGGTGCCTACCCAGCCATCCTTTGATTTGAATTCCCACAGCAGTTTGGGCTGCTCTGCCAATGTGGTGGCTGCGATGCCTCGCTGATCCGGGGTTGCGCGAAAAGACAACCAGCCGGTCGCCGGTGTGTCACCGCTGTCAGCGCCTGACATCAGGTCCGGCGCACCGATCAAAAAAGATGCGGCGATCAGCACGGAAACAACACGGCTATGACTGATGTGTGGCATCACAAAATCCTTTCCCCGAGCGTGCAAATCAACGATGTGGTGTGGCCGAAGTTGATGAACTGGCAATCGTGTTGATGTAGATCTGCTGAAAGTCAGCTGCTTCCATCTTTCGAGGATTGAATGTCCCTGTCCACTGTTGTGTTGCTTCCTGAGCCAGAGTTCCCATGTTTCTAGTCAGTTCGTCTATTCCGGCAAGTTCTGTGAGGCAAGTTGGCATATCGGCCAGCTTGAGCAGATCAGTGAATCGGTTAGCCAGCTCGCTGGATGCGGCTTCTGCTGAGTCTGTGGTTGATGCCCAGCCAGCTGAAATTGCCAGATCCTGATAGAGGTCGGCGACAGATGTTGCATTCCAGCGTATCACGTTTGGCAGCAACATCCCCACCGCTCGGCCATGGACCGTGCCGAAGTGAGCCGTCAGCGGATTGGCCAATGCATGTGCGGCCCCCAGCATACTGTTTTCGATGGCGGAGCCAGCAAAGTGAGCTCCCAGCTGCATGCGGCCTCGAGCTTCCAGGTTGCCAGGTTGATCCATCACCACGGGAAACGCGCCGGATAACAACACCCAGGCCTGTCGAGCAAACATTTGGGATACCGGGTTGCGATTTCGGGTGACGAAGCTCTCGATCGCATGTGTCATGGCGTCAATGCCAGTTACTGTGGCGACAGTGTGAGGCATCGTGACGGTCAGTTCCGGATCTAAAATCGCGGCTCGACAGGCCGCCTTGGGGTCTCCACACGGCATCTTCATGTGAGTTACAGGATCTGCGATAACGGCGAACGATTGAGCTTCACTGCCGGTTCCAGCTGTTGTCGGCACAGCAATCATTGGCAGCATGGGCGAATGAGCATTTCCGACACCTCGGTAGTCCTGCATCTGTCCACCGTTGGTGAGCAGAAAATTGGCCCCCTTTGCGCAGTCGATACTGCTGCCACCGCCAAGTCCGACGATCAAGTCGATGTTGTGTGGCTGCGCAAATGCAACGCAGCGATCAACATCTTCTGTCGTGGGGTTTGCCGTGACGCTGTCAAAAACAAAGACTCGTAAGCCATCGTTCTGCAACATCTGAGCTGCTCGATCACAGTGTCCAGCATCTCTGAGGCCAGCATCAGTAACGAGCAACACTCGAGTTCCACCGATTTCTCGCGCGAGTTCGCTGAGCCGCGCGAACGATCCCCGACCGAAGATCAGGCGAGTTCGAGGCTGATATTGAAAGGCTGATGATCCGGGTTCGGATGCCGTCATGGGACCACAGGATTTCGCACATGCAGGGAGTGAATTTGCAGGCAGGATACACACCAGCAAGGCGGGAAGTGACTGAAAACGCGGGAGTTACAGGATACCTTGTGGTCTAAACGAATAAAACCCACCCAGTCCCCCCATCCGCCTGCTCTTGCAGCGAAATCAGTCTGCCCATACCTTCTGCTGACTTAGGTGGGCCGCTTATTCAGCGTTCTGTCACGTACTCGGATACAGGATGTATTTTGATGCTTCGCCGTATAAATGGACTGTCAGGACTGATTTTACTCATCACTATCCTGGTGTGTGGCTGTGGCTCAGAAAAATCCGGTGGCAGTGCAACTAATCCCGGCAGTAATAGGGAAGCTGCGGTAGATGCCAAGGGAATGACGGATGTCCGATTTCGAGCTGCTTATGAGAAGCGAATTGCAGAAAAACGCTTACGGACAGCTCGCATACCCATGCGTTCTGACGGTCCGAAGTCCCTGGATCCCGTTCGGGGATCTACTCAGTATGAAAACCAGTGTGCCAGCCAGGTACTCGAGACACTGTTTCAATACAAATATCTGAAGCGGCCCTTTGAACTGGAACCTTTGCTGCTGGCAGAAATGCCAACCGTATCAGATGACGGACTCACCTGGCACTTTAAGCTCAAAGCTGGTGTCAACTTTCATGATGACCCGTGTTTTGCAGACGGCAAAGGTCGAGAAATCAAAACGCAGGATGTCTTCTATTCGTGGAAACGGATGGCAGATATCGATTCCGGCAGCAAGGTGTGGTGGCTGTTTAAGGGCATGATTGCCGGCTTCGACGAATTCCGTGACGCTCAAAATGCCGCTGCGGCGTTCGACTACGATGCTCCTGTTCCCGGTCTCAAGGAAATCAATGACCAGGAATTCGATATTGTGCTCACTCAGCCCAATGAGAACTTTCGTTGGAAGCTGGCGATGTTTCAGACTGCCATCGTGGCGCGCGAAGCCGTGGAAAAGTACGCAACCAAATTTGGGTTGCGTCCTGTTGGTACCGGGCCATATGTCATCAAAGAAGGGGACTGGGTCCATGATGTCGGTATTCGGTTCACACGAAATCCCAACTATCACGAATCGTATTTCCCTACTGAACACATGGAAGAAGATGTGGCTGCCGGGCTGACCGGTGGCGAGGGGCACCGACTGCCGATTCTGGACGAAGTGCAGGTGGTGTTCTTCAAAGAGGACCAGCCCATGTGGCTGCAGTTCAAGTCTGACAGGCTGGACTACACTCAGGTGCCGGCTGAAAACTTTCGTCAGGCATTTAGCAAGCGAACAAAGAAATTGAAAAGTGAATTCCTCGACCAGGGAATGACGGGGCATGGAGTTCCCCTTTTGGACTTTATTTTTCGGGCATTCAACATGGAAGACCCGGTTCTCGGTGGGTATTCCGCAAAGAACAAAATGGTCCGCCAGGCCATTTGCCTCGCCCTGGATTGGGATGAGCAGAATGATGCGTTCTACAACGGTATGAATGTCATTTATGATGGTGTCATCCCGCCACAGCTTCCGGGCCACCCTGAGAAGGGAAAATCGGATCTTGCTTATCGTGGTCAGGATTTGCAGCGTGCCAAAGAACTATTGGCCAAAGCAGGCTACCCAAATGGCGAGGGGCTTCCGACACTTGACTACTACACGTCCAAGCAATCAAACAGTAAAGAGCAGTCGGAGATGATCAGTAAACAGCTCAAGGAAATTGGGATTCAGATCAAAACCAATCTGCTTGATTTTTCTCAACTGATCCAGAAGGTAGATAACAAAAGTGCTCAGTTCTTCAGCTTTGCGTGGGGATCTGACTATCCGGATGGCGAAAACAACCTGGCGCTCTTCTACAGTCCTAATGTGTCACCGGGTTCCAATCACTACAACTACAACAGACCAGAATACGATGCTCTGTACGAACAGATCGTTGCCATGCCGTCTGGTGAGGAGCGATTGGCCATCTACAAACAGATGCAGGCCATGCTCATGGAAGACTGCCCGTATGCGGGAGCCATGGCACGCACGCGGTTCTACGTCGTGACATCACGAGTGAAGTACTTCAAGCCTGTAGAAACGTTCTCGAACTGGTTCAAATACCTGGATGTAGAACGGTAGCTAATCGTATGTGGGCGTATTTGATTAGAAGGCTGGCCTGGAACATTCCGGTTTACCTGGGAATCCTGTTATTTATTATGCTCGTTCTGCGCGTTCGCGACCCTGTTTTTGCGAGGTTACCAAAGAACGCGACGGAGGAGGACAAAGAAGACATCCGTGCTGAATTGGGACTCAACCGTCCGTTTTTCATGCAGTATGGTGCTTTGCTCAAACAGGTTGCCACATTAACGTTTGACGAAGAAAGCTGGTCGAAGCCAGGGCAAACAGTTGGCGAAATTTTGCGTCGCAGTATTGGGCCAAGCCTGGCGATTACGATTCCTGCCTTAGTGCTGACGACCTGTCTGTCAGTTGCGGTTGCTCTGGTTTCTGCGTGGTTTCGCGGGCGTCCGCCGGATCGGTTGCTGGTGTTTGTCTCTGTTCTTGGGATGAGCGTCAGTTTTCTGGTCTACATTATTCTGGGGCAGTATTTTGCCGCGTATCGTTTGACACAAATCACCGGCATCGATTTGTTCGCGATTTCATTCGAACCTGAAATTGCTGATGTTGATGGTGTCGAATTCATCACATCCGTCTGGCCGCACTACTATCTGTTACCGGTGCTGATCAGTGTTGTCGTAGCGATGGGCTACGATACCCGTTTCTATCGCGCGGTGATGGTGGAAGAGTCATTGCGTGATTACATCGTGACGGCTCGAGCCAAAGGTGCTCCTCAATGGCGCATTATGTTTCTGCATATGCTTAAGAACGCGATGATTCCAATCATCACTCGAGTCGCCATCACATTGCCGTTTTTGATTACAGGTTCGTTTCTGTTGGAACGGTACTTTGGTATTCCGGGCATGGGCAACCAGTTGTTACTGGCCGTGGAGGGTCTGGATTTTCCGGTTGTTCAGAGTTTCACCGCCGTTTTTGCGGCTCTGTACATTGGTACGATTTTGCTGACTGATGTGTTGTACGCATTGGTGGATCCGAGGGTCAGACTCTCATGACAGAATCCACTCAATCACGCGCCTGGCGAAAGTTTGTGCAACACCGACCGGCGCTGATAGCGTCTTTCATCATTGCGACTTATGTCCTGGTGGCGTTATCGGTCATGATTACGGGCTGGATTACGCTCGACGATACTAATCGTCGAGTCGGACCACCGAATGTACCGGGGTTTGGGCTTCAGCCGGATCCTGAACAACGGATGGAAATTGCGGAACACCTCGCGGAACGAATCGAATCACTGTGCGATCGCAAAGAACCGGTCACAGCTCTGAGAGAATTTAGAGACCTTGGCAGCCGTCGACTGGCCGATCTGTCTGTGGAGCAGTTTCAGGAGCAAGCGGAATCCGTCTGGGAGATCTATGATCAGCTGGCGAAACTGGAGAATGTTAATGATGCGGTGATCGCATCCGAATCCAGTGTCAGAGTAACTGCATTGCTTTCGGATCTGGACGCCCGGTGCGAACAGTTTTTGCTTCCCGTAGCTCAAACTGGAGCAACCTGGCGGACGTTGGAGCTGTTGTTGGGTACTGACCGACAGGGGCGGTCGATCTTTCTGAGAGCTGTGTATTCAATACGAGTGGCCATCATGGTGGGATTAGTGACCGGCGTGATGGCCGTGCTGATTGGAACTTTAACCGGTCTGGCCGCTGGGTACTTCGGTGGCGTTGTGGATGGTCTGATTACCTGGCTCTATTCAACGTTTGCCTCGATTCCCAGCATCGTGTTATTAATTGTGCTGGCCTTCATGTTTGCGGGAGGCGACCTGGATCAGTTCATCAACAGTTACACGGGTAATCTATTGAGAACTCTGGTTGGTGGACGTCTTGATGAGACGTTGATTCCGGTCTATATCAGCTTTGCGATCACTTACTGGATCGGTCCCTGCCGCGTCATTCGCGGTGAGACGCTCAAGATCAAGGAACTGGAATACGTACAGGCGGCAGTCGTGATGGGCTACGGGCGAACCCGAATTCTGTTGCGTCATGTCTTGCCCAACGTCACACATTTGATGCTGATCAGCTTTTCCTTGTTGTTTATTGGAGCGATCAAGTCTGAAGTCATTCTTAGCTATCTTGGTTTGGGTGTGCAGAACGGTCCCAGCTGGGGATTGATGATCAGTCAATCGAGTCAGGAAGTGATGAAGGGGTTCTTTTGGCAGATCGGGACCGCGACCGCCTTCATGTTTGTGCTCGTTCTTGCATTTAACATCCTCACCGATGCACTGCAGGATGTTTTTGACCCAAAACACGTGTGACAGTTATGCCTGAGGCATCCACTCCAATGAAGTCAGCCGAAACTTCGGCCACCGCGCCACTGCTCTCGGTGCAGGAGCTGAGTACCAGCTTTCGCACCGATCGCGGAATGGTGACCGCAGTCAACAATGTGTCATTTGATCTCATGCAGGGCGAAGCGCTCGGTATTGTCGGAGAATCCGGGTGCGGTAAGTCGGTGACTGCTCGATCCATCATGAGGCTCTTGCCGGATCATGTCACCTGCTATGGGTCAGACAGCCAGGTGAGGTTCAATGGTGACAACCTGCTGAGTTACTCCGAACGGCAAATGCGAGAAATTCGTGGCGATCAGATCGCCATGATTTTTCAGGAACCCATGACGGCGTTGAACCCGGTCTTTACGATTGGATCCCAACTGAATGAAGCGCTTGTCTACCACACGACGCTGAATCGCGCACAACGGCGAGCCAGAGTTCTCGAACTCCTGAACCTTGTTGAAATACCAAATCCTGATCGAAGGTACAGCGAATATCCGCATCAGCTATCGGGCGGGATGAGGCAGCGTATCGTGATTGCCATGGCCTTGGCCTGCGAGCCGGATCTCCTCATCGCTGATGAACCGACAACAGCTCTGGATGTAACGATTCAGTCTCAGATTCTCCGTCTCATGAATGATCTGCGTAAGCAATCGGGTACGGCGATCCTGCTGATCACTCATGATCTGGGAGTTGTCGCTCAGATGTGTGATCGAGTGATCGTGATGTATGCGGGACAGGTTGTTGAAATGTCGGGCATCGACGATCTGTTCCATGATACTGCGCATCCCTATGCCAGAGCTTTGCTGGAATCAATTCCGCAATCCGGTGCGAGGAAGCAGGGACAGCGGTTAACAACCATTCCTGGTATTGTTCCCGGGCTGCACAACATGCCGAGCGGGTGCCGATTCGCGGACCGTTGTACTTTGAGACAAACGCAATGTGACCTAGAGCCTCCTGGTCTCCAGATTGTGGACGATAGTCGCGAGGTCCGCTGTCACTTTCCTGTTCATGCGGCAGCCGGTCCACCGGAGGAATCGTGAATCATGGCATTCCTGCAGGTGAATCATCTTGTTAAACATTTTTCCGTGCGAGGCGGCGTTCTCAATCGAGTGGTCGCCGCTGTTCAGGCAGTGAGTGATGTTAGCTTCGAGATCGAAAGAGGTGTAACGCTGGGGGTGATTGGGGAATCCGGTTGTGGTAAGTCGACGTTGGGTAAAACCGTCATCGGTCTCCACCCGCCAACCAGTGGGGCCGTGACATTTGACGGAACAGAAATGACCTCGTTATCGCATCAGGACATGATGCCTCTGCGTCAACGTATGCAATTTATTTTCCAGGACCCGTTTTCGTCACTTAACCCACGCATGACTGCCGGGCAAATGCTGAAGGAAGTGATTCGGTTTCACAATGTGGTACCACCAGTCGAGCGAAACAAGTACATCGACGAACTTCTGGAGACCGTGCAATTGCGGCCGGAAGTTCGTAATCGTTATCCGCACGAATTCTCAGGCGGACAACGCCAGCGTTTGAATATTGCTCGCGCTCTTGCTGTAAAACCCGAGTTTCTGATTGCCGATGAACCAGTGTCTGCCCTCGACGTTTCCGTTCAGGCGCAAGTCCTGAATTTGCTGATGGACCTGCGCGAGCAATTTGGTTTAACACTGATGTTCATTAGTCATGATCTCAAAGTCGTTGAACATTTTTGCGATGAAATGATTGTGATGTATCTGGGTCAGATCGTGGAGAAAGTGTCCTGCGACGACATTCACGCAAATGCGCAGCATCCCTACACTCAGGCATTGTTGCGATCCAACCCAATCAACGATCCTCGGGATCGAGCGGACCTGTACATCCTGGAAGGCGAGGTTCCCAGCCCTCGCAACCCACCAGCCGGCTGCCCGTTTTTGACACGCTGCCAGATCGCGGAAGACCGCTGCAAAACCGACCGCCCTCCTCTGGTACAGATCGGTGAGCGACAGGAAGCGGCCTGCTGGCTTGTGGAACAACCTGCAGTGGTTGTCTCCAGGTAAGCACCTGGTATTTGGAAACACGTGAGTCTGGATTGGAATGGTGCTGCGCAGATCAGGCGGCATGGACGTCAATCAGTTACTTCATGGCCACTTTATCGATGAGCACTGGCGACTTGGGTGCCTGTACAGAGCTTTTGCAAAGCTGGTGAGGTCGTCGAGTTTTCTTCTCGTGTTTTTACAGGTTCTCTGACGTTGTGACTGAATCATGGTGGCTGGCGGCGATCGAAGCGGGAGGCCAGTTGTGGTGCGAAGTTTGAGTTACAGGTGGACGACTTAGGGATGGCCACGCGCGTCCCTTCCTTGCCCCGGATTTTGGCGTTTTGTGGCGCTGGTGTGTATTAAGGCGAAACCTGTCGCAGGCATTGCATGCCGCGGAAAGTCACTATATTGCCCATAATGGTGACAAGAAGGTTGCAGATTCATTCAAAATATTGCAAGATCAGTCATTAAATGGTCGTGGTAGTGCTTGCCTGTGGCGGAAGATGATGCTCGTTGATCAAAGACGTTCAAAAATACTGGAACTCAGTGAACGAATGGGTTTTGTATCCCTTCAGCAGCTGGCTGCAGCTGTGGAGGCGAGCGAATCAACGGTTCGGCGAGATCTGGAGTATTTGGACGGTCAGGGGCATATTCATCGGACACGCGGCGGAGCAGCCTACTCAGGTGAGTCTCTGACCGACTTGTCAGTTCGGGAAAGCCGGGCATCTGTCGAAAAGCAGGCGATTGCACGGCAAACGGCCAGTCTTATTTCTGATGGAGAAACGGTTCTGCTGGATGGCGGTACAACCACCTTTGAGGTTGCTCGGCATCTGACTGGGAAAGCACTGCAGGTTGTGACGAATTCACTGCCGATTGCTACCTTCCTGATGAATCAGGAGCAGATTGAACTAATTTTCATCGGGGGCTACGTCTATCCGAAAACGGGGGTCGCTTTGGGGGACCAGGCGGTTGAAGCTTTGCGGAATATTTACGTTTCGCAGCTCGTAATGAGTGCAGGAGGCGTGACTTCCGAAGGACTGTTCAACAGTAACGCTCTTCTGGTCGATACCGAACGACAGATGATACGTGCCGCCGAACGAGTGACGTTGGTTGCGGATCACACCAAGTTCGGGCAGCGAGCACTCTCGCATCTCTGTCCACTGGATCAAGTGGATCAGGTTGTATCAAACGCAACACTTAGTCAGGAATGGCAGGGAGTGCTGGGCGAACGAGGGATCTCAGTTCAACTGGCCGAAGGCCCGCCGGAGCTTGCTCCGTAAACATATCACCTTGTTTTCGGCAGCGTGCCGAAATGAATTTACATGAGCAGGACAGCCGTTGCCATTGAGGGCGACGTTGATCATCGGTCACACGGATGTGCCCACCCGCGACATCAGGGATAATCCGTGGTTTCCACAATCAATCGTAATTCAATCGAACGCGTCGTCCGTGATGTTTTGGCGCGTCAGCTCTCAATGTCGGGTCCCGTGCAGTCCGGTGGTATTCCGGTACTTCGGGGTACTGGAACAGATTCCGCAGCAGCCGCTCCGGTCGCATTCGACCGCAGTCCGCTGGTCGTCAACATTTCCGCTCGCCACGTGCACTTGACGCAGGAGCACGTGGAAATGCTTTTCGGTGCAGGAGCAACCCTCACGCCTGAAAAAGATTTGTACCAGGACGGCTATTACGCGGCAAAAGAAACAATCGCGGTTGTGGGGCCTCGCCGTCGAATGATTCCCAACGTGCGAGTATTGGGGCCGTGTCGAGATGATTCACAGGTTGAGCTGGCATTCACGGATGGCATTTCTCTGGGAATTGACTTGCCGGTTCGGGTCAGTGGCAATGTTCAGGGAACACCGGGGTGTGTTCTTGTCGGACCCCAGGGGGTTGTCGAACT
>Ga0315315_10001690_pt1 | contig 20251 bp, 16 predicted proteins | sample M140m3416metaG_FD_203699 | JGI IMG/M metagenome (GOLD analysis project Ga0315315, IMG submission 203699) | Ammonia-oxidizing marine archaeal communities from Monterey Bay, California, United States - M1 40m 3416 | ecosystem: Environmental > Aquatic > Marine > Intertidal zone | place: USA...
AAGTGACGCGGCGGTCGAAAATCTACCCATCTTGCTCTATCCGGCTATCCGGCATTTGAATTTTGAACGGCAAACTGTCGCCAGACGACATCAACCCCATATCATGCGATAATTGGCCTTTCGCAGCACTAATTTGTCACTCCTCGGTGAGAGTCATATGAATCAGTTCGTCTTACGTCTTGTTTGTCTAATTCTCGTGACTCTCATTGCCACCTCTGAGGCGAAGGCCGCAGAACTGCGAGGAGGGGTAGCCCGCAGAGATTTCACTCCACCACTGAGTATGAATTGTCCGCTGGGCGGATATGGCGCTCGACTGAATCAGCCGGCCGTTGGTGTTCACGACCGCATCTTTGGCAAAGCGCTCATTCTGACAGATGGAAACCAGCGGTTCGCTCTGGTGACCTGTGATCTGCTGGGTCTGACGTTTGCAATGAAGCCGGAAATAATGAAACAGCTCGCCGGAGATGGCTGGTCGGCAGATCAAATCCTCATTCTGCCCAGTCATTCTCACGCCAGTATCGAAATGAACGCCACAAACCCCAATAACGTCTTTGGAATTCCTCAAATCGGCATTCACGACCAAAAGTTGTACGAGTTCACCGTGGCGAATTTTGTTGAGCTGATTCGTGATGCGGCGAAAGAGTTGCAACCAGTCAAGATCGGGACATCCAGTCAGAAAATTGCAGGATGGAATCGAAACCGCCGAAAAGACTCCACTGTGACCGACAAGGATTTGACGATCACACGAGTGGACACCCTGGACAAGAAGCCGGTGGCAGCGCTGGTAAACTTTACGGCTCATCCCACATTCATGACCGAAAAACAGATGCTGTTTTCGGCGGGCTGGCCCGGATCACTCCAGCAGACGATGGAATCCGCCATTGGTGATGGCGTCACAGTGATGTACTACAACGGTGCTCAAGGTGACCAGGCTCCTCGTTCACGACATGGATCCGGCAGCAGCCGCTGGGAACAGGCCATCAGATATGGACTCGATCTGGGACTACTCGCAACAAAACAATATGAAAACGTAATAACACAACGGGACGTAGAATTTGGTTTTCATCTTCAGCCGCTCGATCTGCCATCTCGCAGCTGGCATCCGGACTTCATGTCGACCGGCGGCAGGGAATATGGACTCAGTGAAAAACTTCTGCTGGACCTGTTGCCTCGCATGCAGCCGGAACACACTGTCAGCGGATCACTCCGACTGGGAGATCTGTTAATCATCGGCGTCCCCGGCGAAATGGCGGCGGGCATGGGAATGGATTTGAAAGCTGAGGCCGGCAGGATCAGCGGAGCAGCTCATCCAGTCATTGGAGGACTGGCCAACGAATGGGTCAGTTACATTCTGACTGCCGATGCATATCGGGCAGGACACTACGAAGCCAGCATTAGCTTTTACGGAGAAACACTCGGGGCAACCATCACCAAAGGAGCACTCGACGGTGTTCGAGCGCTGAGTCAGTGATCAATCAAACAGTGCCGAGGCGGGTGCGATTGACTTGAGCAATACGGAAGATTGGACCGAAGAGAGAAAGGCGGCTTCCCTGCCAAACAGCCGTCCATGGAAGCTCACTGAGCAACCGTGCCGCTAAGCGGGTACGTGTTGAGCGAATAAGCGTCGCCCTTCTCTCGTTCGATCCGTTCTGCTTCCGTTGTATCTTGTCAATCGTTCGAAACCGCTGGAGCGATGAATATTGTATCGTGGCTATTCCGTCAGATGCTTAAACAGGTCTCCGAACTCCGGCATTTCATCTCGCAGAACATCCATCCACATGGCGGGATTCCAGATCTCAACACAGATCACAGCCCCTACCACCACAACTTCTTCGCCAGCGTTCACTCCCAAAAACTGTCGAAACCCTTCGGGGATCAATAATCGAGAACGACGAGCCAATGTGACTTCCTGATGGCGAGTCGACAACAAACGACCAAGTCGCTGAACGTCTCCCCACCGTTGTTCCATCCGCCCAGCGTCAATCTTCTGTCTCAGCAGACTGACGCCGCTTTCTAATCGCTTTTTCCATTCTTCCAGTGGCCACAAGCTCAGGCAACCTGAACGTTCTTTCGCTACGACTAATGCGCCTTCCTCTGTCGAGACAGCCTCCGCAAAGTCCTGAGGCAGCGTGAGACGATGTCGTTCGTCAATCGTGCGTTTGATTTCACCGGTTAGAAACATGGAGTTGCCACGAGCCGAGATGCTTACTTTGGGGGTACAAAACACTGCCTGCACCCACGCCCGACTCCATCATAATGGGCAATTATTCCACTTTCTCTCCTTATTTTTATACCTATAGGGCTGATACCCCACTTCTTTAAAATACGAGGGGCGTGCTGGTCAGGCAACCTTCGAACGTGTGAATTCTTCCAATTTGAAAGGAAATGCGTTCTGCGGCGCACCAGGGCCCCGACACGCCACTTGTTAAGGACTGCTGACTATCCGGACTATCGGCCTTGCGTAAAGCCGGACACCCAACGAGTCAAAAGATGAGACTGTCTCGCCATATCACAAAATTCTTCAGAAGTTGGACGCCAGCGGCGTGATAGGTTTGAGAAGTCACCTGAGCTGCTCATTCCGGCAACTCTTAGTGCTCTGAGGCCACTACACTATGAAGAACTTCAAACCATTTTTCCTGGGATGTATCGCTGGATGTGGCGTGATGTTTGTCGCACTGCAATACCACTTAGTACAGTCCCACGACGGTTTACAATTCGTGCCGCGAACCCCTAAATCCACACTGGGTCTGGCCTACGCGGATGTGCGTCAATGGCAGGCCGAACAATGGACCGATTTCCCAGAGTTGGCCCGCGCCTTAATCGCCCATGGATCATCAGATCTCATTGCAGCATCTGTGGCCAGCGATGTTGCAGATTCTCTCGATCCTAGTGCCGGAACCATTGGCCAGCTACGTTCTCTGCTGAACGATCAGACACCCCTGTTTGAAACAGAAGACAGCGAAAATCTTCTCATCCCTTTTCCTAACGAAGCTCGTAATTTCTCGCGTGAGGAATCGTCTGCACACGGTACAAAACAAACCCAGTCGCGTACCGATGTTGCCGATAGTTTAATGTCAAAACTGAGCGGTGCAGACTCGGGTTTTGATTCCCGGTTTGCTGATTTCGAAGAGGTATCAGATCAGGACACGGGCTACCGGTCTCAGAACAACACATTCACCGAAGCAGACTCCTCACAGAATTTTGATTCCCGTCAAAACAGATCATTAAACTCGAAAGCTGCGGCAAGAGTACGTGATACCACTATTCTGGAAGACCTTCTTTTCTCCGAAGAAGATGAGTCTGATGAATTTTCGGAATCCATTCCCTCGCCTGAAGGATCCCGTTTAAAATCTATAACTCGCGCCTTGGATTCTCGAGCCTCTCGAGCTCTGGACCGAGCCGGCAGCGGGTTGTCCGTCAATTCGACTGGCACATACAACCAGCGGGTTAGTGGTTATGTTCGAGATCGCATTCGACCTGAGGATCGGAAGTCTCCCAATGATCAGGATTCCATAAGAGATCCAGTGCCTCACGCTGTTCAGGCTCTGCGAGACGGCTTCGACCCGTTTCTCGATTAAGGGCCGCCAGAGGGAATTACAACTACAGAAGGCGTATCCAGTGGTTTCAAAAACCGCCGGATACGCCTTCTCTTGTTCGTCAATGTGGCCGAACCACTCAATCAGTCGAACGCTCGCACTGCTCGTTTTTGTAACCACCCGGAAGAGCTGTATCGCCGGATACGGATATCGAACCAACCCCACGTGCCTTGTTGCCTCACCTGCACTTGATGCCCGGTTACGCGTCATTGCTGATCCCGGTAAAATCAGCGAACAAAAAGAGCCACGATGTCATGAAGAACACCGTGGCTCTGGTGATCGACTCAACCGCTTCCACTCTTGCGTTTCCTTACACTTCAGAATCATTCGGAGTTGGCCGACGGTCTTTCCTGCGTTCACCACCAGGGCCATGTTCACCGGGCTGTCCCTCGCCTCGTCGCCCTGGCCCTCGTCGCTGGCCAATCCGTTTGGCTGCTTCTTCCAGTTCAATCTTTTCAATCAGCCCATTGCCATCGGCATCGATCTGGTCAAATCGGCGCAGAATCCGTTCCGGAGCTTCGTCTTTCGAAATGACTCCATCGCCATCGGCATCCGATTTCATTGACTTTTCAATGAATTTTTCAGGTGTGGGCGGACCACCACGCTTTTTCCGTTTGCCACGTTCGACGCGACTGCCTCGACGGCCGTCTACACCGCGGTCTCCCGGACCTCCTTCAGCACCACCACGCTCGTCCCAATCATCACGTTCGCCGCGTCGACCTCGACGGCCATCTGCACCGGGGTCTCCCGGACCTTCTTCAGGACCACCGTGTCCACGAGGATCAAATTCTCTATGAGGGGGACCGCCTCGACCTGGCCGTTGTTGGTGCAGTTCTTCCATTGTCAGTTCGCCGTCTTCGTTCTTGTCCAATGTCTTCAAAGCAACAATCGCTCCTGCGATTTCCGAGGCTGAAATGATGCCATCAGCATCAGAATCCAGTGCTGCGATGATTGGAGGAGGGCCGTGATGTTCCGGTGGTCCACCTTCCCCGGAAGGACGACCCGGGCCACGGCGTCGGCGACCGCGTTCTCCCCGCCTTCCCGGGGCATCCCCGTTTCTCAACCGTTCTACTTGTCCATCGCGAGTCTGGTTATCATCGTCATCTGCACGGATTAAACCGGTATCCAAAACCAGTCCGGTTCCGGCAGCCAGTAATAAATATGCTGCATATCGTCGCATCACGATGTCCTTTCAGTTTATGGTAGCTGTTCCGGCACTCTCGCCAGCAACTATTAATTCATTGTTCGTATCTGTCTGAAGGAATAAACCTCAATCATCACATTGAGTGTCGATAAAATTCGGAGAAAACAAGATGTCTCGATTTTTCCCCCGGTTTGAGTCACACCCTGCTCACGATCGCCGTGCGACCAACTCTCCATACATCCAGCAAAATGGCATCCGGGTTTGGCTACAGTCGATTTGCTCAGCCATCGGTCTAACGATGCTGTTTATGACCAAAGTCACATTGGAAGTGACATCAAATATCACGCTTCCTGGCGTTTGACTGCCTGATAGGCATCTTCCATCTGCACTAGCGAGGCGGCTTCCATCGAGACTCCGGAATCCTTCATCGCCGCCTCAATTGCGTGAAAACGTCGGCTGAATTTTGCATTGCTTTCTCGCAGTGCTTCTTCCGGATTGATCCCCCAGCGCCGAGCGATGTTTGCCAGTACAAACAGGACGTCACCCAGTTCGCTTTGAGCGCGTGCTTTACGTTCTGGACAATCAATGGGCTTGTCAGGAACCGGTTCAATGCCCACACCTGCAGGTACCTGCGGAACCTGGCCATCTGGAAACAGCTCCACAGCCAGTTCACTGAGTTCCTCATTCAGTTTGTCGAACAGCATATTGCGATCCGGAAAATCATAGCCCACTGACGCCGCACGTGACGCGATCCTGGCAGCTCGAGCCAGTTGAGGCATTACAGTGGGGATGCCATCCAGTTGTGACTCACGTGATTTCTTCTCTGCAGATTTGGCAGCTCGCCAATGACGTTTCACGTCGTCAGTTGATTCTGCCGATTTGTCCCCAAATACATGCGGATGGCGACGTATCATTTTATTCGCAATCTGACTCACCACCGCTGTTAGAGAAAACCGCTTTTCGTCAGTCGCAATCTGAGCATCCAGAATCACCTGTAAAAGAACATCACCAAGTTCCTCCTGAATGGCCTCATTATCATCCGCATCAATCGCTTCCAGTAATTCATAAGTTTCTTCAAGCGTGTATGGTTTGATGCTCCGTAATGTCTGCTGACGATCCCATGGGCAGCCATCCGGAGCTCGCAGTCGAGCGATCACTTCACAAAGTCGCTGAAACTCAGGAAGGAGCTGTCCAAAGTCAGGTGGTCGCCCAAAGGTTGCAGGGTCTTGAGTCATTGTTTTCAGGACTCCGCCATCGTCTGCAAATAAGAATGAAGCTGCGAAAGCAGAGGGTCAATCGTTTTTCCCTGAATCTTGTGAGGCGGCTTCCAGGGAAACCAGAGAAAGCCCAAATGCTCGGTTAGCTCAGGATCGCGAGGTTCGCTCAACGATGCCAGATAGATTCGCAATGTCTTTTCAAGTTCGGCACTGCTCCCGGCCCCGTAGCGTTTTCCGGAAACCATATAACGTTCCTCGTAACAAAAATCAGGGTCGATCTGCAGCTCGTCCTCGGCAAAGCCGGTTTCTTCTTCGAGTTCACGTAGGGCGGCCTCCATATCGGTTTCGCCCGGATCCACATGCCCTTTGGGAAGGTCCCAGCGATCAGCATGTTTCATCAGCAGAAACGATTCAATCGGGTCACCGGCCACAATCAAAAAGCCGCAGCTGCGTGGCTGTTTCACGGGAGTGTTCCCCTTCACACTTCGAGATCACAAGTCTGTTGTCTTTGGCAAAGTGTAGCAGGAAACACAGCGTTGGCAGAGTCAATCGCCGGCGATTGACTGGACCAAACGACTTGCCTGGCTGCAACTTTCGGCCAGCACCACATTACGGCAAAACTTCTGATCCGGCGGGACCACATATCACCGAGCAGCATTTGTTGTGAAGTGATTCACCATATCACTGAAGCTTTCATGAGGTTATCCGGCAGAGCACACTTCTCCAGATGGTTTACCTAGTACTGCCAGTGGTTGAATGACAGACCAAGCAATATCCCGGCAGCCACTCGGTGTGTGTTTGTCACCATATCGATCTGTTCAATCAATTCTCAGTTTGTTCCGCAGAGGTTGGTACCGATGCAGGGGGCTGATTCACTAGATTTCGGGCTGCTGATGTCTGACTGAATCGTTGTTCCAGTTCCAGCCGCAGCCGCCTCGCTGATTTCCTTCGTCCAGTCGATTCCAAACATACAACGGCTTCCGCAAGTCCCGCTGCTGCCAAAAATATATCATCTTGCTGCATCATCGGTGCCCACAGCAGTTCCAGAGCAGCCTGGTTTGGCTTATGCCGCAACTGGAGTGCTCGACCAACAATGAATTGTGGTCCTGCACGAAGAGACTCCGGGAATGTCGCCGCTCGCCGCTTCCATCGATCAACGCTTCGCAAATGGAAGGAATCTGTCTGCACCGCATCAATTCGCCACAGCTGAGTTTCCGCCAGCACGTTCAAAGGCAATCGATGACTGGCTCGAATGTTCATCAAAACCTCAACACATTCTTTGCGGTACTGCACTTGTTGCAGCAGAGAAGACGCCGCCGCCAGTTGACGAGGAGGTGACTGGCTCTCCAGATCTTTGCTGCGTGCCAGATACCGTTCCTGCTCAGGAAGTCGATCGTCCCAAACTAATGGCAACAGACTCAGGTAGGGTGAGGCCGCATCTTTGCTGTAGACCCCCTCGACTCTGCTCAGGGCTTCCTCAAGATGATTCAGCCGCAGACAACAGCGAATCGCCAAAGCTTGAATTCGATTGAAAATTCGTACCGAGAAAGCATCCTCAAGTGCCTGATCACATCTCAGCAGAGCACGATCGTACTGTTCCTTCTCGAACAACAGCTGAGCATCACCATAGGCGCTGCCATTTTCCACAGCAGTGGTCAATTGCAGTAAACCGCCGCCCTGACCGACGGACACCGGGCTGTATACAGCGATCAACAACGGGCCGATGAAGGTACGAAAAATTGTCGAACAAGCAGGCATTGATTCACGTCAGTCAGAAAGCTTGGCAGTCCAGGTTTGAATCCGCACCAATTCACCGGAAGTCTCCTGAGAAACGACCGTTTTCCACCGCAACACACCAAACGGTACTTCATCACAATACCAGATGTCACAACGGTACCAGCACTGGCCCAGTTGTTCATCGTCGATCCTGACTCGCGACGCAGCACGCTCACAGCGATATCCGTGTGAATCCGGAGTTTGCTGAAACCACCTCACGCCCGAAGGGGCATACGTACGCGAGATTGGCAAACCTTGTACCAAATGAACCAGCCACTCTATCTCAGAAGAGCTCCCATCAAACATTCGCAGCCAGTTCGTGACTGGTTCACCCGCTTGATATTCATCAAGGAGGACAAAACACTGAACTGTTCGACCAATTGATTCTGAACTGCCTGTGTGTGCAATCTCTATGTCACAAACGCTGTGGCCCTTGAGCGAGCGACTTCCCAAACTACGAATCGTGATTCGCTCTTCGCTGCCTTGCAAACACCACGTGCCGACAGTGCCGGCAGTTTCAGGCCAGTCGATAAAGACACTGGAGCGCGGGAGATCAAAGGGAGCTACCGGAGTCCGATAGTTGATCAATCCAGCTTGTGTCATCGCTCCATAAATCCACGATGGGCGCCAGGGGTTCGGCAGGGAAACAGTCGCTGTCAGGATCGACGCTACCAACAGTATTCCGCTAATCAGGCGACCTCGCGCAGAACGCAGCAGCGACTCGACGGGATCGAGCAAAGCAAACCACCAAAATGGAGTCAGCCACAACATCCAGCGCAATGCGGCAGAATTCCCACCGTAGTTGTAATTTTGAGTGCGAGTGAGGTAGAAGCCAAGAACGATCGCAGAAATCACAGCCCCGGCCGGAAGAACCCAACTCAAGCCTGGACGCACCACCTGACGACGATACTGCAGCCACCCCCACACCGAAAGTAGAAATGCAGGCGTGTGAGACAACAGCCCGTGATGCCCGCACACACAGTGAAACAGGTATCGCAGCGTGCTTTCGATATTGGCATCGAGTCCCTGGGGGTGGCTCCAGTAACTTGGCACTCCGTTGTGCTCATAGATGTACTTTTCAGTGCCGTAGAATGCGTAAAATGGACGAATGCCACCTGTGACCAGCCAGTTTGTCACAAAGTAAGCAGCCAACGGAATCAACGCCGCGGGCAGATACCACAGCAGAGTTTTCCTCACGTTCAGTTTGAGCATCCAGACAAATGACACCAACCCAAACAACGCTGCTGGCAACTCAAAGCACGCTGTGAGTGCAGCAGTAAATCCAACCAGAGCAAAATTGCGAGCCCGCAGTTGCTCCGGGGTTTGCTGCAGCTTCACAATCGTCGTCAAACAGATCAACAAACAAACAACGGCAGGAGTGTGATTATTAAGCGTGGAGAGGTACGGATTCACCATGGACCCGAAACCAGCCAGCAGCAACACAAAACACTGCGCAGCCAGCGAAAGATTCAGCCTCGGCAGGAGGCGTTGAAACAGCAACAACGCTAACGCCATCGGCAGTCCATTGACCAACAGTAACGTGTACCGAGTTACAGGCAGTGTGTCACGTTTAATGTCAACACCAAAGAGTCGTCGCTCAGCCCCGTAAACACCGGCCGTGATGATTGACAGCAATGGAGGCTTCGAAGAATAGAAATGATACGAAGCATCGTCACTCGTTCGATGACGTACCTTGTCGATTGTCGACCACCTCGGATCTCGATCAATTTCGTCAATCTGCCATGTGCGACGGTGAATGAGTGACCACACAGTGGCCCAGCGAGAACGATCGTTGGCACTTTGCAGCGGAATCCCGGACATGATACCGGCGGCCATCACTCCAGTAATGGCGAGCAGGATCAGTCGTGGAATGAATTGATTCGTCACAGGACTTGAATCGGTGGACACGTTAACTCGCGTGAAACGGAACTAAGAAACATCAGATCAGGTCAGATGATAAATCATCACCGATCAAACGTCGATTTTTGACGCAATAAATGGTGGTATTGCTGAGCAAAACGGTGAGACTCATCACGGACGTACTGTAACAGTCGCAGAGCATACGAATGGCGGCTTAGCCGGTGCGGGTCACTTTGGCCCGGTACATAGATCTCTTCTTCGCGTTTGGCCAGGGAAATTGTCATGGGAGGAACAATCTCCAGTTGACCCATCGTTTCCATTACCGCGTTGAGCTGCCCTTTGCCGCCATCGATGAGCAGCAGATCCGGGAACGATTCGCCTTCCTGACTGAGTCGACGAAAACGACGCGTAATCACTTCTCTCATCGAAGCATAATCGTCCACACCTTCGACGGATCGAATCTTGTAACGTTTGTAACCATGCTTGAACGGTAAGCCATCAATGAACTGCACTAAGCTGGCAACAGTTTCGCCGCCCTGCAGATGAGCAATATCGACACCTTCGATTCGTCGAGGCAGTTCCGATAACCGCAATACTTTCTTCAACCCTGCAAGGCCTTTTTTCGGATCGTGATAGAACACTTCCGGCTGAGCATGTTGTTCCAGATCACCTTTAAGATTGAGCCCCTTGAGAGATTCAATGTCGTCACGGATGCGGGCTGCCTTTTCGTATTTCAATTCGACAGACGCCTGCATCATATCCTTCCCCATTTGTTTCATCAGGCGATCTCGCCCACCATCCAAAAAGAGTCGCAGTCGACGGATATCGTCTCGGTAATCCTCTTTGGATATTCGCTGATTACAGGGTGCCGTACACTGATTAATGCTGGCAAGTAAACACGGACGAAACCAGCGCCAGCGTTCATCAGATTCTTCAATATCCAGAGTGCAGGTGCGAAATCGAAAAATCTTCTGCAGAACTGCGATCATCCCTCGGAGTTTGCCTGCGTTGGTAAAAGGTCCGTACAGTTTGACGTTTTTGGTCGCAGGAGTACGAGTGAATTCCACACGAGGAAAATCTTCTCGGGTGGAAATCTGCAGATATGGAAATGTTTTGTCATCTTTGAGCTGTGAATTGAAGCGAGGCTGAATGTCTTTGATCAGCCGTGCCTCCATGAGCAGCGCGTCGACTTCGCTTTCAGTTTCAATGCAGTCGATGTCGCAGATCTCACGTACGAGTTCCGCAGTTCGGCGATCGACTTCCGCGCCCTTGGTAAAGTAGCTTCCGGCCCGACTGCGGAGATTGACCGCCTTCCCCACGTAGATCACTCGATCCTGTGCGTCTTTCATGAGATACACGCCCGGGGTTGAGGGAAAACTACGCACGCGTTCGACTGCGATTGAAGCCTCAGGGTCAGCTGGATCTGGCAATGGTTCATCAGAAGGAGACGTCATGACGATATTCTACGGGAAAACAGCTAACTAAATGTTCAGGCCCGAAAATTACCAAATTGCCGCAGAATGGCTATTCGCTGGAATCGACAGACAGAGCATCATAGGAAGCCGACCTATGTCCTGACAATTCTCGATTCAGGGACTACGCCTATTGTTCCCTGGTGGACATACATATCGTTGCGAGTTCATGTCGGTCTTGCTTGAATTTTGCGACAGATATGCACAATGAGGTTGGTTTAACCTCACCTGCCCCCGGAATGCTTCGTCGCAGGTGTGTCCAATCCGGTTAGCTATGTCTCCAACCGATACTCCCTGCTGAGGAAATGAAGAAATGTCACGATTGATCGCAACACTTTGCCTATGTGCTGGCTTCATGCTTTGTGCTGGCTGTGATTCAGCACCAGAAGCTGGTTCCGGAACAGGTGCCAGTAGTGCCCCTGCTGACCCCGATTCATCAACAGACTAGTCTCTCAATAGGCAGGGCACAAAGCACCGCAGCCTTGTCAATTGTGAATTCAGGGGTGACCGAGGCTCACGGACATCGTCCAGCGCTGCGGTCGCCTTTTTTATTGCATTCAGATAACTGACACCCACTCACGAATGCAGTGACTCTGCCTTCAGGGAACGGTCGAATCCTGCACCAGGCCCGACGTGCTCCAACATTACTCGCCTGCTCACCCCTCTCGTTCGTTCTTTGTCAATCTGTGACGGAGCCCTATACTGCGGGTCTGACTATTCGCAAGGTCAGAACAATTGAATCGATACCCTCTCTCGCCGGGAAGATAAAGTTGTCAATGGACGATGAAAAAGTAGTCTCTTTTCTGGATGATCTGGCCAACTCCAGTGGAGCATGGCTGAGAGGTGACGGACCGGACGCGGATATCGTGATGTCCAGTCGAGTCCGGCTCGCTCGAAATATCGCAGGCTTCCCGTTTATGTCCAAAGCGGACGACGACGTCCGGCTGCGACTGGTAGAAACACTTCGCTCGGCCGTCACGACCGCCTGTCCTAATCGCGGCCTTCAGTTTCTCAATATTGCCCTGCTCGAAGAACTCGACTCACAACTGCTCATGGAACGTCAGCTCATCAGTCGAGAACTGGCCGACATGGATGGACCGCGTGGAGTTATCGTGGAGCCCGGCGAGCATGTGAGCGTGATGCTGAACGAAGAAGATCACCTGCGTATTCAGGTGTTGCAAAGCGGCTTTGCGCTGAACGAGTGCTGGGAGACAGCAGATAAAATCGACACCAACATCGAGAAGTCTGTCTCGTACGCATACGATGAACAATTCGGATATCTCACTGCTTGCCCAACGAATGTTGGAACCGGAATTCGAGTGAGTGTCATGATGCACTTGCCAGGCTTGCGAATGACGCGGGAAATTCAGAAAGTCAACCAAGCGGCTCAAAAAATCAACCTGGCCGTGCGAGGCCTCTACGGAGAAGGCAGTCAGGCCCTGGGCGACTTCTTTCAGATCTCCAACCAAATGACACTAGGCTGTTCCGAACAGGAACTGCTGGGCAACATGATGGATGTCGTCCCGCAAATTATCGGCTACGAACGACGAGTACGAGACCTGTTGTGTCGAGACAATCGCCAGTCACTGGATGATAAGATCGCGCGAGCGCGAGCGATCTTAACCGGTGCCAAGTCGATCAGCTCCGACGAAACAATGCACTTACTGTCTAACCTTCGGATGGGAATTAATCTGGGCATCGTAGAAGGCATTAGTATTGGTGATGTCAACGCTCTGTTTGTTCATACTCAGCCGAGTCATTTGCAGAAGCTACACGGGGGTGCATTGAAAACCGCAGAACGCAATGCCGCTCGGGCCAGCTATCTGCGAACTCATCTGGGCAGCGTCTGAATATATGCTCAGTCCTATTTCGATGCGTGTCAGTGCCGCTCCTGAACAGTAAATATTGGTAGGGGTCGGTGGCACCCGATCCATCAACTAACCACTTAACCAGCACCTGCCTCTAACAAACCGCGCGAAAACTATGGGATATCGCAACCTGCGGCAGTGTGTTAATGATCTGCAAAAAACCGGACAGCTCCTTCGTATCGATGAAGAAATTGATGCCAATCTGGAAGCGGCCGAAATACAACGACGCGTCTACGCAGCTGGTGGTCCGGCCATTCTGTTTGCCAATGTACGCGACTGTCGCTTTCCAATGGTCAGCAATTTGTTCGGCACAATGGATCGAGCACGTTATATTTTTCGCGACGCAATCCGCAGCGTGGAAGGTCTGATTGCACTCAAGAAGTCACCGGACGCCATGCTAAAAGCTCCATGGAAAGTCCCCGGTATTTTGAGAACGCTGTCATCCATGCGACCCGCGATTCGTCGTTCCGGTCCTGTCATGGAATGCGAAACGACCATCGACCAGCTGCCACAGCTGAAATCCTGGCCTATGGATGCAGGAGCATTCATTACGTTGCCTCAGGTCTACACGGAACACCCGGATCAGCCAGGTTACTTTCAATCGAATCTGGGGATGTACCGTATTCAGCTCAGCGGTAACAACTACAAGACAAACGAACAAATCGGCCTGCATTATCAGATCCATCGCAGCATCGCCGGTCACCATACAGCCGCATTGAAACGTGGCGAATTGCTGCCGGTGAACATCTTCGTTGGCGGCCCACCAGCGATGACACTGTCGGCTGTCATGCCTTTGCCGGATGGCATCCCGGAAGTCGCGTTTGCAGGAGCGCTTTCACGTCGAGCCGTTCGCATGGTGCGTCAAACAACCGGTCCGTTGATCTGTGCGGAAGCCGACTTTTCCATCAGCGGAACAATTTCCAGCAAGCAACTACCGGAAGGGCCTTTCGGTGACCACCTCGGTTACTACAGTTTGGCTCATGAATTCCCTGTCCTCAACGTGCACAAGGTACGGCACCGTCGCGATGCGATCTGGCCTTTCACTGTTGTCGGTCGCCCTCCTCAGGAAGACACAGTTTTCGGAGAACTCATTCATGAACTCACCGGGCCGGCAATTCCAGCAGTATTACCTGGAGTAAAATCGATCCATGCAGTCGATGCGTCCGGCGTCCATCCGTTACTGCTGGCAATCGGCAACGAACGCTACGTTCCATGGGCGAAAGAACGATACCCACAGGAACTGCTTACTCTCTCTAACGCGATTCTCGGGCAGGGCCAGCTGTCCCTTGCCAAATATCTATTCATTGCCGCCGAAGAAGACAATCCACATCTGGATATCAACGACATCGAGGCATTCCTGATGCACGTCTTAAGGCGAGTCGACCTCACGCGCGATTTGCATTTCCAGACACGTACAACGATCGACACCCTGGACTACACGGGTGAAGGATTAAATCAGGGCTCCAAACTGGTACTCGCAGCTGCCGGATCGGAACGACGCACACTGGGAACAGAACTCCCATCAAACCTGAGTCTGCCGAAAAACTTTTCACATCCGTCCGTTTGTATTCCGGGAGTTCTCGCAGTGACTGCTCCGGCGTGGTCCGCGAAATCTGACGGAATAGATCCGACGATGGCAGCATTCTGCGATTTAATGGCCCCCGTAACCGGGTTGGATCGATTTCCATTAATCGTTCTGGCCGATGACAGTCGCTTTTGCGCTCAATCGCTGAACAACCTCTTGTGGGTCGCATTTACTCGATCAAACCCTGCGTCTGACATCGGCGGAATCAAATCCTTCACTGACAATAAACACTGGGGCTGTCGAGGCAGCCTGGTAATAGACGCTCGCGTGAAAGCTCACATGGCTCCACCGCTGAAACCCGACCCACTGGTGTCTGCTCGAGTCGATCAGCTATTCAGCAGGAACGGCCCCCTACACGGAATCGACGGATAGAAAACAAAAGTGGGGAGCAGGGAGACCTAAGTAGTCTCCTGATGGTTTTTCTTTGGCAACCTTCATCAGCAAGTGCACATCGGCTGTTAAACAGGTCTCGATTGCAAACCAGCAGACACCCTGCCGCCATCGAATCGCCACAACGGCTGCTCAGCATTCCGAAAAGAAAACTTGTCTTCCCAGTCAACCGCTGGCGCATTGGAGATGTCACAAACCACTGGGGTTTCAATGTTCAGGCCGCCGAGAAACAGCAGAGACTTACCACCAGAGTCATTGTGTATCCACACCGCAGGCTCTGCAGACGAACCCGCCGCATCCGTTTGTCCTGAACAACAGCGTCTGCGCCTCCGCGGCCAATTCTGACACACACCGCAGCAGCAGCAAAACGAGACTGGTTCTGGCGCAACGCACAGCCTGTTTCTACCGGAACCGGCGAAATACCCCATCCGAGCTACTCAAGCGTTCCTACCAAATCACTCACACTGTCCACGCCCTGTTCCACTACCAGGCGTTCAAGGTCACCGACCATTCGACTGGAGATACCGGGATCGTAAAAGCTGGCCGTCCCAATTTGTACGGCGCTCGCTCCCGTAACAAGGAACTCCATCACGTCATCGATTGATTGGATGCCGCCGATACCAATGATTGGAACATCCACTGCCTGAGCCACTTGCCAAACAATTCGTAGAGCCAACGGCTTAATCGCGGGGCCGCTGAGTCCGCCCAATCGGTTTCCAAGAATTGGCTTGCGACGTTTCCAATCGACCGCCATCCCCTGAAACGTGTTGATCAGAGACACCGCATCGCATCCAGCGTCAACCACAGCCTGAGCGATTGGCACAACGCTGGTTACGTTTGGTGTCAGCTTGGCAATCACAGGCAGACCGCCTGCACTGCGAACAGCGGCTACAACTTCTCCAGCCAGTCTGGGGTTTGTCCCAAAATCCACTCCGCCCGAAACGTTGGGGCACGAGATATTCAACTCCACAGCAGCCACGCCCTGCTGGTCATTCAGCACAGTCGCCATGTGATGAAATTCATCCGTCGTTTTCGCGGCAATGTTTACGATTACCGGAGTTCCCAAAGTGGTCAAATATGGAAGTTTCTCTGCGACAAACTGGTCAAAACCATCATTGTCCAGCCCAATAGAATTCAACATCCCACCAGTGGTTTCAACGGTTCGAGGCGGGGGATTCCCGACACGTGGCTGAGGCGTCACTGTCTTTGGAACAATTCCCCCCAATGCAGCGAAATCAACGAACGCTGTCATTTCCTTGGCGTAACCAAAGGTGCCGGAGGCCACAAGAATCGGATTAGGAAGCTCGAGACGATTCAACCGAATAGCAAGTGGATTCATAAAGACAGGGTACAGGCAAAGCTGCCAAAGAGTGATATTCGAAAAGGAGATGCTCGTAAGAATACCAGCAGTGACAGGCAACTGCAGCACCACGCACCAAATCATTCCAAACCAGCGGTTCGAGGTGATCATCGAACCCATCAGTCCTGAAGTCCCAGGCCGAAGGAAGGGACATCAAAGCCACCTAAACTACGATGGTTGCCAGCGGCGGCGGTCAGCAATGGTTAGTCATTTGCCTCTGGTCTTTGTGCCGGAGATTGATCGTGTCAAATCCATTCAGGCCTGAAAAGTCCACCGCATCGACAAATTTAAAGGTCTCAACGAAGGATTCGATAAGGTTTTCGGCCATTCCCGGGTCAAATTGTTCTTGACCACCATACGAAACATAGTGGCATTTCGATCTGCATCTGAGAACAAGGCCATGTTCTCCTCAGTGATTGGGTGATTGAAGCCCATCTTATAGCCACTGACATACCAGTGATGTTGCAATCATTCTGAGCGATCTCAGAACTGCTTGACCTTGTGCTTTAGGATTCCCAATTCGTCGCGATGTTGCAGCAGCTGGGCGATCACGCCGATGGAGATTTCGGCTGGTGTATTGTTACCCAGTGACAGTCCCATCGGACAGAAGAACGAATCGACCTTGTCGGACGATATATTTTGCTCCTGCAGCTCGCGGCGCAGAACGTTCGCCTTTTGAGCACTTCCAATCACCCCTACGTACAGCGCGTCACGTGTCTGCAGAATTTCGGCCAGGACGGGCAAATCGGAAGCGTGGCCCTGAGTCATCAGCAAAAAAAATGTACTGGTCGGCTGGGCTTTCACGACATCACGTAATTGATTAGGACAAACAGTCTTGAGTTTGGGGTGAGGCGTCAGCTTCGCCAGCCAGTCCGGACGGGTATCGAAACAGGTAACTCGACAATTGAGCTGCACCAGCATGGGAATCAGTGTTTGAGCGATATGGCCGGCGCCGAACACCGCGATCGACCAGCCTCCACCATCACAGACCTCGAAGAACAGTTTGACTTCGCCGCCACAGGTCATCCCAATATCCGTTTGCAAATTCCAGGTAACGAATTCGCAGCTGGTTCCGTCCTGGTCAGTCAACAACTCTTGGGCATGCTGAATTGCAATCGCTTCGATTTTTCCACCGCCAATAGTTCCGGTCTCAATCCCCTGAGACGTAACAATCGCTTTGGCGCCGGTAATCTGCGGCGCGCTGCCTCGAATATCAACCAAAGTGATGATCACAAATGAAGTATCCGCATCAAGCAGATGCGTCAGCGTTCGAGAATGTTGCACGACATCGAATGTCATGAAAGCCGTTTTCCTGCTAAGAATGATCCGAAGACAAAAGCATTTCACACTCGTGACACAGCCTCTGGCAACGAACAAAAGGTCAATCTGGTGAATCAATGTTACGCAATCGTTCCTGCAGCTGGAAGGAGCCGTCGTATGGGACAGTCAAAACTTCTTCTGCCGTGGGCAGACTGGACAGTGATAGATCAGTTGCTGTTTACCTGGTTGAGTAGTAACGTCGACCAGGTTGTTGTCGTCGTCCGAGAAGATGATGAAGACCTTAAAGCCGCCTGTGGACGCTGGCCTGTGCATCTGATCAAACCGGCCAATGCACCGCGCAACATGAAAGAGTCGATACAGATCGGTATGAATTTTCTGGAAAACCATTGGAAACCGACAAACGAAGACCGGTGCTTAATCGCCCCTGCAGATTTGCCGGGGTTAACTTCGGCCGTCATCAATCGACTCATCGAATCCAACGCAGGCTCTTCCACAGTCGTAATTCCACGGTTTGGAGATCGTCAGGGACACCCGGTCCTTTTACCCTGGCCGGTCCTTCAGCAGATTTCTGATCTCTCCGACGCTCAAGGCGTTAACCAGATCGTAGATCAAAACCCGCAATACGCCGTAGCCTTCTCTGCTGATGAGTATTTTCAGGACATAGACACACCGAAGGAATACCAAGCGTTGCTGAATGAACAAAAGACTCAGGAGAAGGAATAAAGGTGCATATCGGCGGATGTATGGCCAACGTTGCTGACTTCTGCGGTTTTCAAGTTCCCGGCTTAGCTGTTATGCACGTGAATGCAATCGAATGTCTTAACACTCTTCATGCCAGCAGTGGTTATGCCCACTACGGTATTGCCGTCAGAGCAAACGAAGCCATGGAAGATCGAGTTGATATTCTACTGGAAAAAACAACGAACGCTTCGGGCATCATTCTCTGAGCATACAGATGACCAACTGAACGATGGGTAAATGAATCGCTGGTAGCTTTGAAGCATTGGAAGAAAACTGCGGCGGCGAGCGAGGAAACTGCCGAAAGGCAGCAAACGAGTCTAATGCGATAACACTGAAACTACTGCGCTGGATTGCTACACAAACCGTTGTCTATTCCTCCACTTCTTACTACATGTGCCTGAGCGCCCCTCAGTCAAATCAGAATTGACTAAGGCAGCTATTTCATTGATTTCCAAAAAACTCGGACAAAAACAAAGGGCATTCTTGCGACTGCCGAAAAAAACTGGATATTGGATTTTTAACATTAAAACTGGCACAGCATATGCTAATGACCAGTGTTACTCAGGGGTGGATGCTTCTGAGATCATTTCGCTGCTGAGTCTCTTTTGGCAGTCATTATCACGTCTCCGGAGTTCTCCGGGCGGTACTCGCAACCATTTATAGGTAGTTATGCTGGTCTCAGATGGAGATGAGCTAGTACTTCTCCCAAAAGTTAATCTTGCGAGGAAGATACTACGGGGCTTCACCACTCGTTTGGTGAAGCCTTTTTTTATGCGCTGACCATTGTCCGAAAGGTTCTCAGGCCGGTCAGTCAAAAACACGCTTCGTTATTCGACGCCGTTTGCCAAGACGCACTGCTTTTCAGTGCTTTTCAATGATTTGCCGTTGCTCACAAATCCAGCCTCTGCCAAAGTGGTCAGTGGCTGCATTTGTACTCTCTTTCCATCCGATTCCTGCGCGACGGGGATCAGTCGGTGTAGAGTTTGTCAGGCCCACCAGAGGGATCTCAACACCACTCACCAGAATCACAGACGACCAATCTGCGAGGCGTCGACTAAGGCTGGGATTGATTGCGTGACCGACAAGCAACAAAAGAGGCCCACTTCCGGCAAGAAAAAGAAGTCCATTACGCGTTTGGGTGATTTTGAACTCAAACGACGACTCGGTAAGGGCGGGATGGGCGAGGTCTTTCTGGCGAGGCAGATCAGCCTGGATCGTACGCTTGCCCTAAAGACACTGACGAAGGAACTCGCTAAGCAGGAAGACTTCGTCAAACGCTTTCAACGTGAAGCCAGGGCGATGGCCAAGATCGAGCATAATAATGTCGTCAAGGTCTATGCAGTCGATTCGTTCAAGGGCATTCACTTCGTTGCCATTGAATATGTCGACGGCGAAAGCATTCAGGACTGGCTCGATAAGTTGGGACAGCTTTCTGTTCCGGATGCCGTTCACATCACAGTAGTTTGCGCAGAAGCTCTGCGACATGCTCATTCTGAAAACATGGTCCACCGCGACATAAAGCCGGATAATATCCTGCTTACCAGCAGCGGTGTTGTAAAAGTTGCCGACTTCGGTTTGGCCAAGGTGATCGACGAAGACCTTTCCATGACCCAAAGCGGCCAAGGCCTGGGAACACCACTTTACATGGCTCCCGAGCAGGCTCGTAGTGCTAAACACGTCGACCAACGCTGCGACATCTACGCTTTGGGAGCCACGCTGTATCATCTGCTGACCGGACAACTGCCCTACAACGGTGACTCCGCTCTGGAACTCATCATTGCAAAAGAAAAGGGTGTCTATACCTCGGCAAAAAAGCAACGATCCGAAATACCAGAACGCCTCGACCTGATCATCGACAAGATGATGGCCAAGAATCCCGACCACCGCTACAAGAGTTGTGAGGAAGTGGTTCATGACTTATCTGCATTGGGAATGCATGAACAGCCGCTAAGTTTCATTGA
>Ga0315315_10001691_pt1 | contig 20250 bp, 11 predicted proteins | sample M140m3416metaG_FD_203699 | JGI IMG/M metagenome (GOLD analysis project Ga0315315, IMG submission 203699) | Ammonia-oxidizing marine archaeal communities from Monterey Bay, California, United States - M1 40m 3416 | ecosystem: Environmental > Aquatic > Marine > Intertidal zone | place: USA...
CACTGCTAATGCTGGTTGTTTGATCGCATCCACCCAACGATACTTCGATAAAATCGCAGCATAATTATCATCTGCAATGGCAGCAGCAAAAGTCAATTCGATTCCCTGTTTATCATTTCCAGAAGCGAACGATTGGTCAGCAAATTCGGCGAGGGTCTTTGGGGAAGATTGGCTTCCGCCACCCATGCCGCCCATCATGCCATCTCCCATACCGCCCATCATGCCACCTTCCATGCCACCTTCCATGCCACCTTCCATACCGCCCATCATGCCATCTTCCATGCCGCCTTCCATGCCACCCATCATGCCATCTTCCATGCCACCTTCCATGCCGCCCATCATGCCATCTTCCATGCCATCCATCATGCCATCTTCCATGCCATCCATCATGCCACCTTCCATACCGCCCATCATGCCGCCTTCCATGCCGCCTTCCATGCCGCCTTCCATGCCACCTTCCATGCCACCTTCCATGCCACCCATCATGCCGCCTTCCATGCCACCCATCATGCCGCCGCCATTTCCACCTGAGGCGCCGCCATTTCCACCTGAGGCGCCGTTATTTCCACCTGAGGCGCCGTTATTGCTAGGATTGGATGCCACTTGATCCCTGGAAGATGAGTCCGAAGTCGATGTGCTTTCATCACCTCCAAGGAGAAAAAACAGACTCCCTGTGATCAATAGAATAAATATTCCAACAGCACCACCAACAATTACGAACTTTTTTTTATTACCTGACTTACCGCTGGTTTGAGAATTTTGTCCCGGATATTGATGCTGAAAAGGTTGTTGCCCCAAAGGTTGTTGCCCCAAAGGTTGTTGCCCCAAAGGTTGTTGCCCCAAAGGTTGTTGCCCTAAAGGTTGTTGCCCTAAAGGTTGTTGCCCTAAAGGTTGTTGCCCTAATGCCGAAGAATTCGCTACAGCGGCAGCACTAATGGTTACAACGGATCCACATGACGGACATTTTCCCTGCTGCCCGCCAACGGAGGCTGGAAGTTGTTTTGTGAAAGAGCAATGAGGGCAAATGAAGTTAATGTTCGACATGATTTTTTTATCGTTTTGGGTATTTGAGTTAACCTATTAATTAATAGATGCAGGAATTTGTCCTGCTATCCGACACAACATTCTTTTCTCATTACTTCATTCCTTACTTGTACGTATATCAACCATTGACCAAAAAAACAGTAGCGGCTGGCAATATCCAAGTAGAAACCTATACGCACCCTTTAAATGTTTGTGTATGAACGAGGTTCGAAGAATAACAAACTGTTAAAAAATACAATTTGACGAGAAACTACATTATTACATCTGCATATTATGCTGTCGAGCAACAATAAACATTATCGCTGATGTGTGTCATTTTTGTGACATATAATCTATGATTCTTGGAAAACTTCGTACAATGTGACGATTCTACATACACAAACTAGTACAACGGTACACATTGGATTAAGTTCTAATGCAGACTGATTTTTCGGACATACGAATTTTTTCAGCTCGTTTCGAGGACACTCTGTTACTTAATACTATCGACCAAAGGATACAGCATTATGGGAAAATTAGCCGGAAAAACAGCCATCATTACCGGAGGCAGTAAAGGAATCGGACGCGGAATCGTATTAGCCTTCGTACAATCCGGCTGTGATCTCCTAATCTCCGCACGTAACGAGCAAGACCTTGACGCAATGGCTGATGAAGCTCGCAGCGCCGCCAAACACGATCTGCGAATCATCACGCATGCCGGCGACATTGGTTGCCATGACAACGTCACAGCGATGTTTGCAAAGTTTAATGACAACTTCGAAAAACTCGACTTGCTCGTTAATAATGCAGGAGCTTTTAACGGTGGGCCGCTAGATCAATGTTCACTCGAAGATTGGGATCACGTCATCAACACAAATCTCCGCGGACCATTCATGTGTACACAACAAGCATTTCAAATCATGAAACTTCAAGGCGTTGGGAGGATCATCAATGTTGGCTCAATATCTGCCACCAGAGTGCGTCATAGTTCCGCTCCCTATTCAACCTCCAAGTTTGGCCTCGCAGGACTCACTCAAGTCACTGCTCTTGAAGGTCGTGACTATGGCATCACCTGCTGCGGGTTACAACCAGGCAATATTGAAACGGAACGCCGGGCAGCAAGTTCTTCCGATGCCGACCAAGAACCGATGATGTCCGTACACGACATCGCCGAAGTTGCACTATTAATGGCCACGTTACCTCCACACGTTGAAATGCTCGATGCCGTTGTCCTGCCAAGCCAACAACTCTATGTCGGCCGAGGGTAGACAAACCCCTAGTTGACCAAACTCCAGACGATCAACTTACCGTGACCGGCGCCATACACTGTGCCAAAATCATCCGTTACAGCAACTTGGTGCACGTGCATCGGCGCATCAACTTGACGAATAACTTCTTTCTTCTCTAAGTCAAGGAACTGTACCCAACCAGTATGTTTTCCGCCAACAGCCATCAACCACTTTCCTGACGGATGAAACACTATCTGCTCCACTAAACCAATGACGTTTTTGTCGCCTTCAAATTCATGCGTCTTTTCACCCGACGCTACATTAAACATTTCAACTCGACCCGGTGATTCCAAATGGTCAATGTTACCTATCGGGCCAATCCCACCAACGGCCACCGATTTACTATCTGGTGAGAAACAAACGCTACGAATTCCACCAATCGAGTGAATTCGTTTTTCGGAATCCCACGTATAACACTTGGGCGCTTCAAGCTCGGTCACTTCTTCACCCGTTTTAAAATCCCAAATCTTAATCTTCGCGATGCGATCGACGGTGGCGATTAAATTACCATCCGGGGACACGGCTGTTGCATACAGCATATTCGGAAAATGATTTGGCGTGATTTTCTGATGGGATACCAGTTCTCGCACAAACTCTCCAGATTTAGCATCCCATAATTTACAAACCATATCGTCACCGACACTCAACACGGTTTGACCGTCGGGAGACAAAAATATATTCCTAATCCAACGGTCATGGGCATCCTCAACTCGTCGCACGATTTCACGAGACTCTTTATCCCACCAAATCAAACTCCGGTCATAACTCCCAGAAACTAAGTGTTTTTCGGTGTCTACCAAACCCATCACGTAACTGGTATGACCTTGAAATTCGTGAAACTCCGGCTTGTCAGCCAAAGGATCGACCGAATAGATTTTGGCATCTGAGCTACCGACATAGACGGATTGCATCGATTTTTGATAACTAATTCGCAACAGAATGTCAGCGCGAGTAATCTGTTTTACTTCCTTGAAGAACTTCGGTCCAATTTCAGCCATCTGATTTCACCTATTTATTATTCAATCGTCGCATAACACTCTATTATGATCGCCTTATACCAATACTTCGGAAATCGCATCCGTCCCAATATCTACTAACGGCACTGGTCGCGACCCCACATAATACTCATGATGGGGGTCGATTCCGACCGCGGCATAGATCGTTGCAAATAATTCCGCTGCACCAACTTCACCATCCTTCACGTGTTGTCCATCTTCATCAGTACTACCAAACACAGTGCCTCCACGAATACCGCAACCTGACAACGTCGCGCTCCAAGCTCGCGCAAAATGATCGCGACCTAAGCTACCGTTAATTGTCGGAGTCCTGCCAAACTCAGAAAGCGTAATCACCAACGTGTCCTCTAATAATCCCCGCTCCTCTAAATCATCCAACAACGTCGACATGACATGATCCAACTCCGTAACCATCTCAAGATGTGTTTCAAAATTTTGCCCATGGCTATCCCACCAAGCCCGCGAAACTTTTACAAACGGTGTGCCCGCTTCGATCAATCGGCGAGCGACAAGCGTTTGTTGTGCGAACAGACTAGGACCATATTTATCTTGGATACTTTTAGGTTCGCGCGTAATATCAAACAACGCTTCACTACTCATCAATCCTCGCACGCGACCATAAGCAACGTTATGACTGCCTAGTGCAGGTGATACTCGTCCCTGAGCAAATCGAGCACTAAGCGCGCGGCGTAAATCCGCTCGCTCGCGATGATCTAAATCACTGATGCTTTCCAATCGTCCTAGATTTTGAGGCTTATTGTCCGTCGTTAAAAACATTGGAGCATATCGGGATCCTAAAAAACCAGGGCGGCCAACAGCATTACCGCGACCTTCCGTCGCCGTATAAAAGGTTACATAATCTGGCACCTTGCTATCTAGGCGGCCTAACTCGCGAGCCATCACACTTCCCATATCTGGATAACTCAAGTTAGGCTCATCACGCCTCCCTAAATGCATTAAACGTGAACCGCCACCGTGATCTCCAATTTTTGTATTCAGTGAGCGGATGATCGCTGTATGTTTTAACCGCATAGCCATCTTAGGCATCAGTTCTGAAATCTCAACACCCGGCACAGCGGTTTGAATCGCTTGAAATGGTCCTCCAGTCAATCGCCCTGGTTTGGGATCAAATGTTTCTAACTGGCTCACTCCACCCGCAAGCCACAGCAATAGAACTCGCTTGCCTTTTTGTTTTAATTGCTTGGAAAACGCTTCTGACTTCAGAATATCCAAGCTCATAACACTGGCGGCGGCGCCAGTTCCGGCAAACGCTGATTGCCCCAAAAAACGTCGTCGTGAAAATGAATTTTGCAATGTCATAACGAATATCTACCTAACTTAAATACCTAAATCACTAATCCTCGAGACACTCAATCAAATCCTACTACATTTAATAATTGAACCTAACTTCACTACTCGTCAATAACGCCCAAACTAATTGAATAACTGCCGCTTCTCGGCGGTCTTTGCGATGTTTTAAATACTTCATCATCACCCGCTGCTCTTGCTGAGTCACAGGTCTATTCATAATCGATTTGGAAGCCAAGGCAACAACATCCGCATCGGTAGACAAATTCATCAACTCACCGATCAATCGATCTGCTCGGTTGGCTAACAAGTCTTTTTCCAGTGCCGCGTCATTGCTAAACAACAACGCTTCATCAACACTCACTTGAAACTCATCGCTCGGCACCTCAAACTTCACAGCTAATGTTCTCGCCTGTGCATGCACCGAGTCAATCTCAGTCTGATTTTTTGTGGCATCGTCATTTGCAAATTGGCTCGGGTTGCGTGCACCAAATAACAGTGCCGCTGCGTATTGTTGCGGCGTCAAAGGCTTAACATTGGCCACCGCGAACCACATTTGAGGAGGACGATTTTCGCCATCGTAGCGACTACTGCGCGCGTAGGCTTGCGTTAAAACTAAGCCTCTAATTAACCGAGTTAAATCGTATCCGTGGTCACTCATATCCTTTGCAAGAAAATCTAATAACTTCGGATGGCTCGCAGGATTACTTGGGTGCATTTGATCAAGTGGCATCACCAATCCATATCCGAACGTACGGTACCAAAGACGGTTAACAATCGACTTGGAAAAATAGTTAAGATCATCCCCACGCAAGGCAATATCTAATAATTGAGCACGACGACTATACTGCGGAATAGGCACCGGCTTCTTATCTTTTGCTAATTGTTCCAGTTGCTGTTTTTCTGCTTTTTGTTTTTCCTCATTAGGTGACGTCCACTGCGGTTCTTCAATTGCCTTGCCCGAAAGGAACATCATTTGTGCATCTAACTGTTCGCCGTCGGTCGTTTGATACTTCAACGCCCCGTAATCACGTTCACCAATAAAATCACCATTTTCAAACAAGCGATTGAAGAACGACTTCATGCCATAAAAATGAGCTTGCGTCCACTCGATAACCAATGGGTGATCGTGACACTTAGCGCAACTAATGTTAACCCCAAAAAACAAGCTACTTGTCGCATTCGTAAGGTTGTCGAGATCTTTCACTCGCAGCTTCACAAACTTCATCGCCTGGCGTTCCAGTTCATCCTCGTAATCACCCAACAACATCGCGCGAAACATCTGATCCCAACCGCGACGCTGCGTGACTGCCTGTTCCAAATAACTTTGCAATTCACTATTGCCTGCCGGTGATAACAGCAAATTCAAATCATAGGCCAAGTGTTTTTCATACGCTGGGGATCGCAACAATTGATCCACCATCTGTTCCCGTTTGTTACTGTCCTCTGACGTAACATATCGATCCACTTCGGCTGCTGTTGGTATGCGGCCAATCAAATCTAATGTTGTCCGCCTCAATATATTATAATCGTCTGCAAGCGGAGCTGCTGTAATATTGACTTGCCGCATCTTCGCATCTAACATCGAATCCACGATATCCTGAATCGAAGTTTCACCGCACACCATCGATAACGGTGTAAGTCCTAGTACAACCAAAATAATTAGTTGAGACAATCGCATGAGAATTCTCGGCCGCTGACAATCAAAAGCATGATCTAGAAAAAATCTATTGGTTCTGCGTTGATTAAATGAGTTATGTAAAGGGAAGGTTTTCTCGAGGCAGGACAATTTGATCGGTGCCAGTGAAAAATATCAGCATCACGTCAAATTGCTTAAATTTATTATCACAAAAAACGGCGCTAAAGCAAAGACCGCAGTAATATTTTCCCAGATTCTCCTGTTTTGCGACATTCTGCCCCTTGAGGATGTCTGAAATCACCGTCATGATAGTATCTTAACAATTAATTAAAGACCTCCATGGGTGAACCATTTCCCAGATTTACGATGCGGGAATTACCCAGCAGATACCGGACAATAGGCCGGATTCTGTTTTTATTAGAATTTAAAGGAGACATCGTTATGGCACACTATACAGGTGCAAAAGCTCGAGTTAACCGCCGTTTAGGGACTTTGGTGTATGAAAGCAGCGGAGCTGTCCGCGCGTTTGACCGACGACCTGCCCCTCCAGGTATGCACACTCGCCCCCGTCGTCTTTCCAACTATGGATTGGCGCTGCAAGAAAAACAAAAAATCAAGCATTATTATGGGCTTGGTGAACGTCAACTACGCCGTTATTTTGCAGGCGTCAGCCGTAAATCAGGTAACACCGGTGAATTGCTACTGCAAATGTGTGAACGTCGTTTGGACAATGTAGTGCGTCGCGCTGGCTTTGCGCAAACGCGTCCACAAGCACGACAAGGAGTCGCCCACGGGCACTTCCTCGTCAACGGAGTTCGTACCAACAAACCATCTTACCAAGTTCGTCCTGGTGATATTATCACCGTGCGACGTCGCAATAATATCTTAAAACTCTACCAAGGCGTTACATCCTTGGCTGAGGGTGAACCCGTTGAATGGATCGCTTCCGATACGGAAACGTTGCGAATTACGGTTCAAGGCAACCCCGGACCAGCGGATATTAGCTTACCGGTGGACGGAAACATGGTTGTTGAATTTATGTCGCGTTAAGGTTAATCGATGTATTCTCCAGTTGTCATACTTGGGGGAGGTCCTGGCGGCTATGCGGCTGCGTTTTTGGCGGCTGATCAGGGTCTCGACGTAACACTTGTAGAAGCAAATCCACATCTTGGGGGTACTTGCTTGCTGCGGGGATGCATTCCGTCTAAAGCGTTGTTACATGTAGCTCACGTTATTGCACAAGTGGACGATCTGTCGGCCAATTGGGGTGTTCAATATGACGCACCAGTCATCAACCTCACTGAATTACGCCGAAGAAAAGATCGCTTGATTTCTGCGCTCGCCGAGGGCCTTTCACAACTTGCAAGTCGCCGCAAGGTCCGAGTCATTCATGCGCGAGGGTCGTTTGTAAATTCCACCACGCTACAGCTTGAAGGCGACGACAAAGCCATTGCAGATGACCAAATTTTGACGTTTGATTATTGCATTGTAGCCACCGGTTCTTCCGTGGCTGTGCCCACAGTCTGGCAAACAGATTCTCTGCGGATCATGACCTCTGACGAAGCATTACAGATGACCGAAATACCCTCATCGCTGCTTGTCATTGGCGGTGGGTATATCGGACTAGAACTGGGCAGCGTCTACGCACAACTCGGAGCACAAGTCTCCGTTGTCGAAATGGCCGATCGCTTGCTACCCGGAGCGGATAAAGATCTAGTCAAACCACTACACAAAAAACTATCGCAACTTCTGGGTGAGCGGATTCATTTAAACACCAAAGTGGGTGAGTTAACGCCGGGGCCAGCTGATGTTGCTGTGCAGCTTGAAGGTCCCGCGGGCATGACGAGTGAACACTATGAGCAAGTGTTAATTGCTGTAGGACGAAAACCTAATTCACATAACTTAGGGTTAGACAATACGGTAGCGACAACTGACGACGCTGGTTTTATCTGTTGCAACGAACAACAGTTTACTAACGATTCTCATATTCTTGCTATTGGCGATGTCTGTGGAAATCCAATGCTCGCTCACAAAGCAACCGCTGATGCCCGTCAAGCGGTCGCCGCTGTGCTCGCAGATTCACAGGAGCCAACGGCTACGCATGATGCTAGCGTTAGAGGTACAGCATACGAGCCATGCATCCCGAATGTCATCTTTACCGATCCAGAAATAGCTTGGGCTGGACTCACAGAAACAACTGCCAAACAAGAAGGCATTGATTATCAAGTTGCAATCTATCCGTGGGCTGCCAGTGGCCGGGCACAAGCAATCGGACGCGGTACTGGTCGCACCAAATGGTTAATTGAGCCGGGAACACAGCGACTGTTAGGATGTGGTATCGTTGGCACGAACGCTGGTGAACTCATCTCAGCCGCCGTGACTGCCATCGATCAACAATGGACAGTCCATCAACTCACCACGTCAATCGCGCCACATCCGACTCTCAGCGAAACACTGTCGGGAGCTGCGGAGGTTTTCCTCGGCGAAGCGATCGAGATCTATAAACCTAAGCGTATCTAACCGGTACCCAAACACTACAATACTTCCCGTATTCATCCGACGCCATGTGCTCGTAATTTTCGCTAGCAAGCGTTATTCGTCGGAAGTGGTGTGACGCGCTAGATCCACAACACGAGTAATGGTTATGTGTTGAGTTTTTAAGCGATAAATATACCCGCGACGGCCAAATACGCCAATGTGCTTGGTTAAATAGTGCGCCAAATTTAAACCCGGTACTGGAGTCACAAATATTTTAACGTCACCCTGTTCATCGACTAGCGCATATTCTGGGGCGCCGCGGCGTGATGAATGGACTTCCATCAAATAGCCCGTTTCTTCGTAAGCGGTGCGTTGAGCTTCAGCGGATAATTTTCCCTGAGTCGATGGGTCCACCAAGTCCTTAGTGATGTCCGAGGTTTGCAGCGGCAAGACATCACCATTGATATTTTTTAATCGCCGTGGCACGGTTCTGAAGGATGTATCTGCCAAACGTAATCGCTGTTGGTGAATGTCTTGGAATTGTTGGATTCTAGCCATCAAACTCTCCCATTGGGGCCGCTCTTGGGCCGGCGCTGCATTGAACATTTGCAACACCTGATCGCGGATTGGACTCAATTCCCAATCCGCAGTTTTCTGAGCTACCATTTGCGACAAATAATTTTCGAGTTCGCCAAGGTCGCGTGGTAGGGGTGCCGCGGCAATAACCTCATCGCTGGTATTATCCAACAAGGTAAAAGATGCCGGCTGTACATCCAATGGTTGACTTGATGAAACACCGCGACTTCGCGCTGGCGTTAACCACCGCGGTACAAATCGATTACTAACTTGGCCTGTCCTCTCAGCCGTTGCCTCAACAGGTTGCTCAAATTGTACGAGTTGTGCTCGATTCAATTGGTCAGCAGTTGTATTAGCTTCCTGAGATAAGGTTGCGGACAAATCAACAATTGGCTCGGAATCGTCCTGCAGCTGGAGATCGCGTTTAAGCATCCATCTGAATTCACCATTTGGAGGAGCAATTTTCGTCAACTGTAATTCTCGGCTATTTCTGGCTAAAGCCATTTTTCGACTTCCCAGAATTTCCACAGTCTCACCACGATCTAACTGCACCATTCGCAAATGAGGACGCATCGACTGCGAGGGTTGACCGATCCACGACGGCACACCTGATGTGGTGACTGTCCCTTTTGCCTCGTCACGATCAATAAGAAGAAATCGCGATTCTATCCAACTAAAACACCTAGGAGTTGGACGGATGGCTACGTAACCGTCAGACGTCTCCATATATATGTACACAAGCGTGCCGACGGACAATTCATCACAAATAGATTGATCAGAGGTAGGAGAAGTATAGACATTAGCACGCCGAATCTTTACTTGAGCACGATGAAAAGACGATCCATCCTGAGCCACTAGCTGTAAACTGAACAAAGCGATCGTAAAGGCCATTACAAGCAAAGATGAAAACACTCGATTCATAAGACCTACTACCTCTAAAAAATATTTTTCTCCAATGGTTAATTACAGTTTTTGCCGTCTCTAAGCAATGGCAGAATTGAAAACATCCTATCAGGTTTTTTAACCGACAAATGTATTCATTCGTAATGAAGGTTACCCGTACCGCGCTAATTACCAATCTTTCCAAATGTCGAAGAAATCGTTCTTTTCGCGCACTCTACTCGATTCGACCAAGGATAAATCCCGATGAAGTTTAAGTCTGACAACAATTCTTCAATCATTATCAACCCAATAGCGCATGCCCAGTTTACGTTGCTATCTCAGAATATCCATTTGCTCCAAATTAATATTTGGCGTAGGTGTGTTTGTTGCTGGATACCTTCTTAGTACTAGTACGCTACGAGGACAAGTAACGCCGGATGAGCAGCAGCAACCAGCCGCTCAAGAACAAGCGAAACATAGTATTCCTTGGGATAAACTAACCGATACCGCAAAAACAAAGCTGCGTTCTGTCATCTCCGATACGACCGTCTTTCACCGATTAAAGACCCAACAATTCGAATGCGATCCGAGCGTATATATTCATCTAGTGCGTCATCCAGAAATCCTCACAAACATTTGGGAATTGATGGGAGTTACACAGTTACGAATCGAAAGAACCGCTCCCTTTAGCATTCGTATACACGACGGACAATATACAAAAAGTACACTCGAATTAGTGTATGGGACACCCAATCTACATATATTCCACTGCGAGGGTACTTACAAAGGAATGGTTATACCGACTGTTTCCACGGGGCGAGCGATCATTATTATCCGCAGTAAATATGACCATGCAGAAGTAATGCCACCAGCGACTAAAGTCCCCACAGTTAAGCATCAAATGGATATTTTCTTACAAATCGACAATGCTGCTAATCAACTACTCGTAAAGACACTTAGTTATTTCTTTATGAAAACTGCAGATGCAAATTTTGCAGAGACGACGCAGTTTATTGGTCAAATCGATAAGATCGTACATAACAATCCCGCTGGGATGACGCGACTTGCAGATCGATTAATCCGAGTTCAACCAGCGATTCGACAACAATTCGGAGTCTTGGTTCGCAACGCGAATACAAATCGAGTGCGTCTAGCATCCACAATTCAAGATCAACCAAGCACGACTCGCAAGTGATATATAGGCCCGCTAGGCACGTTGATTATTTGACTACAAAATTTACCAAGCGGCCTGGCACAATAATCACTTTAATGATTTCAGCATCAGACAACAACTCCGCCACACGCGTATCCGCTCTTGCCGCCTGCTCTAGATCCGTTTGACTTATATCCGCCGCCACACTAATTCGTGATTTCACTTTGCCACGAATTTGCACGGGAATTTCAATTGTGTTTTCAACCAACAACGATTCATCACAAACAGGCCATGGTTCATAAGCCAACGTCTTGTCACTGCCTAACAACTCCCATAATTCCTCGGTAATATGTGGCGCATACGGAGACAATAACAACAAAAACGATTGCATAATCGACTGTGGTCGCGATTGCTGTCCAGTAAAAAAATTAACGAACTCCATCATTCGTGCTATGGCGGTATTAAAATCTAGATTCTCTGTATCCACGGTAACTGACTGAATCGTCTGATGCAGCATTTTCAACTGTTCCGGTGTTGGATCATCGTGACTCAAAGCCGCATTGACTCTTAAATCATCCTCGCGATCATCGACAATCATCCGCCACACTCGATCTAAGAAACCACGAACACCATTTACACCTGACATATTCCAAGGCTTCGTCGCGACAAGTGGTCCCATGAACATTTCATACAACCGCAAGGAATCTGCCCCATAATCAGCGACAATTACATCAGGATTGACAACATTACCACGACTCTTTGACATTTTAAAACAGCGACCATCAACACCAATATTTTCATTTTCGACCAACACCCACCCATCGCCCTTGCGAGTGACCTGCTGCTGGTCCAATTGAATCTTCTGCAATTGACTACCATTTTCACGGTGACAATAGTCACCTGTGTCACTGCGAACCGCATCTGCAAAACTAACCCAATTTTCATCCGTATCTTGAAACACGCAATATTCCATTTCTCCGAGAATCATGCCTTGATTGACAAGTCGTTGAAACGGCTCAGATGAACTCACATGTCCGCGGTCAAATAATACCTTATGCCAAAATCGCGCATACAGCAGATGTAGTACTGCATGCTCCGCTCCGCCAATATAAAGATCCACCGGCATCCAGGCCTTTTCCTTTTCGGGGTCGACAAAGATTTCTGCATTTTTTGAATCAATAAATCGCAGGAAATACCAACACGATCCAGCCCATTGGGGCATTGTATTAATTTCGCGCCGATATCGTTTCCCATCGATTTCACAATACAGCCAATCATCAGCGGCCTTCCCTAGTGGTGGTTCTGGTCGTCCGTGTGGCTTGTAATCCTCTAAATACGGCAAATCCACTGGCAAATCAGCAATGTCCACGCTACGAATCAATCCATTGGGCTCTCCATCATCATCCAGTTCGTGCAAAATTGGAAACGGTTCACCCCAAAATCGTTGTCGTGAGAACAGCCAATCCCGCAGCTTATAATTTACAGCCGCTCGCCCCAACCCTTGCTCAGTCAAAACGCTCTGAATTTGTTCCTTGAAAACGGCTGTCTCCAATCCGTCATATTTTCCGGAATGGATTGCTCTGCCTTGCACTGTGGAGCATACATTTCCAGCAAGTACACTATCACGGTTTTCACTATCCTCCCCCGGGTCCACCACAGCAACTACGGGAATATCATAGTTTTGAGCAAATTCAAAATCGCGTTGATCGTGAGCCGGCACCGCCATAATAGCCCCAGTTCCGTAACTAATTAGCACGTAATCGGCAACCCACACTGGTACTAACGCATCGTTGACTGGATTCACTGCAAACCCTCCAGTAAACACGCCTGTCTTGGTACTGGTATCTTCGGTACGATCTCGATCACTTCGGAGCGAAGCTTGGTGACAATAATTATCTACCGCTTCACGGCAATCATCTGTCGTCAACCGTTGCACAAACGGATGCTCGGGAGCGATCACCATATAGGTCGCACCAAATAAGGTATCTGGCCTCGTCGTATAAATCCTCAGGACATCATCGCCAGGCTTACGAGGAAACCCACCTTCTGACCGTTCTGACTTCCATTGTCTTACGCCGTCCACTGGCCCAATAAAGAAATCTACCTCCGCGCCAGTACTACGACCTATCCAATCCGATTGTAACTTTTTGATGCCGCTAGGCCAATCAACATGCTCTAAGTCATGTTCCAAACGATCGGCATATGCAGTAATTCTAAGTGTCCATTGCCGTAATGGAATACGATGAACCGGATGACTGCCTCGTTCACTGCGACCATCGACCACTTCTTCATTGGCCAACACTGTCCCTAATTCTGGGCACCAATTTACCAACGCATCGGCTTGATAAGCCAAGCGATGATCATCTTGATACAATCGCACCTCACGCTCACCGGCCGCTACGATCTCTTGCGGAATCGGCAACTCACTAATCGGCCGTCCTTGCTGTTGTTCCACATCATACCAGGTATCGAACAATTGCAGAAAAATCCATTGCGTCCATTTGAAGTACTCAACATCAGTGGTCGCGATCGAACGGTCCCAATCGTAACTAAACCCCAACATTTTCAGTTGCCGCGTAAACGTCTCGATATTGTTATCCGTTGATTCGCGTGGTGGCGTATTCGTTCGAATCGCGTGCTCTTCAGCTGGCAATCCAAATGCATCATACCCCATCGGATGTAATACAGATTTACCTCGCATTCGCTCAAAACGACAAGTAATATCTGTTGCCGTATAACCTTCCGGATGCCCTACATGCAGGCCATTTCCACTAGGATAGGGAAACATATCAAGGACATAGAGTTTCTCACCGACAGGCAGATCAGGAGTGGCAAATGTCTTATTAACTTCCCAATAATTCTGCCATTTTGGCTCAATTACAGCTGGATTATATCGAGGCATCAATCGTTCTTCAAAAATAGGGTCATTGCTTGTTAGCAGATGCTGGTAAGTACGAGATTCTATCGGTTTTCGCCATAGCTGGCAAACCTACTGTGGACAGCAATACCTTTGCACGCAAAAATAGACTGCTTATCATTTTAGTAAACTCGCCCTATGATGAATAACACACAATCCAGCAACTATAAAAGCACTAACTTACTCTTCACCGCATCACATTAACATTGGCAAACAAATTTATGGTCAAATCCACAAAGCATCTACTGTTAAACGATGAGCAACGTGACAAGATGCGAGCAGCCGGGCGATTTAACGCCGAACTTTTAGATCATATCCGCCCACAAATTCAAGCCGGCATAACAACAGCTGAAATCGATCAGCTTGTGCATGCCTACACGACCGGTCACGGTCACATTCCCGCACCATTGAACTACCGAGGATTTCCTAAAAGTTGCTGCACAAGCGTTAACGAGGTCATTTGTCACGGCATACCAGACCAGCATACTCTTAAAAACGGTGATATCGTCAATGTCGATATCACATCGATTGTCGACGGTTGGTTCGGTGATCAATCTGAGACCTTTCTGATTGGCAATGTCAGCAATGAAGCTCGGCAAGTCACTCAATGTGCATTTGATTGTTTATACGCAGCGATTGATATTCTGACACCTGGCTGTAGCATCACCGAAATCGGCGAAGCCATTGTCGAAGTCGCTCGACCCTACAACTTCGGTGTTGTCCGCGAATATGTTGGACATGGTTTAGGCAAATCCTTTCACCAAGAACCTTCCATTCCACATTATCCAGATCCACGCTTCAATCGTATGCCGCTCGACCCTGGACTATGCTTTACCATCGAGCCCATGATAAACGTCGGGCGATTCCAAGGCATCATCGATCCCCTGGACAATTGGACCGTGCGTACTATTGACAGTAAATTATCGGCGCAATTCGAGCATACGATCCTGATGACCGAAGAGGGGCCCGAATTATTAACGATTACCGAAAACGGTCCTCGTCCTGGGCACAAATTCTAATTTATAAAGAACAGTCCGAACTGCCATTGAGCGCAAGTCGCATTATTTAGCCCGCCAGTAATTCTTCAGCAACCGTCTTGATTCCCTTAAGATCCAACTTGCCCGTTCCAAGTAACGGCAATTCGTCCACAAGCAAGAAACTATCTGGTGATGGTATAAACAAATTAGGCAACTGAAACTCTTGTGACAACTGCTGTCGCAATTGCTCAACATCCAAATCCGCTATTTTATGTAACACGATAATCTGTTCACCCTTTTTAGGGTGTGGTACTGCAGTCACCGCAGCTAACATGTCATCTGTAGAACCAAGTGCCTTATTAATACACTCCTCAATCTTAATATGAGGCACCATTTCGCCACCAATCTTAGAAAATCGCGTCATGCGACCTGTGATTTTGATAAACCCATCTTTATCGATGAGCGCTACATCACCTGTCTTGTACCAATCATCAACAATTACTTCATTGGTCAAGTCCTCGCGACGATAATAGCCCTTCATAACGTTAGGCCCCTTGATCCATAGCATCCCAGATTGTTCCGTTCCCAATTCTTCATCGGTATCGAGATCTGTCACTTTCGCAGCCACGCCCGTAATCGGGCGGCCAACCGTCCCATCCTTAGCTTCAACATGGTCTGTTGATGCTTGACGACTCTTTGGAATATTTACAGACACTAACGGTGATGTTTCTGTCGCCCCATAGCCTTCGCAAGGCCGCACATCGAATTTTTCTTCAAACTGATCAGCCACATCCAATGGTAACTTTTCGGCACCGGTAACTACGACATTCAATTTCTGGAATTGTTCAGCCGTTACACGCCTGAGCATTCCACGCAGGAAGGTTGGAGTTGCAATCATCACCGTCGCATCATGCTTCTGAGCCAACTCACCAATCTTCTTGACTTCTAATGGATTTGGATGGAACGCCACACCCAATTCGTAACAAACAACAGACCACATCGTCACGGTATACCCCATGGAATGAAACAATGGCAATATACCTAACAGTACATCCTCATCCTGCAATCGGACCATTGAGTTTATTGCCGCCGCGTTGCTACCTACGTTGGCATGCGTCAACATTACACCCTTAGGTACTCCGGTTGAACCTGACGTAAAAATCACTGTCAAGATATCGTTGGGATCAATTTCATCTAAGCCCAGAGATTTAATAATCGAGTTTGCCGATGTAATATTCGCCGTCCACCAGCCACCAAGCTGCTCAAAAAACGTCGGGGCAAATTGTGGTTTTCGAAGATCTTCTAAATAAAACAACTCAGCGTCTATGTCACTAGCATCAAATTCAAACTTCTTCATTGCTAAACGGCTAGCAATAATCGTCTTGATCCCAGCCACTTCACAACAAGCATTTAAAACCGTAGCGCTTACGGTATAGTTCAAATTGACGGCCACTCGTTTATCTAGTGCCAACGCCAAATTAGCCACCACTCCACCAACACTTTGAGGAATCAACAACCCCACGAATTCTTCGTCCGCTGACAAGGCGTGGCGATTCAGTAGCCTCCGCACAACCAGAGATTTCAAAAGGAGCTGTTTGCCACTCAACGCGACACCACTTGAATCCACAACTTTATTGGCGCGATTACGTTTACATTCACGGACAAAATCACATGTCACACGAATCTCATTTTGAATGCGGTTGTTCACTGCTACTGCTCCTAACTGGGCGACTTCTTGGCGAACCATATGTACATTATGCACATCGTGCAAGGGTTCACCAAAGTGAATCCATACAGGATATGGTATTTGCTTGGGAATTTTCCAAAAATATCGTCCACGATCAAAACTAAATACACTCCCCCACAAACCATCTAAGTATATCGGAATCACCGGAACATCTGTTTCAGTTCGCTGCAAAACTTTTAGTACACCTGGCTTGAATGCTTGTATTTGACCAGAACGAGTCAACGCTCCTTCGGGAAAAATACAAACAAGTTCACCGTTATCCAAAGCTTTGGCTGCTGTAGCTAGCGATCGTACAACACTGCGGCGACCAGGTGTGATCATAATCACACCAAACAATCGCCCAAACATATTGATGATCTTTCCTGAAAAATTACCGGCAAAGACAACCATCCGTATCGGACGCTCACTTGCCAATAACAACAATATCCCATCGATCCAAGTTACATGATTGGGTACCAACAATGCACCACCGGACTCCGGAATATTCTCAATACCCTCAAGCCGTACTCGATACAGTGTTTTACTCAGCGTGAGCACTATAAATTTGATCGTCACTGAAGGAATCAGCCACACAATGTAGACTGCAATTGGGATCGTCAATACGCCAATTATCAAAAAGACTCCCCGTGCCGACAACAACGGTTCACCACCAATATCCATTCGCAATCCCATAAATGCTCCGTTGAGAATGAGCATTCCAACAAATGTCATTGAATTAGTTGCCGCCAGAATTGCGCCTAGCGATTTCTTAGGGCTTCGATGTTGTATATAGGCTGTAAGCGGTACTTCGAATAAACCCGCACTAAAGCCAACTCCGCCTAATAATAGACACGCCAAATAATATTCCCATTTTATTCGCGAACTCGGTTCAACACTTAAATTAAAAGTCATCGTCTGAGGATCAACTAGTTTTAATCCTAAATTGGAACGTGGTTTTTCGATTTGGCTACGCTGCACGACGACAGCAACCTTCTGCCCAGATTCTTGACTTGTTAGTGCTCGAAAAGAAGCAATATGATCCTCAAACGTTCTATTTATTGTTAACGTATCCCCATTTACCGAAACAATTAAATCGTCTTTAACTATACCCGAGTCCGCTGCCGGCATCCCGCGCACTAATCGTACGACGGCAAACCCTTTCCCAGTCTCAGGGCCCTGATTTACAGGATCTCTCGCTAACTGGTCAATATCCGGCGGAGGTGCTTCCGACTCGTTGCCATCATCGACTGAAATCAATGGTATTTCCCTAACCATGATTCCTAATTGAGTTTCATCAAAGATGGTGCTATTGATGGTAAACAACATCATAGAACTTATCGCAATTCCAAAGGCGCCAATTGGCAGGATCCCTAATTGAACACGATCACCTGATAACAAACCAGCTAGCACTGATCCAATACAAACCCCAACTACGACCGCTATTAAAAACGGAGTTTTGTCGACCTCGCGACCCCCACCCGCTTCGACGACAAACTGGTCAATATTGTTCTGAGCCACTGCGCTCACAGCCCAAAAGAACATGATCCCCAGCGCAATGCGAAACATTGCGGGTTGTTGCCGTAGGATACGAATATCTTCCAGCATCGATCGTGGTGCGTTTTTAGGAAAGAGTCGCTCGGAATTGGCGACCTTCAGTGGCTCAATCATCAAACTAAAAATCGTGCCGGTAACGGCGATGCCAATGACTACCGTACCAATCAAGCTCCAAGTATGTTCGGTTCCTTGGGGCGCTGTTATATCCGCCAACCAACTCCCAATAAACATCCCGCATAACGTTCCGACCACGGTCATCATGTTATAGAACCCATTGGCAGGTGACAATTTGCTGGGTTTCACAATTTCCGGCAATGCCCCCATCTTCGCTGGAAAAAACATGGCGCTCTGAGCACCCATAAAAGTCAGTGAAACGAAAATCATCAGTGGTGATTGACACCAAATAGACAGCGTCCCGAGAAGCATGACGAGTACTTCAGCGATCTTACAACCGACGATCACCGAGCGTTTACTAAAACGATCCGATACATAACCAGCGTAGGTGCTCAACAGGATATAAGGAGATACAAAACACGCTAGGCCCAAGCCCAATACCGCACTTTGACTCAAACCCCACAGATTACCAACCTCAACATAATCTTTGGCAATTCCAATAACGAGCCAGCGGAAGGTGTTGTCATTAATGCCCGTAAGCAATTGCGTCAAACAAATTGCAATAAAGCTGCGCGAAAAGAGATTATTCTTTCCCTCGGCAAGATTACTTTCTGTTTTGTGCTCGCTCACATCGAAATCGCTTTATTGAAAATCTATCACAGCCAAAAGATGCTAATTTTTCAGTAAAACGGGGCTATAACCGTTTTAATCCGACCGTTTCTGGAGAACCTACAAAATTAAATCGACACCTATTTGTAGATGTTCAGTTAAATTTCATCACCACTAATTTAGCTCAGCCAACCGGTGACATTAACCAGAATAGCAGAATAGCACAAACATGAAAATCCAACCCCCACAATACTTAATGGCCGGCATTATCCTGTTGGTTTTCGGATTGCAATTCTTACTAATCGAATCCTACCTACTCAGCGTGCAAGCTAGCGAGATTGCTAAATCACAATTGGATATATCCGCTTCTGGATCGTCAAATCAATATACAGTTTTGCTCCCCCAATGGCTTGCATGGAGCCTGCTTACCGCCGCTAGCCTCTGCTTGATTTGGACCATCCGCACCGCTCGGCGCGAACATTAAAACGACAACCTATCGTGATTCGTTGACGTACCCATTATATGGTATATTGGTTTTTCTGTAATCCTATGAATTCCATCACTATATAATCGAAAGTCGCTGTTAGATGAAAACTCTGGTCATTACTATTCTTTCCCTATCCTTCGTTGCTCTTACTGGCTGCGACAACGATTCCAACAATCCACCCTTACAAGACCATACAGTACCTCTACCACAGGGAAAGAGTGAACCACTCGTCGTTGAACCCGATGATTCACTCACCGTTGAGGCGTTACAAACACTCGGTGCTAAATTCAAGGCAAATAAGGATGGTCAAATCACAGAAGTCTCGCTGATCGGATGTCCAGTCACAGATAACGACCTCCAACAACTCTCTAAACTCCCAAGCCTTACTTCTATACGCCTCAATGAAACACAAATCACCGACGCTGGACTGGAGACTATTGGTCAACTCAATAACCTAACTAACTTAGATTTACGTGGATGCGGCGTTAGTAACACTGGCATG
>Ga0315315_10001692_pt1 | contig 20232 bp, 17 predicted proteins | sample M140m3416metaG_FD_203699 | JGI IMG/M metagenome (GOLD analysis project Ga0315315, IMG submission 203699) | Ammonia-oxidizing marine archaeal communities from Monterey Bay, California, United States - M1 40m 3416 | ecosystem: Environmental > Aquatic > Marine > Intertidal zone | place: USA...
GCCGCGCCCGTAGTGCTGGCGGGCGACCCGCCTGCACAATACGCCGCTTCTTGTGGTGCCTGTCATGCCGTTGGCGTTGCCGGCGCACCGGCGACCGGCAATGTTGAAGCGTGGGCACCGCGCATGGAAAAAGGTATGGAGGCACTGGTGGCGTCGGTTCGCAATGGCCTCAATGCCATGCCCCCCGGCGGCCTTTGTAACAGCTGCAGTGACGAGGATTATGCAGACCTGATTACTTACATGGCCACTGCGCAATAACAATGGCGCCGACCCGGTGGCGGGCTGAGCCAAGCCCGCGCAACCTGGATCGCCGACAGCAACAGACACCGCTATTTATTCGACAGGTATTTCTATGTTTCAGTCTCTAGCCAAAGTCGCGTGTGTTCTCGCGGTGACCGTGATCGGAACCAACGTACAGGCCGCGGGCGATGCCGAGGCAGGTCAGGCAAAGGCTGCGACCTGTGTGGCATGCCACGGGGTTGACGGCAACAGCGCGGTGCCGACGTTTCCCAAGCTGTCGGGCCTTGGCCACAAATATTTACTCAAGCAGATGCAGGATATTCGTGACGGACGTCGCCCGGTGGCGCTGATGGCAGGGCAGGTCGATAACATGACCGACCAGGACTTGTCTGACATCGCCGCATTTTATGACGCACAGCCGCGTACTGGCGGCACGGCGGACCCCGATAAAGTGTCATTGGGGCGTAAGGTCTATCTTGGCGGGATTGCTGAGCGTCAGGTGCCGGCCTGTTCCGGCTGTCATAGCCCTACCGGCAATGGTAATGGTCCGGCAGGTTATCCCGCGCTGGCAGGTCAGCATGCAGACTACGTTGCGGCACAGCTCAAAATGTTTCGAAAGGGTTACGAGGACCCCGCCGGCCGAACCAACGGCGGTGAGGCAAAGATTATGCGTACGACAGCTTTCCGTATGAGTGATATGGAGATTGAAGCAGTCGCGAGCTATATTGCGGGTTTGCAACCCACTCCGTAATCGCGCGCATTTCGACCCCGAGTGTGTTCCAGGGAGGGAGTAAAACATGACAGGTACTCGTAAAAGGATCGCCACGTTGTCGCTCACGCTGGTTGCTTATGCGGCCGCTGCGCTAAGCACTCTGGCGGTTGCCGAGGAACGCTGGGTCGAAGGTCAGCACTATCAGACGTTAACGCCCCCCGTGGCGGTGGGCCGCGGCAGTGACGTCATGGTGACCGAGTTCTTCTGGTATGGGTGCGGCCATTGCTACACTTTCGAGCCCATGTTGACCGCCTGGGGGAAGCAACTTCCGGAGGAGGTCGTATTACAGCCCTCGCCCGCGGTGTGGAATGACCCGATGCGTATGCACGCCAAGGCGTATTACATTGCGGAAGTGTTGGGCGTAAAGGAAACGCTTCACCCGGTTATTTTTGACGCCATGCATGTCCAGAGGAAGCGGCTTGTCTCGCGACTCGAGCTGCGCGACCTGTTCGAAGACAACGGCGTAGATCCGGCTCAGTTTGACAAGGCGTTCGATTCATTTGGTGTCGACTCACAGGTCCGCCAGGCCGATGCGCGAGCCCGTTCGGCGAAGATTTCGGGTACGCCTTCCCTGATGGTGGCGGGTAAGTATCTGATCGAGACCCGGGCTGCGGGAAGCCAAACCAATATGTTGGAGATTGCCCGATACCTGATTGATAAGGAATTGGCTGCGCGCTGATCAATCTTCCGGCACAGACACAGCTGTTCGTGTCACGACTCTCCGTAACTCAAAGCTCGAATGTACCCCCGTCACTCCCTCGATGCGGGTCAGTTTGCCCAGTAAAAACTGTTCGTAATGTGCCATATCACGCACCACTGCCTTAAGGAGGTAGTCCGCGCTCTGGCCAGTGACGACGCAACAGTCGACCACTTCAGGTAGGTTCACCACCGTCTCTTCAAATGCCTCAAACCGATCAGGTGTATGGCGATCCATCGATACGCTGATATGGGCGGTAAGATTGAGCCCCAGTTTTTTCGGGTCGACCATGGCGACCTGATGCGTAATCACCCCCTCTGTTGTCAGGCGTTTAATGCGTCGAGCGCAGGGGGTGGGTGATAGTCCAACGCGTTCCGCCAGCTCGAGGTTGCTGAGCCCGGCGTCCTCTTGCACGACCCCGAGAATACGGCGGTCCAGCCGATCAAGCGCTGGTAGTGAATTATCCATAGTATGCGCCAATAATAGTGAATAAAATCGTAATAATGATAAAAAATAGCATAAAACACTACTAAAGCGGCATCAATAGAATTTTTTGGTGATTATCGCTTCGCTCAGGTCGGTACACTACGCGTCCTCACTACTGCAGCAGGACAACACCGTGGAAACCGCACGTTTTGATCACCGAAAGTACCGGGCATTTCAGCCGATTATCAAAACGGATCGTCGCTGGCCGGACCGTATGATTACCGAAGCGCCCCAGTGGTGCTCGGTCGATCTTCGCGACGGCAACCAGGCCCTTGTTGAGCCAATGAATGCAGAACAAAAATTGCGGCTGTGGGAGCTGCTGATCTCGATCGGCTTCACGCAAGTCGAGGTGGGTTTTCCGTCCGCCTCGAGCCACGATTTTGCCTTTTTGCGCAAGCTGATTGAAGAGAACCGTATTCCCGACGGCGTGACGGTTCAGGTGTTGACGCAGGCCAGGCCGGATTTGATCGAAAAGACCTTTGCTGCGTTGGATGGCGTGAAGCGCGCCGTGGTGCATTTTTACAATAGCACCTCGACGGTGCAGCGGGAGTACGTGTTTGGGCTCGACCGCGACGGTATTCGCGATATTGCAGTGAATGGCGCGCGGCTGGTCAAGGCGGCGGCGGATGCTCGCCCCGAGACGGAGTGGGTGTTCGAATACAGCCCTGAGAGCTTTACCGGCACCGAAATGGATTTTGCGGTCTCTGTGTGTGATGCGGTTAACGAGGTGTTGGCACCCACGCCTGCGCAGCCCGTGATCATCAATCTGCCGGCCACCGTGGAGATGACCACGCCGAATATTTATGCTGACCAAATCGAGTGGTTCTGTGATCAGATAAAGGGGCGCGAGGCACTGATTATTTCTTTGCACACCCATAATGACCGCGGATGCGCTGTGGCGGCGGCAGAGCTTGGTGTGATGGCGGGTGCTGATCGCGTAGAGGGCACTTTGCTCGGCAATGGAGAGCGGACGGGCAACATGGATATCATGACCATGGCCATGAACCTCTACAGTCAGGGTGTCGACCCCCTCCTTGATTTCACCCACATGGATGAGATTTGCACGGTTGCTCGCGAGTGCACGCAGTTACCGGTCCATCCCCGTCATCCCTACGCAGGAGAGCTCGTGTTTACCGCGTTTTCCGGAAGCCACCAGGACGCGATTCACAAGTGCCTGTCCAAACGAGATGAAGATGATGCATGGGATGTGGCATACCTGCCCATCGATCCCTCGGATATCGGACGCACGTATCAAGAAGTGATTCGTATCAACAGTCAGTCGGGTAAGGGCGGCGTGGCCCATGTGTTGCGTCGCGATTATGGATTAGAGTTGCCACGGTGGTTGCAGGTCGACTTCAGCACCGCGGTGCAGGGGCTTGCGGAAGACAGCGAAGCTGAAGTGTCCTCAGAAGATATTTTCACTCTGTTCAGAGACACGTATCTCAGTACGGCGGATCGCTGGCACCTAGGTAATTACCAGCTGTCCCGACAGGACGGATCTGATGGGCTAGACGTGACGCTTCATGGCCCCGGAGGCGACGTCATGCTGAACGGGCGCGGTAATGGTGTTGTGGATGCTTTTGTGCAGGCGATGGAGGCCTTCACGGGTCGACACATTGTGGTGGTGGAGTATTCTGAACATACGCTGGGACAGAGCGCAGACGCGGAGGCAGTGTGTTACGTACAACTCAATATCGATGGCGAACGCCCCTGCGGTGTCGGCCGCAGCCACGATATCGTGCAGGCATCACTCGCGGCCATTCTCTCCGCTCTCGATGGCAGGGGCCTGGTGTTGGCCGACGCTGCCTAGGCGCGGTCTTGTCTAATGCGGTCTCGGGTCCACTGTCGCGGGCATGGGACGCCGACCACCTCGATATAAAGCCAGTCCCAACTCGGGCTATTGATCGCAGTGGCGGGTTAAACGGGCGACCCTTCAGGTTCGTGTTTTGGTGTCTGCTTGCCTTCACGTTAAGCGGCTGCTCGGCCACGCAATTCATCTATAACCGCGTCGATATTCTGGTGCGTTGGTATCTCGATGACTATGTCTCACTGGATCGTGAGCAGCAGGCGCGTTTTGATGATCGCTTCGATTTGCTCATTGAATGGCATCGTCGCGATGAGCTGCCCGGATATGCATTGCTGCTGGATGACGCCTTAACCATTCTCGATGATGACGTTCCTCTGCAGGCCACCAGACATATGGCGGATCAAATTGAGGCCGCGGCGATTCGTTTACAGGATCAGTTTCTAGCGCTCTTACTCAGTACTGGGGAAGATCTGAGCCCCGAGCAGCGCGAGGCTTTTGTTGAGGCATTAATGGCCAAACAGGAGGAATTCGAGGCGGATCGCCTCGAGCGCAGCGATGAAGCCTATCGCGCTGACCTTGAGGAGCGTTTTGACGACCAGCTGAGTCGTTACCTTGGACCGATGACGGTCCCACAGGCGGACCGCATTACAACCGGTGTGGCGGAAATGACCCGATTGGATCGTTTTTGGTTGGAAGACAGGCGAGTATGGATAGCGCAGCTGTCAGATATTTTGTTGGTCGCCGAGCCCAATTGGCCGGATCAGGTACTGACACTCATTGCTGGGCGCGATGGCGCGCTGCTTCCCGCCTACAAAGAGGGCATCGACCATAACGGCGAGGTGATCCTGCAGTTATCGAGAGATATTTTGAGAGCCCGGACGGACAAGCAGGATCGAAAGTTGCGGGGTCGATTAGTTTCCCTGCGCGATGACCTGGCCGCACTGGCGGTGCAGTAACACCCCGGTTAGCCCTTTATCAGCGACTGGTCTCGGATGGCGCCTTTGTCGGCACTCGTGACCATGCTGGCGTAGACCTTGAGCGCTGTTGACACCTGACGAGGGCGATCTGCCTCGGGTTTCCAGGCGCGGGGGCGCTGGTTCATAGCATCCCGCCGGCTCGCCAGCGTGGCGTCATCAACCAACACGTTGATGGTTCTGGCGGGAATATCAATTTGAATCGGGTCACCGGGTTCGATCAGCCCGATTGCCCCACCTGCCGCAGCTTCGGGCGAAACATGGCCAATTGATAATCCTGAGGTGCCCCCAGAAAAGCGGCCATCAGTGATGAGTGCGCAGGCGCTACCAAGGCCTTTGGATTTCAGGTAGCTGGTGGGGTAGAGCATCTCCTGCATACCCGGGCCGCCACGGGGTCCTTCGTAGCGAATAATCACCACGTCACCGGCCTTCACGCGGTCTTCTAAAATATCAGCGACAGCGCCTTCCTGACTCTCACAGATATGTGCGGGGCCCGTGAAGCAGAGCGACTCATCAGCGACTCCAGCGGTTTTGACCACACATCCCAGCTCGGCAATGTTGCCGAACAGGACCGCCAGTCCACCCTCCTGAGAGTAGGCGTGAGCCATTTCCCGGATGCAGCCGCCCTGCCGGTCGGTATCGAGGCTGGGCCATCTGAGATCCTGACTAAACGCTTGTTGGGTCGGAATGCCGGCGGGCCCCGCAGCGTAGAGCGTTCGAACATCCTCGTCACTCGTTTGTACGATGTCCCACTGGGCCAGCGCTTCACCCAGACTGGCAGTGTGGACGGTCGGGCAGTCCAAGTGCAGCAGGTTACCGCGCGCAAGCTCACCCAAGATGGCCATCACGCCGCCGGCACGATGCACGTCTTCCATGTGGTAGAGGGGTGTGCTGGGTGCGACCTTGCACAATTGAGGAATTTTGCGCGACAGGGTATCGATTGCGGCCATATCGAAGTCCACACCCGCTTCTTGCGCAGCGGCTAGCAAGTGTAAAATCGTATTGGTCGAACCACCCATGGCGATATCGAGGGTCATCGCATTTTCAAAAGCACGACGGCTGGCGATTTCCCTGGGCAATGCGGTGGCGTCGTCGTGCTCATACCAACGTCGGGCCAGATCGACGATCACTCTGCCGGCTCTCAAAAAGAGCTGCTCGCGATCGGCATGAGTTGCCAGCAACGAACCATTGCCGGGTAGGCTGAGACCCAGCGCTTCGGTCAGGCAATTCATTGAATTCGCCGTAAACATGCCTGAGCAGGAGCCACAGGTGGGGCAGGCGGAGCGCTCGTAGGCGTCGACCGTAGCGTCATCGGCACTGGAATCTGCCGCAATTACCATGGCATCGACTAGATCCAGCTTGTGCTCTGATAGTGCCGTTTTGCCCGCCTCCATGGGCCCGCCAGAGACGAAAACCACCGGAATATTGAGCCGCATGGCGGCGTTCAGCATGCCGGGCGTGATTTTGTCGCAGTTGGAGATGCACACCATGGCATCTGCGCAGTGGGCGTTGACCATGTACTCCACAGAATCTGCAATTAGATCTCGTGAGGGCAGGCTGTACAGCATGCCGTCGTGGCCCATGGCGATGCCATCGTCGACCGCGATGGTGTTGAACTCTTTGGCGACACCTCCCGCCGCTTCAATCTCGCGAGCGACGAGTTGGCCCAGATCTTTCAGATGGACATGACCGGGCACGAACTGCGTGAACGAATTCACCACGGCAATGATGGGCTTTTCGAAGTCCTCGTCCTGCATGCCGGTAGCGCGCCAAAGCGCCCGCGCGCCCGCCATATTGCGTCCGGCGGTTGAAGTGCGGGATCGATATTGCGGCATCGAATTCTCTCAGTGGTAATAAAAAAAGGTGCTCTAGCTTAACACTGGCAAGCTATGAGGGTCAGACTGCCCGTCTCAGTACGGTGGCATTGCGCTGCCAGTTATACAGCCGTTGTTTTTCGACCGGCATTTCTTCTAGCGTGGCGGGTTCGAACCCTTGCTCGAGAAACCAATGGGTGCTCTGGGTGGTTAGCGCAAAAACATGTGTCAACGACAGCGCGCGCGCCTGACCGAGCAGCTCAGAGAGAAGCTGCTCAGCCCGTCCCGCGCCACGATAGTCGGGGTGCGTGGCCACGCAGGCAATCTCACCGATTTTTTCGGCGCTATAGGGGTACAACGCAGCGCAAGCGATCACGCGCCGGTCCCGCTCCAGGATCAAGAAACGGGAGATTTCTTCTTCAAGCCTCTCCCGCGAGCGCTTGACTAGTGCGCCATTCTCCTCGAGCGGTCGGATAAGCTCAAAAATGCTCGCGATGTCTTCAATTTCCGCGGCTCTGGCCTGCTCGTAAGGGTTTTGTGCGATGAGCGTACCGGAGCCGTCGTGGGTAAAGAGCTCTTCGAGCAGCGCACCCTCGCGTTCGTAGCTGAGCAAGTGACTTCGCGCCACACCGTTGGAACAGGCGCGGCAGGCGGTATCGCGCAAACGACGTTGCTCGTCATCGGTAATCTTCAGGGCTTGAGCTGAGGCGACGGTGCATTGGCGAATCAGTTCACCATCGCTGGCCTCAAGGCCCGGGTGGCGGTCAAGGAAAATCAGTTTGTCGGCGTTGATGGCCACCGCGACGGCTTCGGCTACCTCGCTGGCGCTGACGCTGAAAAGTTCGCCTGCCGGGGAGTAGCCCAATGGGGAGAGCAGCGCAATGGCATCCTGATCCAGCATCGCGCGCACGCCGTCACCGTCGATGCGCCGCACTGCGCCGCTGTGCTGATAGTCAATACCGTCGTGCACCCCGATTGGGCGTGCCGTCACCACATTGCCGCCGAGTACTCTCAGTCGCGCATCTTTCAACGGTGTATTCGGCAATCCCATCGACAGCAATTGCTCTAGTTGTACTCGTTTGCGCGCCGCCGTTTCGCTCGCAATGGCCAGGGTCGCGTTGTCGGTGATCCGGATTCCCGCATGAAACTGCGCGGACTGTTCGGCGCAGAGCGCCGCGTCAATCGCCGTTCGGGTCGCGTGTACGAGTACCAGCCTAACGCCGAGCGAGTGGAGCAGTGCCAGATCGTGGACCAGTGTGACCAGACCGGCTGACTCAAGTGCTCCATTACCCAAATAGACGACGAATGTGCGTCCACGGTGCGCCTTGATGTAAGGGCCTGTATGGCGAAACCAGGCGATGTGATGCTCGGTAGTGGTCATGATGTCATTTTGCGCCGATGTGAGGAGGCGTCATATTGATCGCTTTTCAGGGAGGCGAATCCTACCCGAGTCTTTGTCGTGGGAGAAAGGGTAAAAATCGCGGTGTCGCGCATGGGATAACAGCGGTGGAAGGGCGGGCGGCTTGCCGATAGGCTAGGTCATCTCCCTGACAGAGCGCTCTGACGAATGCTTCAGGACCCGGATCGGCCTCCGTGGCTGGAGGACAGTCTTCGCCATGCTAGTGCACGCTTAATCACGCGGATCGGTGATGCCGACTTAGCGGCCCTCACCGAGGCTGTGCAAACAGCGGATCAAGAGCGAGCATTCCAAACGCTTTTGGCCTGCAGCGATTTTTTTGTCGAGCAGGTTGCTCGTCAGCATGCGTGGCTGCGGAGCGGTCTCGTCAGCGGTGAGTTATTGGGTTCGAGGCTGCGACGGCCCGAAGACTGGGACGGCGCGCTGGCCGCGCTCCTGCCGCCCGACCAAGGGGAGGCAGATTGTCTCGCCGCGCTGCGTATTTTCCGACACCGAGAGATGCTGCGAATTCTGTGGCGTGATAATGCCCAGCTCGCTTCGGTTGAGGAGGCCTTCAATGAGCTCAGCCAGCTTGCGGACTGTTGCATTCGCGCTGCGGTGCGCATTGCTGAGACCGCTCTCGAGGACAAATACGGCACTCCCGTAGGCGATGAAAGCGGTCAGCCCCAGTCACTAGTGGTGCTGGGTATGGGCAAGCTGGGCGGCAATGAGCTGAATTTTTCCTCGGATGTGGACCTTATTTTTGCTTATCCGGAGAGTGGCGCGACGCAGGGGGGGCGGCAACAGCTCGATAACCAGTCTTATTTCACCCGCCTCGGGCAGATGGTGATTCGTTTGTTGGACGCGGTGACGGAAGAGGCCTTTGTGTTCAGAGTGGATATGCGGCTGCGGCCATACGGCGACAGCGGCGCGTTGGTGGGGGCATACAGTGCACTGGAGGTGTATTACCAGGAGCAGGGCAGGGAATGGGAGCGCTACGCCATGATCAAAGCGCGACCCTTAACGGGTTCGCAGGAGGCCCGCGAATCCCTCATGGCCATGCTGGGCTCTTTTGTCTATCGCCGCTATACCGATTTTTCAGTGATCGCGGCGCTGCGGGATATGAAGCGCATGATGCGCGCAGAGGTGGCGCGGCTGGGTATCGACGATGACCTGAAGCGGGGTGCCGGAGGCATCCGCGAAATCGAGTTTATTGCGCAGAGCCTGCAGTTGATCCACGGCGGCCGGATCCCCGAGATCCGGTGTCGATCACTGTTGGAGACACTGCAGGCGCTGACCAAGGCCGATCTCTTGTCGAGCCGGGAGTCAGATTGCCTGACAGCGCACTACCGGCTCGAGCGACGCGTGGAGCACGCGCTGCAGGCAATGCAGGATAAACAGACACAATCCCTGCCGCAGGCCTCTCTACCAAGGGCGCAGCTGGCGCTGCTATCTGGGTTCGCTGACTGGCAGACCCTCGACACCCAGCTGTCCGAAGCGCGCCGTGAGGTCGACGCGTTGTTCAACGATTTGATTGCTGAACCCACGACTGCGGCAACGACCGATGAGACTGATGCGCCATTCGGTCTCTCGTTTGCCGCGCTGAATGAAGAGGCGCTGGCCGAGATGGGGTATCAGCAGGCCAAACAAAGCTGGTTAGCGTTGGAGGAATTTCTCGGAAGCGCTTGGGTGGCGGCGTTACAGCCAGAGGGGCGCCGGCGGCTGGAGGCTTTTTTGCCCCTGTTGTGCAAAACGGCAGCGGGCGAGTCGGATCCAGATCGGGCACTGACAAGCAGTCTGCCCTTCGTGCAGGCGGTCTGTCGCCGCAGTGCCTATTTGGTCCTGTTACAGGAAAACCCGCGGGCGCTGGGGCATTTGGTCTCTTTGGTTGCCGCGAGTGTCTGGGTCGCAGAACGCCTCGCGGCACGCCCAGAGCTGGTCGATGAGCTGCTCCATGAAACGACGCTCTATAGCGCACCCAGCCGTGACGAGCTGCACGCGCTGGTGAGACAGCAACTGCTCCGCATACCCGAAGAAGATCTTGAGGCACAAATGAGCGCGCTGAGCCGCATCAAAGACGGGGTCGTCTTGCGCGTGGCCGCCAGCGAGCTCACCGGGACGCTGCCGATCATGAAGGTGAGCGACAACCTCACGTTTCTTGCCGAAGTCATGATCGAGCAGGCCGTGGCCCTTGCCCGGGCAGAGCTCATACAGCGCTACGGTGAACCCCAGTCAGAACAGGCCGGGTTTGCGGTGATCGCGTACGGTAAGCTCGGGGGACTTGAGTTGAGTTACGGTTCAGATCTCGATCTGGTCTTCGTGTTTGATGGGGCAGAGGGCAATACTGCCGGCCCCAAGGTCATTGATAACACCCGGTTCTACCTGCGTCTGGCCCAGCGCGTGGTCCACGTGTTATCCACGCAGACCTACTCGGGACGGCTTTACGAAGTCGATCTTCGCTTGCGACCAGACGGTGATTCGGGCCTAGTGGCAACGTCCCTACCTGCACTTCGGCGGTATCAACTTGAATCCGCCTGGGTCTGGGAGCATCAGGCATTGGTGCGAACACGCGTGGTGGCGGGTGATGCGACGCTGAAGGCCTCGCTGGAGAGGATGCGCTGTGAGGTATTGGCTTTGCCTAGGGAGCAGAAAGACCTTGCCTCAGCGGTCTGCGGGATGCGGCAGAAAATGCGCACAGAGCACAGCACCATGGTGCGCAATCGCGAACACTTTGATCTCAAACGCGATCCGGGTGGTATTGTGGATATCGAATTTGTGGTGCAATACCTTGTGCTCAAGCACGCCGCTGAGCACGCTGAGCTAACGCGTTGGTCTGATGTCATTCGGCTGCTCGAAGGGCTTGAAGACGCCGGACTGGTCGCGACCGAGGACGCCTCGGTACTGTCGCAGGCCTATTTGTCCTATCGTGGCGCGATCCACTCGCTCGCATTGCAGGGCCGCGCTGCTGACATCAGTGCAGAAGGCTATGGAGCGCTGCGCGAGCAGGTGAAGGGTATTACCGACACATTATTACCCGGGCTGCAGTCAGGGTAGAATCCGCTACCGATAAGATGGCAGTCAGCGCTGCCTCAGAAAGCTGAAACAGAAGGGAAACAACATGGACCTCTCACAACTCACCGGTCACATCTGGCTCGATGGCGAAATGGTGCCCTGGCAGGAGGCGAGGGTTCACGTGCTGACCCACACGTTCCATTACGGGCTCGGCGTATTCGAGGGGGTGCGTGCGTACAAAACTTCCGACGGCACATCGATTTTCCGGCTCAAGGAACATACTGATCGCTTGTTTCGGTCAGCGCATATTCTGCGGATGGATATGCCCTTTGATAAAGAAACCCTCAACGCCGCCCAGCGCGCCGTAGTCAGGGAAAATGAGCTGGAAGAGGCCTACATTCGGCCCATGTGCTTTCTTGGCTCGGAGGGAATGGGGTTGCGCGCCGATAATCTCAAGACCCATGTGATGGTGGCATCCTGGGCCTGGCCTTCTTATATGGACCCGGAAGCGAGGGACCGCGGCATTCGCATCGCAACGTCGAGCTATACGCGGCACCACGTCAATATCACCATGTGCAAGGCCAAGGCCAATGGGAACTACATCAATTCCATCCTCGCACTCAGAGAGGCGATGGACGCTGGATTCGAAGAGGCGCTATTGCTCGACAATGAAGGCTATGTGGCTGAGGGCAGCGGGGAAAACTTTTTTTTCGTGCGCGATGGTGTGCTGTACACGCCGGAACTGACGTCCTGTCTGGAAGGGATCACTCGCGATAGCATCCTGCGCATTGCGGCAGATCAAGGGCTGACCGTGAAAGAAAAGCGCATTACTCGCGATGAAGTCTATGTGGCAGATGAAGCCTTCTTTACCGGCACCGCGGCAGAGGTCGTGCCCATTCGCGAACTGGATAACCGAATGATCGGCAGCGGTACGCGTGGGCCGATCACGGAAAAACTTCAGGCCATTTACTTTGAGGCGGTCCGCGGCGCGCAACCAAACTACGCGGAGTGGCTGGCGCCGGTCGCTGACTGATCAGCATGCAGCCGGACTATCGGTAGAGGAGCATTACGCAATGGAAAGCCTCCCCAGCGGTATCCAGTATCGACACTGGCCCGTTGAAAACGCCAAAGCCTGTGTGCTGCTCGCCCATGGTTTAGCTGAGCATACTGGCCGCTATGAAAGGCTAGCAGCGCGTTTCAACGCTGGCGGTGTGGCCGTGGTGGGCCCCGACCACGTGGGTCACGGCGCGTCTCCTGGCGTCAGGGTTCACCTGAAGCAGTTCGACGACTATCTTGCGCCCCTTCAGTGCCTGCGAAGCCACATCGATAATTGGTACGCCGGTAAACCCGTCTTCCTCCTTGGGCACAGCATGGGGGGGCTCATCAGCGCGCACTTGCTGCTTGAATCGCAGGCTGCGTTTCGGGGTGTGATGTTGTCCGGCCCCGCCTTCCATGCGGTAGATCCGGCGCCGGCGCCCATGATCTGGATCGGCAGGGTGCTTCGCCACTTACTGCCGAAGCTCGGCATGCTCGGACTCGATGCTAATGGCGTGAGCCGCGACCCTGCGGTGGTCGCTGACTATATGGCTGATCCGTTGGTTTATAACGGCAAGATCACGACGGGGTTGGGCATGGCGTTGCTCGACGCCATGGAGGTCGCGATTGCCCGTGCCGGTGAAATCACCCTGCCCGTGTATATCGCCCACGGCGACGCCGATGTGATGGCCGGGCCCGAAGGATCACAGGCGTTTTTTGATGCGCTGGGCTCGGAGGATAAAACCCTCGATTTCTGGCCAGGGCTTTACCATGAGATTTTTCATGAGCCTGAGTCCGAGGAGGTGATGACCCGCTACGTGAGCTGGCTGCAGGCACATTTGTGAGTGTGTTGCAGGCGCTGGTTCTGGGGGCGGGTGGACAGCTTGGCCGCGCCTGCATGGACTGTGTGCCATCGGGAGTGCGCGCACATGGCCTTACCCGAGCAACTTGCGATATTACCGATGACGGGGCGCTCAGACGCTGCTTCGACGAGGTTGATCCTCGCCTGATTATTAACGCTGCGGCTTATACCGCTGTGGATGCCGCCGAGGAACATCCCGATGCCGCCGAGGCGGCCAACGCCAGCGCACCGGCCCTGTTAAGCGCACTGTGTGCACAGCGAGGCGCGCGACTGGTGCATTTATCCACCGATTTCGTGTTTGATGGCAGGGCACCCAAACCTTATTCCCCCGAAGCGGCTCCCGCGCCACTCGGCGTATACGGTGCTAGCAAATGGCGGGGTGAACAAGCAGTAATGGGGAACGGCGCCAGCCATACCGTCGTGCGCACCAGCTGGGTTTATGCGCCAGGGGGCCATAATTTTGTCACGACCATGCTGCGCCTGATGCGGGAGCAGGGTGCGGTGCGCGTCGTCAATGATCAAATTGGTTCGCCAACGTCGGCGCAGGGCCTTGCCGAGGTATGTTGGCGGTTGGCCATGGACCATGAGGCGAGCGGGCTCTTCCATTGGTCCGATGCGGGTTCGATCAGCTGGTATGACTTTGCCTGTGGCATCCGCGATGAGGCGCTGGCGCTTGGATTGCTTTCATCGCCGGTGGCGGTTGAGCCCATTGCGACCGACGCTTTTCCTACCAAAGCCCAGCGACCTGCTTACAGTGTCCTCGACGCGACGCACACCTGCGCGACGCTGGGTATTGCCCAGCGGCCCTGGCGTGAGGCGCTTGGCGACATGTTACGGTCGGTCCGGACGCAAGAGGAGACGGGGTAATGGCGCAGTCGCTGATGGTGACCGGTGGAGCGGGTTTTATTGGTGTGAACTTTGTTTACCACTGGGCCGACGCTCACCCGAATGATCAGCTGGTGGTGCTGGACGCGCTGACCTATGCGGGCAATCGTGCCAGCCTTGAGCCGCTGGAGCGGGCCGGGCGCATTCACTTTGTCGAGGGTGATATCTGCGACGCCGATTTAGTAGCGAGTGTGATGCGCGAGCACAATACGGATACGATCGTGCACTTCGCGGCAGAAAGCCACGTCGATCGCTCAATCACCGGTCCTGATGCTTTTATCCGCACCAATCTAGAGGGCACCCATACCTTGCTGGCGGCGGCGCGAGGCGCGTGGCTCACGGGCTCGGGGTGTGATCACCGGTTCCATCATGTCTCCACTGATGAGGTCTACGGCTCACTGTCCGCAGGTGATCCTGCGTTTACCGAGACCACCCGGTACGAACCCAACTCGCCCTACTCGGCGAGCAAAGCGGGAAGTGATCATTTGGTGCGTGCCTATCAGCACACCTTTGGCCTGCAGGTGACGACCAGCAATTGTTCCAACAATTATGGCCCGTACCAATTCCCCGAAAAGCTGATTCCGCTATGCCTCACCCGCATTCTCGACGGGGGCCAGATCCCGGTCTATGGCGATGGCAGTAACATTCGCGACTGGCTTTATGTGACAGACCATGCCCGGGGGATCGCCAACATTTTAGAGTCCGGCAAGGCGGGAGAGGTCTACAACATCGGTGGGCACAACGAGTGGGCTAATCTCGATATTGTGAGACTGCTATGTCGGGTAATGGATGAGCGCTTTGCTGCTGATGAGGCGCTGGCGATGCGCTTTCCCAATGCGCCGCAGAGTCGCGGTGCGAACAGTGACGCTTTGATTGAGTTCGTCACGGACCGAGCAGGGCACGACTGGCGCTACGCTATTGATGCCTCAAAGATCGAGCGCGAGCTGGGTTTCGCTCCCGATGAAACCTTTGAAACGGGGCTCGCCCAAACCGTCGATTGGTATCTCAATAACGAGGCGTGGTGGCGGCCGCTGCTTTCTTAGGTAGCGGCACAGAGTTTGAGATCGGTCGTCAGATCAGCCCGCGATAGAGCGGCAGGTCCTGCCAGCGCGTGCCGGCCCGGTCCTTGCCGGAGAGTTGTGGCTCAGCTCCTTCAGGAATAGGCCACTCCACGCCGACAGTGGCGTCATCCCAGGCCAGCGAGAGTTCACTCTCTGGATGATAGTAATCGGTGCACTTGTAGAGAAAGTCCGCCGATTCACTCAGGACATAAAAGCCGTGGGCGCACCCTGGCGGCACCCACAGCTGCTCCTGACCTTCAGCCGTTAGCGTCGCGCCGTACCACTGACCACAGCTCGGTGACTCGGCCCGGCAGTCCACTACGACGTCAAACACGGCGCCTGATGTGACGCGGACCAGTTTGCCCTGGGGCATCTCGGTTTGCAGGTGCAGGCCGCGCAGAATGCCCTGCGCCGAGCGGCTGTGATTGTCCTGAACAAAAGTGTGCGTGATTCCCGCTTGGGCGTAGCGGTCGGCGTGCCAGGTTTCGAGAAAGAAGCCTCGGGCATCGCCGTGCACCGTTGGCGTGATAAGCATCACGCCGGCCAACGGTGTGGGCTCAGTCTTCATCGAATACCGGTCCGTCGTCACTCAGCATGGTTTCCAGATAAGCACCGTAGCCACTTTTGATCAGCGGGGCGGCCAGCGCGAGCACCTGCTCGGCGTCGATATAACCGAGCCGGTAGGCGATTTCCTCTAGGCAGGCGACCTTCAGGCCCTGGCGGTCCTCGATGACGCGAATAAAGTTGCCCGCGTCGAGCAGCGACTGGTGCGTGCCGGTATCCAGCCACGCCGTGCCCTGACCCATCACCTCAACCTGCAGCGAGCCCTGCTCGAGGTAGTGGCGGTTTACATCGGTGATTTCCAGCTCGCCTCGTGGGGAGGGCTTGATGCCTTTGGCCACTGAGATGACGTCGTTGTCGTAAAAATAGAGGCCTGTGACCGCGTAATGGGATCGCGGTTCGGCGGGCTTTTCCTCAATGCCAATGGCCCGGCCCTCTGCATCAAATTCGACCACGCCGTAGCGCTCGGGATCGTGCACATAGTAGGCAAAGACGGAAGCGCCATCGGCTCGTCGCGCCGCGCGACGCAGTTTGGCGGTAAAGCCTGCCCCGTGGAAAATATTGTCGCCCAGCACCAGGCAGACGGGGTCTTGTCCAATAAAGTCTTCGCCTAAAAGAAAAGCCTGTGCAAGGCCGTCAGGGCTTTCTTGCACGGTGTACTGAATGCGAATACCCCACTGGCTGCCATCACCCAGTAAATCGGCGTAGGCGATCTGGTCGCGGGGTGTGGTGATAATCAGGATATCTCGAATACCCGATTGCATGAGGGTAGCGAGCGGGTAATAGATCATGGGTTTATCGTAAACCGGCATGAGCTGCTTGCTAACGGTCGTTGTCAGCGGATGCAGCCGGGTACCCGACCCACCGGCGAGAATAATACCCTTGTATGCGGTGTGCTCAGTCATCTTGACAGGATCAGCTCACGGGGCGGAGGAGTGTACAGTTCGATGGCACACTTGGCGAGCCGCCGCTACACTGCGCGCTTCTTTAGTGTGCAATAGCCCGCCAATGATATGGCACAATACGTGTCATTAGTTGCCGTCGGCCCGGAGCCTCTTATCAACGCACCTCTTCACACGCCGCAAGCTGTCGAGGCTGATTGCCATGGCCCCAAGGGCGGGCCGCTGCGCATTGCCTTGCTGGGTTATCGCTCGGCACCGTTTTCAGGCGGTCAGGGCGTGTATCTTCGCTATTTGAGTCAGGCGCTGGTGGCCTTGGGTCACGATGTGACGGTCATCTCGGGACCTCCCTATCCGGATCTGGTGGAGGGCGTCGCGCTGGTAAAACTGCCGAGCCTCGATCTCTACGCGCGGGATCTGTGGAGCGTTGGACGGGCTGAGTTGCGCGATCCTCTCGGGCGCAAAGAGTGGCTCAGTAAGTTGACCGGGGGCTTTGCAGAGCCCTGGACCTTTGGTGAGCGTGCCCGCGACTGGCTGCTGGCCCACGCCGATCATTTTGAGGTGGTGCACGATAATCAAACCCTTGCCGATGGCATTCTCGATCTTCAGCGGGCAGGCTTGCCGGTGGTGACGACCATTCATCATCCGATTACGCGGGATCTCAGAGTTGCCCTGGCGGGTGAGTCGCGCTGGTGGTGGCGCCTGATGATCCGGCGCTGGCACACCTTTCTCAAGATGCAAGCGAGAGTGGCCGGGCAACTCCGCCACATCGTGACGGTGTCAAAGTGCTCGGCTGCCGACATTGGCACCGATTTTGGGGTACTCCCGGGTGCACTACATGTCGTGCCCAATGGGGTGGACACCGAGCTGTTCAAACCTCTCCCGGATGTTGTTCGACACCCCAAAACAATCATTGCCACTGCGTCCGCGGATGCGCCCTTAAAAGGCCTGCCCGTATTGTTAAAGGCGTTCAAGATCCTTTGTGAGGACGATCCCGCGCACCGGCTGGTACTGATTGCCCGACCCAAGCCCGGTGGAGACACAGAGGCCTTGATTTCGCGGCTGGGGTTGGCCGAGCGTATTCGCTTCGTGGGCGATGCCAGTCACGAGGACATCAATCGCCTTTATGCACAGAGCACTGTGGCCGTGGTGCCTTCGCTCTATGAAGGGTTTGGTTTACCGGCCATCGAAGCGATGGCAGCGGGTGTCCCCCTGGTATCGAGTGATGGCGGGGCGCTGGCGGAGGTCGTGGCGGATGGCGGGTTACTGGTGCCTGCGGGCGACAGCGAGGCGCTTGCCCAAGCGCTGGCGCGCGTGTTGTCTGACCCTGCCTTCGCACAGACCCTGTCAGATCGCGGCAGGCAGCGTGTGGTCAGCGAATTCTGCTGGTCTGTGTGTGCAAAGCAGATGGTTCAGCAATACCGGTCGTGCATCGACGCATGCTGACAGTCGATCTCGACAAGCTGGCGTTGGAGCCCGGTCAACTCTGTCTCGACGTGGGTTGCGGAGAGGGACGTCATACCCTTGCCGCGTATTTACGCGAGGGAGTGCACGCGCTGGGGATCGACTGGTCCGAACAGGATGTCGGCACCGCGGCGGGGCGTATTGCCGATATGCAACCCCATGCGCCGGCCGGCCGTATCAGTTTTGCAGCGGGGGATGCGACGGCTTTGCCGCTGGGCGACGGTACGGTCGATGTTGTCATTGCCAGCGAGATTCTTGAGCATATTCCCAATTACTTGACGGTATTGGAGGAAGCAAAGCGAGTGCTGAAGCAGGGAGGTCGCCTGTGCATCAGTGTGCCAAGGCAGTGGCCGGAATGGGTCTGCTGGCAGCTGAGTGAGGGTTATCGGAACACGCCGGGGGGGCATATCCGTATTTTTGATGCGACGCACCTGCGCCGAGAGGTGACGCGCCAGGGTTTTGTCTTTGGCGGGCAGGGGAGTGCGCATGCACTGCACGTGCCTTACTGGTGGCTAAAATGTTTGTTCTGGCGATGGGACCCCGAGCCTTGGCTGGTGCGCACCTACCACAAACTGCTGGTATGGGATCTGATGCGGCGCCCGTGGATGACCCGCACTCTCGACGCCTTACTCAACCCCATTATGGGAAAAAGTGTGGTGCTGTATTTCACTAAGCAGGATGACGACAAGACGCCGCCGCCAGAGACCGCTCCATGAATGCGCCTTTTCTGAGCCCCGGCGCGTATCCGGCACAATGGCTTCGGCCCACGGCGGCGTTTCTTCTCGACACCCAAAGGGCATCGGGGGAAATTCCCTGGTTTGAAGGCGGGCATACTGATCCATGGGATCACACTGAAGCTGCGATGGGTCTTAGTATCGCCGGCGAGCTGCAAGCTGCCGAGCGAGCTTACGCCTGGCTCGCCGAAACACAATTGGACGATGGCAGTTGGTGGGCCTGTTATCGAGACGGGCAGCCGGATCGTACGGTCTCGCGTCGCGAGACTAACTATGTTGCCTATATTGCCACCGGGATCTGGCATCATTTTCTGATTACCCGGAACACCGATTTTTTGCGCCGCGCTTTCCCGATGGTCCAGAAAGCCATTGACTTCGCGCTGCGCTACCAAAGCGCCGAAGGCGAGATTGACTGGGCGGTTGACCCCGGCGGCGACCCCTTGGGTGATGCGCTGGTGACGGGCTGCTGCTCCATCTACAAGTCGCTCGAATGCGCTATTTTAATCGCAGAGCAACTCGACCAGCCGAGCGCCACTTGGCGATCCGCACGTGGGCAGCTTGGCGACGCGCTGGCCCATCGGCCCGAGCGCTTTGATCGGACATGGGAGAGTAAAAGCCGCTATGCCATGGACTGGTTTTATCCCATTTTGGCCGGACTCGTGGCGGGTCAGTCAGCCAGAGACCGGTTGAATCAGCGTTGGGCGGAGTTCGTCGAGCCGGGCATCGGGTGTCGCTGTGAGAACCACCAGCCCTGGGCCACCGTCGCGGAGTCTTGCGAGCTGACTCTGGCGCTGCTCGCCGCGGGAGAGCGCGAGCGGGCAGCCGAGCTCTTTAGTTGGCTGACGCAGTGGCGTGACGCCGATGGTGCATGGTGGACGGGCTATCAGTTCGCGGAGCAGGTGCTCTGGCCCTTGGAGAAGCCCACCTGGACCGCGGGTGCTGTGTTACTCGCGGCGGATGCGCTCACTGCTCACACTGGCGCCAGTGGCCTGTTTCTTTCGCCTCTTCTGGATGATTAAGTCGCGCGCGCAGGGGTTAGGGAGTGAGTCGCTTCAGCCCCCGCAGGGTATCCAGGGTGCCTAGTGGCTCAAACAGTCCCGACTGGTTTGCCAATTGCCAGATCGTAAAAGGCGCTTGCCCCCCTTGGCTGGGGTCAGGAAAGACATCGTGAATGGCGAGTATGCCCCCGGGCGAGAGTCGGGGTGCCCAGGCGCGATAATCTGTCAGCGCGGCATCGAGGCTGTGCCCGCCGTCGATAAAGACCATACCCAGACCGCCGCGCCAATGCGGCGCTAAACCGGCGCTGGCAGTGACAATGGGAATCACCGGGCTGTCCAGGCCGGCCGCCGTAATATTGCGCCGAAATTCGGCGAAGCTATCGAACTGGCCTGATGCATCCACAAGGGTCTCATCGTGGTGACTTTCTCCCGGCTGATGTTCCTCGGAGCCGCGGTGATGATCTACGGCGAAAACCACGGTGTCGTGAGCTTGTGCAGCTTGCGCAAGCCAAATGGTGGACCGCCCGCAGTAGCT
>Ga0315315_10001693_pt1 | contig 20232 bp, 17 predicted proteins | sample M140m3416metaG_FD_203699 | JGI IMG/M metagenome (GOLD analysis project Ga0315315, IMG submission 203699) | Ammonia-oxidizing marine archaeal communities from Monterey Bay, California, United States - M1 40m 3416 | ecosystem: Environmental > Aquatic > Marine > Intertidal zone | place: USA...
CTTAAAGAAAAGGACAATTAAGAAAGAAAATAAAAAAAATAGACAAAAGAAAAAGAAAAGGACAAAAACAAAAACAAAACAAAAGAAACGGAATGTAAGAGTACCACCGAAATATAAATCAAAAAAAAAATCAATGAAAAGAAAACGTACTTTAAAAAAGAAAATTCGTGGTGGAGGCAATGGAGATAAAGACATGCCACCAACGTTTTGGACAAAATATGGTAATCCAACTAAAGTTTGGGGGACACCAAGTATCCTATTAAAAGAAGTAAACGATCCTAATAATTCGATTGATGAAAGATTAAAATTAGCAAAAATGGGTCAAAAAAAAGCAGAAGATGCCTTACGATCTTCTTTAGATGCTAAGAATGAAGAAACACTTTTTAATAGAGCGGCGGCAGTCGCTGGATGGCCTACAGGTACAGATCCTGAACGTGAAGCAGCTAAAGAATGGACAAAAAAAGAAGTATCTGAAGAATTTAGTAAGGAAATAGAAAAATTAGAAGCGGAAAAAGAAAAAAGGATGAACGATGCACGTTCAGGATTTACAGAAACAATTCGTACTGAAAGGATAGATTTTGAAAAAAGAAAAACTCAATTAGAAAAAGAAAAAAGTATTGTAGAGAGTCAAAGGGAAGAAGCTAAAACCCTTGCAGAAGAACAAAGAAACGAAGCACAGAGTCAAAGGGAAGAAGCTAAAAGGCAAAAGGCTGAAGCTAAAAGACAAAAGGCTGAAGCTGAAGAAGCTAGAGTAAAAGCGGATATAGCTAAAACCCTTGCAGAAGAACAAAGAGAATATGCAGAAAAAGCCGCTAATGATGCGAGACAGGCTGAATTAAGGGCAGAACAAGCGAAAGAAGAAGTTATAAGAGCAACCGGTCTTGAGGTTGAAGGGGCAAACGCCCAGGCTCAACAAGCAGCTAATGAGGCGCAAGCAGCTAAAGAAAACGCTAAACAAATTTTGGAGGAAGCGAACGAATCTCAAGTGAAAGCAAATCTGGCATTATCTGAATCTGAAAAACAAAAAGAAGAAGCAATCGATGCTCAACTCCTCGCACAACAGATGGCTAGTGAAGCAGAAGAAGCCAGGGTATTTGAGCATGACGCAAGGATACAAGCAGAAAAGGGAAAACAAGATGCATTGGATCGTATAGTATCAATTGAACAAAGGGCTGATGAAGCAGAAGGAAAAAGAGGGGAGGCAGAAAAAAGAAGGGGTGATGCGGAACAAAGTAGAGACGTAGCTGTAGAAGCTAGAGAAAGAGCAGAACGAGCTCAACAAGAAGCTGTAGAAGCTAGAGAAGGAGCAGAACTAGCTCAACAAGAAGCACAAGACGACCTTCTAAATGCTCAAACACAGCATCAAGAAGCTATTGAAAGATTGGAATCAAGTTCATTAAGCGAGAAACAAGAAGCAGAAGCAGAAATTGATCGAACAAGAGAAGAACTTTTACAGAAAGAAAAGGAATTTAAAGAAGCAGAACAAGAACATAGAAAAAAAATAGAAGTGAGTGAACAAGTTGAAAAAGAACTTAAACTTACGAAAGAAAAAGAACAAACTTGTAACGAAAAATTATCTGAATTGAAACAACGGTTAATTAGTGAAACGTATAAAAGAATCTTACAAGGGAATAAAAGTAAAATAAAAGGATTATATTTGAAATATATTAATGATACTTTGAAGGATCCTTCAAATAGTAAACAGAAATATAAGGATTTTATTGATAAATATTTCGTACAAATTAAAGAAAATAATAAAGAAATGCATAAGCGTATTTCTAATATTTAATAATCATTCATATCTTCATCTAACTCTTCATCACTATCTAGTATATATTCTTCATCTGATTCATTATTTTCATTATCTGAAGCATCATCTTGTACAATGAAATCTTCGTCATCACTATTCATTTCTTCTTCTTCTGAAAGTATATCATCTTCTGAATCACAATTATCAAAGCCTCCAAACATAATGTTATATAATTCACCATAATCTGATACACAAAAATCAATAAATTTCCCTCCTTTTTTACAGAGCATTAATATATCTCCGAATAATAGTTTTTCATCCGAGTTTTCTTCTAAGAAAGAAGAAATACCATTTGGTATTAGGTCATGTTTATTTTCAAAACCAGCATCACCATCATACCATCCATAACATAGATATACTTTTCCTTCATATTTCCACTGATAAAGTTCTTTAAAGTCGGTTGTCCCTTTAGAGATTGATTCTTTTTCCAATTGTTTTTGATAATTTTTATTTTTTAGATCAATCGTAATATCATTCATCGAACCATCAATATTAATTCTTATAATTTTCATTTTATAATAATTGTTATTATAATTAAACCTTAAATAAAATTCTATAATATTATAAATGACAAATAATTTTAAAAGGAAGAATTCATTCGAAAAGAGATATCAAGAATCAGAAGGAATTAATAAAAAGTTTCCCGATCGTGTTCCAATAATAGTTCAGAAATACCTTGATGCTGAATTACCTGATATAGATAAATGTAAATATTTAGTACCGAGAGATATGACTATGTCTAAGTTTATGTTTATTATAAGAAAACGTATTAATATTGATTCAACGCAATCATTATTTATTATGATTAATAATTCTATGGTTGTAGGTTCTAAGTCAATATCGGATATTTATGATGATATGAAAGATGAAGATGGTTTCCTTTATATGACTTATACAAGTGAAAATACATTTGGTTAAATGGATTGATACTTAGAAGTATATAACATAGTATATACATACAACTATGTTTGCATTTTATAAATGTATTCAAGAAGGCTTAATATATAATTGTAAGATACCATTAAAAAAAAGTGAAGAGTTAATTCAAAAATATAATTTAGAATTCATTGGTATGGTTAAGGAATATTGGGAAAATAACGTAAAGGTTATTTTAATAAATAATAAGCTTAATTTTAATTTCATCCAAGATATATCAATCAATTACAATAAATCAAAGAAAGTTTTAATTCATGAATTTAATAGTAGACCTTGTCAACCATATAACTTTTATCAGGTTGATCAAGAAGAAGAATATAAATTATATGAGACAATAAATGATGATATTACTATACAATTGAAAGAATATACTGAATATTTAACACTAACTTATTTATCTAATCATAAATCAAAAATATTAAAATTTAATATATAATATATTATATTATCAATGAAGAATAACTACTTATTATTAATTATAATAATATTTTCGATTTTTATAATTTATAGGAATATAGATAAAAATACTCTATTAAGCGATGATCCGAATAATTTAATAGTTGTAATTAATGATAACATAAAAAAAGTATTCAAGAAAGTCAAGGAAAAAGTTAATAATGAATTAGGTGTCGAGAAAGAAGAACAAAAACCAATTACTATTCTTATTCAAGAAAAGGAAATAGAAAAGGAAATGGAGGTTAAACCTGAAGAAATAAAAACAGATATGATATCCCCAAATCCATCAGGGACTACAGAACATCAATTTGTTGAAGAAAATCCTGCAACTGCGTGGTCAAGTACGAATGTTTCTCAACATCCTAAATACCATACTCCAAATTTTGAAGATAGAATATTAAATACAGGTGGATTTTTTAATAAAGATAATTTTTTCCATGATAAAACATCGCCTTATTCAAGTGATTCTTTACCTGATAGATGTCGTATGGGTAAAGATAATAAAGTATTATGTGATTATAATAATAAATTACAATTAATCCCTCCAAGTCTAATTCAGGATAAAGAGAATAACCCTGTATTAAAGAGTATTGGTAAGAATAGAGGTGATATTTTTAAAACAATTGAATCATCGAATATAGGTAGTGTTAATAATGATCAGTATCAAGTATGGGCGTATGATGATGAGAAATTAATCAATGGTGGTAAATTCTTTGATAATATATCAGCATCAACGCCCGATAACGAAGATTATTTATTACTAGATAAATTAACAAAAGATGGGGATTATTCAATTTAAATAGATACATTTTTCGTTAATAGGTAATCCATATAATTCACACCATCTTTGAGCATTATATATTTGTTGTTTTGAAGGTTTCTTGGAATGATGGGTATTAATATTATTTAGAATCCCTTTAATTGTATTGATTTGTCTCTCTACAAAAATATCATTGTATTCATTAATATCATTAATAAATGTTTTTGGTACATCAATATATAGTTCATTACACTTATCAAAATATTCTTTTAACTTATCTTTTATAGGAATAGGACATCCTTGAAAATTAGAACAAATAATATATTTTTCTGAATTTGAATTACGACTGGTCAATGGTTTATAAATCTCAACCATTGAGTAACAATTGTAAAGTAAATAGATTAATTGTATTGTTTTATAATTAAATAAATCAAATACTTTTAATATAAAGTTACCTCTAATCTTTTGAATGTTAAGTGCGATAAATATTTCACTATATAGTAGTCTATATGAAGATTCTTCTTGTAGATTGTAATCCTTTGAATAATCAAAACCTCCATCTGCTGTTATAAAATGACAATAGTTATGATTGATTGTTTGAATAAAATGAATCACATTTTCATAGTTATAAATATTTCCTGTATTGTCTTTACCATTGATAATCTGATTGTGTCTATTTGTTAATATCTGTTGATTCCAATATGGTATTGATCTATCTTGTTGTGATATTAAAGTAATTCCATATATCTTAAAAAAATTAATATTATTTTCAGATATATGATGATTCAGGCAATGTATAAAACCTCCAGGGCCTTCAGCAATGCACGCACAATAACTCTTTGTTTCAATTAAGTTTAGATCTGTTATCATTTCATGGAGTTTAAAATAAGACCTACTAACTGGTGTAATCGCACATATATTATTGTTTGATTTCAGGGATGATGTATATATATATTCATATTGATTAAAACTTTTTTTAGTTTCTTCCCATTTTTTCGAATTATAATGATCAATCTCACATTTGATTTTAATTAGATCATCTTTTTTATTATAAATAATACGGTTATTATCCTCTTTAACATCTTTATTATTTGATATTTTCACATTTTTTTTATGTATACCTATACGATATATTTTCATATTAATATCTATATGAAATTATTTTAAATACTTATTTATTTCTTTGAAAGATAAAGTAATTATTAAATGAACTCAATGTTTCAAGGTTACCTGTTAAATTAAGGGGTTCAATTGTAATCGTCCGTTTATTAAATTTTCCATCCTTCCCTTTTACAACTTCTTTTGTTTGGTATGCTTCTGAATAATATTTTTTAAATATTTCATCTGTTTCCCTCAATTCAGATAGATTCTGGATAACGTTTTTGAATTGACCTAATCCATTCTCAAAATAATTCTTTTTAAAGATGGTTGATTGACCTTTAGGGACATATATTTCAAATCCATTTTCTTTCATAATATCTTTAAAGAAATCAAAATTAACTAAATACTCATCAATCGGTTGACCGATTGAATCCATGAATACTTCAATCTTATTACCAAACATATTCTCTTTTTCTTCTGGATTGTACGTAAATTCTTTAATAGAATATTTCTTTTCAATACTGAATATTTTATTCTGAAAAATATCTTTAGATTCAAATAATGTATATTCTTCATAATCTTCATCATCTACCCCAATATCAATATTCATTAAAGAATCCATTTTTTTGAAATGATCAAAGATACTATTACCATCATAACAAGTTCCAATAAAGAATCCTCCTTTATTTAGATTATCTTTTAGATTCTGTATAAATCCATTAAGGGTATCTTTATTTTTAAAGTAGTAATGCAATGAGAATTGAGAACTAATAACATCAAATCCATTTTTAGCTATCCCATAATATCTACGTTGAATATTGGTATATTCTTCTGGAATTGATTTATTTACACCATATAGAATATTAATCAATGTATTTGAATGGATTCTTTCTTCTTCTGTAATTCCATCAATCTCTGTACATTCTCCGTTTTGAATATTCTTACTTGTATCTGCACGAAAGAAGGCTGTTTTCGTATTTGTTTTTTCGCGATATACCCTTTTACAAGCTTCATCTATATTTGATGAAATATCTAGACCTAATAGGAAAGAACAATTAATTTCATTATTTAAGTATTTTTTGGTATCTCCACCTTGCCCAAAAGATAAGTCTAATATTTGTATAGGTTTATTAAATGATTTACATACGAGAGTAATTAATTTTGTTTTGATATAATTATGTATTTTCTTAAGTGGTGAAGATTCAAATAATAAGTTTTCACTTTCATTTACATAATATTTACCGTGTTTATCGTCTTTAATATATTCTTCTAATTCATAATCACCTTGAATCATATCTTTTGTAATTGGATTATTAATTGTATCCCAAACATCGTATGCGATAGTAAAGAATTGTGGTTTACTTTTATCAGACCTAACTCTTAATGGTTCCCAGTTCATTGAATTTTTAGCATTTGGATTAAATCTCATTTCAACAAAATCACCATCTTTAATTTCATCTTCTTCATAGTTTAGGCATACCATTTTTCCATCTTTTAAATTAATATTTGTTATGTCATATTTATTTTCGACGGTTTCATTAAAGTTAAATTTTTGAACCTTGTCTTCATCGGTAACTTTTTCTCCTTTTTTATCTTCAAGTACCTTCATACAAAAGTTTATTGATCTATCTTTATACTTATCATATCCAACATATAATTCTAATTGTTTATATTGATGCGTAATTTTAATTCCTTCTTCTGAGATATCATTAAAAGGTAATATTTGATCAATGACTTTTGATTGTATCATTGTTTTTTTAACCTTTACTAAGAAGTCAATTGTATTTTCTTCGGGTGGTTTCCATTTGAAATTATTTTCCCATGTTCCACTAATAAATTTGGATTGTATTCCTTCAATTGAACTTTTAACTGAAAGATAAAGTGGTAAATAAATAAGTCCATCAATACGATATGGGTAATAATCTTCTTCTTCTTTATTAAGGATTTTATTTGATGCTTTGAATATACCCATAATATCATTTGAAAATTCATATTCCTCTAATGGTTCATCTTCATCTATTTTTGTAATATAGCCATATTCATATTGTTTCATTTGAATATCAATTGAATCTGTATCCTTTACCATATTTACATTCAAAAAGAAATCTTTTAATACTGAACTCCTTGAGACACCAAATGTATTTCTTGATAAGAATGGGTAGGTATGGATTGGTTCAGGTGTCGTATTACCATTCCAATATATATCAAATACCATATATAATTGAATTGGTTCATTTTCTTTAGTTTTAGTAATATATTCACCATCAAATAACCATATCCCTGGATAATTCTCAAAGATTACATTTGTATCGATGACATTTTGTTTTGCATTGATTAAATAACCACGTTTATTAAATATGAGTAATTCATATCTTTCTCCATCTGCTTTTTCAGTAACAGCATAATCTTTTAATATTGAGTTAGGATTATTTAATTTAATATTATCCATTGTTAATGTTTTAGGTTGAGGACCAATAAATGAAAAGTCATAATACCGTTTCTGTCCTGTAGTTTCTCTATATTTTTTGATTACTTCTTCTTTTGTTTGAAAAGGTATTATTGTATTTGTATTATAGATAACCTTTGTTAAATCAACTACATGACTTTCGAGAATATCCTGGAGCTTTTGAATAATTTCTAATTGAATACTATCGTTATCCACTTCTTTTTCAGGGAGTCTTGATGGTAGAAATTGTGCCGGATTATCATCTTGACTATCAATCTCTTTTAGATTATCATGAATAAGAGAAATAAGTGTGTTTGGATTTTCTAAAAATTTATCAGTTTCTATTGCTTCATTTATTTCTTCAATTGGAATTCCTTCATTCACTGCAATACTTTGTAATTCTGAAATACTCATTGTATCCAACTTTCCAATGATCCCTTTATTTGGAGAAAAGGATAAATCATCATATAAATAATTAATTGGTACCGTTAATTGAGAATAATTCCCAATCATTGGTTCAAAAACTACAATTGCTTCTGTATCTTCGAATGGCTCTTTAGTGAACCCTTTTACAATTCCAATATAATGTCCTTTTTCATAATATTCTTTTATTGAATCTCTTAATTTCAAATCAATATTTTTCTCCTCAAAATATCTATCTTTAATTTTAACATATTTTCCAAGTAGATATTTATATTTTTCAATTTCTTTTGAATCGACCAATAATGATGGTTTATTATAAAATTCTTTTTCATCTTCCATAGATAGTTTTTTATCTTCAGTCTCAAAAATATGAATTCCTAAATTAAGGGGATCATATATATTCCCAAGAGTCTCTTTCCCAGGACCAGAAATATATTTATTATTAAAATGTTTATATAAGTTATCAATTTCGGGAATACCGACGTCTTCATTCCACCCAATATATTCAATTTCTAATTCATATTCTTCTTTATTTTGGAGTATATTCGCATTTTTAAATGTCTTTTCAAAATGGAATCTATTTTTTTCATACTTTGTTTGTTTAATAACAGTTAAATCAATTCGAAATAATTTATCAACTGTTAGAAAACTAAATCTCTTTTTATAACGGAAATATTTTGGATTCTCATTTAGATTCATTAGTAATTTAGATACCATACGATTACTTGAACTAAGTGGTACTTCGGTTTTAATATTTAATCTTACATTATAATCAAGGTCACGTAATGGAGGATACTTTTTATCAGGATTAGTATGATCGATATAAAGTTTTTTCTGTATATATTCAATATCACTTTTATTAATATTTTCAAGACTATTTTCTTTACAGTATTTTTTGATATTATTTATTCCATGAATAGTACACCTTATATTTCCAGGGCGATTTTTATATACAGTCCTTATATCTAAGCTTGAAGATTCAGATATCATTTCATAATTTTTCTTACATTGTTCAATTAATGATAAAAATTCTTTTTTTTTAATTGGATTTTTAGGGACAGAACTTCCAAATTGAACTTCGAGTTCAACGATCTTTGAATTGATTGACCGTTCAATATAGTTTTGGAATTCATCCTCATTATTATTAAATAATTTCATAGATATATTAACAGAGTATTTTTTTTTTTAAATATCTTGAGTAAAATGTTTCAAATTTATTTCATTATAAATATCCTTTTTTAACTTTTTTTTACCTTTTTCACATTTCATAGAAATATTTAATTCATTTGCAATTTCTTCTAATTCTTTAATCTTGTATTTATTAATATTTTTCAAGTACGGTTTAAAGATATTCCAATCAATATCAATATTCAAAATATTCTTTAGATCATTAAGGTCGGAATATTCACTATTTAATAGATCATTGCTACCAATAAACCAATTTCCATCTTTATAGATACAGAGTAATGGTTCATAATTTTTTAAAGTAGTTTGATAATATTTATTTGTATCTTGATTATGTATGATACATTTAATTTTATAATATTCATTTAGATAAAGTATTGATGATAAGATATTAATCTTTTGTAACCCGTTTTGAATTAATGATTCTGAAAAACCAGAAATATAATTATCATTTAGTTTTATATCAGATGCTATTTGTATTTTCTTAGATGTAATAAACTGTGATTTTTGTTTCTTATCTATTGATTCATAATCAATTTCATTATTACCGATTATAATTTCACATATATCATTTACCCCTTTTTTAATTACTTGTTGATGTCCTTCAATATATTTTGAATCTTTGATTTTTGAAGTATAATTATTATTTTTTAATTCAAAACCTTGAATAAATTCCATATTATTATTCTTTAATAATTCTATTTTAAATAGTATCAAATTTAAAATTTTTTCTTTGATTCTATAATAATTTCTTTATCAACTTCTGTAAGGTCTTTTAAATAGACATCTTTATTTGTTTTTTCTTCTTTTTGAAGAATTATTTCTTCAACTTCAACTTCTATTCCATTACTCTCTTTAATTACATCCTTTATTAGTATGTTTTTATCATCAATTAAATTAATTAACATCTGATACATTATATTTATAATTTCTTCACTTAATGTAGTTAGATTAATAAAAATACCGTTATTATTTTGTGTATACTTACATTCTTTTTGATTAATTAAGTTAATAAACTGATTATGATTACTAACTTTTCCAATATTCTCATAAATATAGTTTTTTTTACTCTTACAATCCATTATACAAAAAAGATATATTATAATTAATTTTTTAACTTATACTGGTCTAGCAATCGCTTGAATTTTATCTGACCGATACTTAATACGACTTCCAATAATAATTATATCTAATTTTTGACCAATAGTTAGATCGTCTATATTTTTTGAACTATCTTTAAAGTATTCCCTTGGTATCATAATAACTAATGGACTATCGTTAAATGTTTCTCCATCATTAATATTTAATTTGATATAACCAATAATACCCATTTTATTAATATTATTAATATAGATAGATAATTCATCTCCATCTGAAGGAGATATTAACTTTGCCTTATATGTAATTAAATATTTAATATGACTCTTTCCATTATTTGTAGATACTTTACCCATACTCCTTTTAATAACCTTTACTGAATCTTCAATTATATAACCATCTTCATGGCATTTTTTTTCAAGTTTTTCTTTTAATTGATATTTAATTGTATTGTCAATATCATCATTCAAATCCCTCGGGTTAAGTATAAGATTCGATGTTAGTAATTGTTCATTGATATAAGACATATTATTATACTATATAGATTTATAATTGTTTAAATATATGAATTTTCAAATTTATTAAATATATTTTAAAAATATTAGATCATATGGGATGAAAAAATATTTGGATTGATTTTTAGTCCTTTCTTTATCACGAATAATTAATTCAATTAATAGAGATAAAAATTCTTTTGTTTTTTCTTTACCAGATTCTTCTTCATTATTTAATATTTCATACGATTCATTAAAATATATCTGAATCATTTTACGGATATTACTTTTTTGAGCAATTTGTTCAATCACTCTTCCGGGCATTTTATTAACTATACCCGTTTCAACAAACTTAAAAACAGTTTTATCAACATCTAGTTTATAGGAATAACCCCAAATATCTTCTGTCGGTAATAAACGTCCTTTATTTTTCTTAAAAAATGTTTGTTTTAAATTATTACGAATTAATTCTCCATCATCTAGTTCAGATGTTAAGTAAAAATTTCCGTTCTTGAAAATAAAATAATCATAATCATCAACAAGATCGTCTAATTCTTTTTTTTTCTTCGTTTTATTACGTTCAGTATTAAATAAAAAGAATCCAATTATCTCTTTTTTAGATTGATTCAATAGATAATATCCTTTATCATCTTTCCAGAGCAGAAGGTTCTTGAAGTAATCAAATATTTTTTTATTGTTTTCATCTACGATTTGTTTTGTTTCAATATATTCTTTGATAATCGGTTTTAAGAGTACAACTTTTTCATCATAGGTTAGGTTATCTAATGATATATCAAAGAAGATATCCTCATTAAATAATGGTATATAATCTTCAAAATTAAATTTTTTACGTAGATAATATTTATTTAAGTTAACTACCTTCTTATAAATATCTTGAATATTATAGATAACTTTTTCCTTCACTTTATTAAAAATATCTCCAGTTAAAGGTATATATTCTTTATTATCTTTGCTTACAAAGTTATTACGATAATAAAGAGGTACCATTTGATCAGTATTATTATGGGGTTGGAATAGATAAATATCATTTCTATTAATTAATGATCCACTAATATGATCTTTATTCAATATAATTATATTGTTTTCAATCATATCATATAATGAGAAGTAAATAATATTATCATTTGTATCAATAATTCCATTTACTTGATGAATAATATCATCTAATGTATAATAATTATTAATTTCATACATTTCAGAAATTATTTTTTGAATATTTTTAAATAATGTTTTTGACTCATATATTGAGAATGTATCGTAATTAATATCTTTCTCTGTTATTTCTTTTATATCACAATTATAATCACAATCGGAAAAAGAACAAACTTTTGAAAAAGGTTTGTCATGGACTTCATGATTATATAGTTCTGTATGACGGCTTGTAATTAGATCAATTGAATAGATATCATTTTTATTAATAATATTAATCTGTTTATTCAAATAACAATCAATTGAATTTTCTTTAAACACTTTTTCAACTTGACCAATTGAATAGGCTTTTTCTTCTGCTTTCCGGTATGTAAGTGTATCAATTGATTCATTCTCCCTTGATAAACCAGCAACATGCATAAATACAGTAACATTCCTTTCTTTTTTATCTAATCCTATATGTGAACAGTAACGTATACCTCTACCTACGATTTGTTCAACTCTTGATAAATGATACCAAGGATCAAGTATATGTATTTCACGTATATTCTTTAGATCAAGGCCTTCACTTGCAACAACTGAACCAAGTATAATTTTAATATTCTCTCCATTTTTATTTTGATCAGAGACGAGTTTTTCAATCTCTTCATTATTATTCGGGGATAAATCCTTATCCCCAGATAATATGATATATTTGGCTTGTTTAAATGGTACATTCTTTTTCTTTTTTGAGAGTGGATTCCATTCAAAATCAATTGGTTCGTTTTTTGTAAGGTCACTTTCTTTTTTATCTTTGGACCATTCGGGATAATCAAGAATATTTCCTGAATATTTTGAAAATCCCATATGTTCTAATGTAAGAGCTAATGGAATTAATCCTGAAGATAAAAATTCAGAATAAATAAAGATAATACCTTTTGATTTATTTTCTTGAATACCATTTAATATTGTTTGTATTTTTGTTGATATACTACCAACATTTTTTAAATCAAAAATTGGTTCCTTTATCTTTTGTTTATATTCACGTGTATAACCTATTGAAGGGTTTTTATTTTTAATTTTTATTTTCATTATATTTTTAAATCCACCCTTACCATACATTTTACTATCAATATCTCCATTATTATTTAATGCGTCAACGGATGGATAAACGATATTTGATATTTGAGCACCAACCCTTTGATCCATCATTTGAACATCTTTATCATCATCAAGTGTATCTAAATATTCATTATAGATCCTCTTCTGAAAACTATCCATTTCGCTATAATACATTTTTAAAAACTTAAATTGATAAGTATCTTTACCATATTTATTTCCCCAGATATCATTTATAGGATATTTATCCATAATCCTATCATCCATAGGATATAATCTTATAGGGAATGTAATTGGATTTTCCCCCCTTACATATGAAACATATCCATTTGTTTTTTGTTTAAGTATCTCTATACCTGTATCAGTTATATATCCTTTTTTATCAAAAATTTCTGATTGATTAATGGTAGGTCTCCCATCATTTTTTAATAATAAGTTTAATAACCATTGAATTTCATTAACTTTATTAAACATTGGTGTAGCAGACATGAGTATTAATCGTAGATTTTTACTATATTTAATAACTTTATCTAAATAGAATATAGTTTCTTTTTTATATTCATCGAGATTATCATCTCTAAGATTATGAATTTCATCTACAATTAGTACCCGATTTGAAAAATAAGATTCAATTACTTCTTTTTCAAGGTTTATCTTTTCTTCATCTGAAATATCTTGACTGAATGACTTAAATTTAAGTTCTAATAAATACTTAATTTTATTTGAAAATTGCTGATAACCATAAAAATCATAATATTCATTAATCATCCGTTTTACTTTTGTCTTAATATTTTTACGATCCATTTCCCTGACGATATGTTGAAAACTATCTCCACTACATTGTTCTTCACCTTTTGTTGGATCATAAATTGTATTTCTCCAATTTGGTTGAATGTTTTTTGAAACAAGGCAAATGATTTTTTTATCTTCTTTTTTATAAACATCTCGGAAAGAATTACTAATAGTAACAGCAGAACAAGTCTTACCAACACCAACTCCGTGGAAAACTAATAAACCTTTATAAGGTGTATTTTTATTCATAAAATTTTTTAAAAATTGTTGATGATTTCCTAATTCAAATTCTTTTGAGGAACATCTATTTTCAAGTTCCATTAAATTTAATAAACCTTTACAATGGAAGAATTCTGCTTTCCTAGAAAGATTATACCGAAAGTTTGATTCATTATAATCTGGATAAGATAGATAATTACATTTAAGTATATATTCTTCTTTTGAATTAAATTCCTTCATATCAATTACATATCTTATATCATCTATTATATCCTTAGCGAATTTAGTATCTTTTCCAATGTTTTGATAATAACGGCGATATAAATCAATAAAATTTAATTTTTGTAACTTATTTATTCTATCTTGTTTCTTTATTTTAATCATATATACTTTATAATATAATATTGTAAGTTAAAATATTTTAATAATTTTATTTGTTATTAGAAAATGGAACTTGTAAGTGGGGATGATTGTTTTAACAAACTCGATTCAAAAGAATTACTTGTTTATCAATTTAGTGCAGAATGGTGTCCAGCTTGTCAACAGGCGGGCCCTATGGTTGAAGAAATATCTAAGTCGTTAGATAAAAGTAAAATTAAACTATTCAAAGTTGAATTAACTGACGAGAGTACTCGTGAATTTGTTGAAAAATGTGAAATAAAGAATATACCCACATTCATGTTATTTAAAAATAGAACAGCAATTGATAAAGTTATTGGCCTTGATAAAGATAAACTAGTTAAATTAATTAATGAAAATATTAATAAAGAAAATATCAACAAAAACTTCTTTGAACAACCAAAACAAGAACCAAAACAAGAACCAAAACAAGAAGGAAAGAAAGAAGTAAAAGATTTTTATCCAAATGAAAGTTTTAAAGGGGAATTTAAAGGTTTTGAATATAAAAAGGGTGAAAAGGGACTTGGTTATTATAGAGTAGGTAGTGGTAGTGGTAGTGGTAGTGGTAGTGGTAGTGGTGGCGATGATGGTGATAACGTTGAAATCCATATGGTTTATGGTGAATGGTGCGGACATTCAAGAAATGCAAAACCAGCATTTGAAGATTTAGTAAAAAATAAGGATATTAAAACAGGTAAAGGTTTACCCGTTACATTCATTATGACAGAAGATACAAGTCCAGGAATGGAACAATTTAAAGGAAAAGTAAGAGGATTCCCAACTTATATGACCGTTACTAAGAAAGGTGATAAAGTCCTAAAAATGGAAGAATTAAATGGTCATGACCGTAGTAAAGATAGTATCATTGAAGTTGTTCAGAAACTCTAATTATTTTAAAGAAACATAGTTTTGTTTAACCTTTAAAAAATTAAAAAATTTCTCAATTACTTTTTTTTTAGCAGATTGATAACCCCTTATTCTTTCCATACATTCTTTTTCATCAAACCATTGTATATCTTTTATTTCCGTATATTGTTCTTTATTATCCATATTAATATTTAATTTACATATTTCTTTAATCTCCCCAATATAGTAAATATGTTTATACCTTACATTATTTATCCCCTTGTATTCTTCAACTAACGGGATAATATTATTATAAATATTATATTGAGAAGGCTTGATATTTGTTTCTTCTTCAAATTCCCTTATTGCACATTCTTTATTATTTTCATACTTTTTCCTCCTTCCTTTTGGTATTTCCCATTCATTTGATAGATAATTAGCTATACTTTCATTAATAAGAATATCAAGATTATATTCCTTTTTATTATATATAGCTCCATTTTTTAATAAATTAAATATATTTTTACTCTTATGATATTCTTTTTGTATTTTTTTGTTAATTGAATCAGTATGGATCCATAGATCATTCCATAATTTATCAAAATTATTTATTTTTAAGTTATTCTTCTCTTTATTTGTCATACGAGAAATTAATAGTTTAATATATTCATAATTATACTGAGAATTATATTTTCCACGTATAAATTCAATATAGGATAATGAATCTTTTCTTTCAACCATTACAACCTTATCCCTACAATCACCTACATTACAATATAATATTATTCCATAACTTAAAACAGGGTGTCGACAATCTTTATAAATATGTCCATAATTACCGCAATTATTACAATATTTTTCCATACTTTTATTTAGAATTTTTCTCTTAAATAATATATTTCTTATGGTAAAATGGAACCAAATATATGGGGGCCAGGGGCTTGGTTGTTCCTTCATTCAATTACATTTCAATATCCTGATAATCCAACAAAATTAGATAAGGAAAATTATAAGAAGTTTTTTGAATCACTTCAAGAGGTACTCCCTTGTCCATCATGTTCAGAACATTATAAAAATAATTTAAATAAATTCCCAATCCGAGTTGAATCAAAGGACGAACTTATTGAATGGTTAATCGATATTCATAATGAAGTAAACTTTATAAATAATAAAGAAGTACTTACATATGATCAAGTGAAGAATAATTATAAAAAAATATATAATAATTCTTCTAATTTTAATCGGGCGGCAATAATAATTATTATTTCATTGATTATTATTCTTTATTATTATAGATATAAGAAGAAATAAAATCTATCGTTCTATTTTGTTTTTTTTTCTTTTTAATAAATAAATGCCTCGGCCTAAAAAGTTAATCGTTGAAAAATACTTGACTGATGAAGAAACAGCAAAATTAGAAGGAAAATGGATTGATTTATCATATCTAAAGCACTCAGTAATACGGTCAAATACAGATGTCTATTATAAAGATGATAATAATGAAGAAAAATTAATATTAAAATTCCGTACAGGTTGTATATCAAACTCACTCATTAAAAAGGGATGGGACTCTTATAAAGATTTAGCAAAACCAAGTAGAGGGAGAGGGGCATCTGCTGGTCCTATTGATCTAGATAGTGTTTATTGGAAAAAAAGAAACCTTGTAAATACAAGTAAATGGTCAACTGGCTATTTAAATCCAACCGGGATGAAAATTAATGAAGAACTACAAGAGATGAATCTTGAAGATATATTTAATTATGCAATATCTGAAGGAATACTATCAGAAGAAAGTGAATTATCAAAACAGGAACTGATCCATATGATTATTAAAGAAAAAAAAGGAATCTCAAAAATGAAAGTAAATAATCAAGTAGCCTCAAATCCAATTGGATTTTATGAAGAATCAAAAAATTTTTGTAAATTACCATGTCGTTTAACGCATTTTACAAGGACAAATTATAATAAGTATAGAAATGGTTTACCTTTTATTCAAAAAATTGATGGAATGTTTCAAAAATTAATACCCGATGCCCACGAAAAACAATTAAATCAAGCAAATAAAAAACCACATCTAAAAATCCCAGAAACAGCTTTCTCAACAATAACAATAAATCGAAACTTTAGAACAGCCCTACATAGAGATGCTGGAGACTATAAAGATGGTTTTGGAAACCTTACAGTAATTGAAAGAGGGAGATATCAAGGGGGATTTACTATTTTACCTCAATTTGGTGTAGCAGTCGATGTAAGAAATGGAGATTTCTTAGCAATGGATGTACATCAATGGCATTCAAATACCCCTATTTATGAAACAGAAGAAGATAGAAAATTCAATGAAAATCTAGACAATGCATTCAAAGATAATCCTGAAGTTGGAACTGTTGGTATCTATAATAAATATACAAGATTAACATTTGTATGTTATCTCCGTGAAAAAATAATTAACTGTCCAGATGATATTCCTGAAGAATTCCTAAAAGAATCAGGTCATAGTAAAATAATCCTTAATGAAACTAATATTTAAGAAATTAATTATTATTATCTGTAATATGAGCGTGACTGATCTACCAAAAATATCACTTGTAACAATATTACACGATAATACAGAGTTATATTCATTATTTCAATACCATTGGGATACATTAGATTATCCAAAAGATAAATTAGAATGGATTATTATTGATGATTCCAAAGAAGACCATAGTAATCTAATACCAATACACGAAAATATATTATATTTGAGGGTCACTTGTGAAGAATATTTAGATAAGATTAATTTTCCAAAAGATGAAGAAAAAGTAATCTGGAACTACTTCAATAAAATGAAAAGGCTTACAAATGGTTTTAAAAGAGATTATGCTGTTGGATTAACAAGTAATGAATATATCTTTCATATTGACATTGACACAATCTATCAACCAAACGCAATTCAAAGAAAATTAAAATTTCTAAAAGAAAACCGCCTTGAATGTGTATATTGTAAAGAAATGTTATGTTATGATATCTATGGAAAACAATTATATAAAACTGAGAATACTGTCGCAGGATATGAATCAACATTATTCCATACAAAAGAATTCTGGAAAAAAGGAGGATTTAAATGGGAAGATATTATCTCAGAAGCAGTATCTTTTTATTATAATAAAGGACTAGAAAGGAAAATGGACAATTATTATGATACAATCAAAATACTAAGTACTTACAATATAAATCAATATCAACCGAAAGAAATAACCATTGAAAATATGAATATTAAGATACCAGAAATTATAAATACAATCAAAATATCAGGACATCCATTGAAATCAGATTTAGGTGATCTATTTTATCAACAAGATATAAATGTTCTAGGTATTAACTCTCAAGCATTTGAACATCTTAAAAATGATAACTGGAATATAAGAAATGTAGATTATGATAAAAAATCAAAAGAAAAAACTCTAATAAAAGAAATTAAAGAGTTAGATATGAATTTTGATTTATGTATTATTAATACAAAGTTTCCAATATGGAATATATTTGAAAAAAATCAATTTAAGTGTATTATCATTGAATCTGAAAAAAATATTGAACAAATGTCATCAATATTAGAAAAAAAGGATTACTTAAATTTTAATAATCTATTTATCCATAAATCATATATTATCCATGGATAGAGTTTATATATTTTTTTTCTAATATAATATATAAATGTCCGAAATCGTAACTCATGTTGAAGGTTTGGTAAAAGAGAAGTCAATTCAAATTGCGCTTGTAAGTGGTATCCTATTCTTTATTGTTGCGAATCCACAATTATTTAAACTTGTTGAAAAAGTTTTAAAACAGGTTACCGGTTTAGTCGGTATAAGTCTTAATTTACAAGGTAATAGCTTATTAGTATTCCATTCGGTTGTATTTACAGTTTTGGTTGCTTTAACGACACACTATATACTCGAACCATTATTCCATGGTGAAGAGGAAGTTGTTTAATTATTTTTTTAAAATATTTAAGAAATAATATCCACTTATAATATAATAATATGGATACATTAACAAAAAAATCACTTAATAATCTTAAAATACTTCAAGATATAAAAGAAAATGATATTTTAATTAGCAGTAATAATGAACTCAAATTACAAGGAGAATATGTTCAAGTTGAAAACTCCATAGAAATTGAATATGCAATTTATTTTACATTCCACCATTTATTATCTTTAAAAAATTATGAATTAATCTATAATAAGAATATAATCTCAAAAATTGATAAGGGTATTGATAATGTCTATAAAAATGATCAACTAAATAATATATTATCAAATAATAATCATTTTCATTTAATTATTAGAAATATTGATAAAAGATTTGAAGAAATTAAAGAATATTTTTATTATGAAAGTCCATTCTTTACATTTTTTCAATATCTACATTCAATAACAGAAACATTCAAAGAAAATAATAAACATATCTCAAAGATAATAAATACAACACAATTAAAAAAAATAATGCCCCCCACGCTGGAAGAGATGACTCTTGATGAACTCAAAAACTTTCTACAAAAGAAAGATAAAGAGGAAAAGGATGAAGAGGATGAAGAGGATGAAGAGGGCGAAGAGGGCGAAGAGGGTGAAGAAGATGAAGAAGATGAAGGAGATGAAGAAGAAGAAGAAGAAGAAGAAGAAGAAGAAGAAGATGAAGAAACAAAAGAGAAGAATCCTAATTTAGTTTATGATAAGGAAGAAGAAAAAGAATCAGAAAATAGTTTGATAAGTTATTTAAGAAGACATGTATAATTTTCATATATAGAGTTATGATAAAACTTAATTTAATTTATTCACAAGGGTATGTAAATTCTAGTTCCACTCAAATAATGGGCGTGAATAATGATTTATATTGTAAAGTTAAATCTGATCTAAGAATGTTTCAAAAAATTACAAGTACATTATTTAATAATAAAGAAAATGTTATTATTATGGGATACAATACTTGGTTAAGTATTGGTAAACCCCTTAATAAT
>Ga0315315_10001694_pt1 | contig 20222 bp, 14 predicted proteins | sample M140m3416metaG_FD_203699 | JGI IMG/M metagenome (GOLD analysis project Ga0315315, IMG submission 203699) | Ammonia-oxidizing marine archaeal communities from Monterey Bay, California, United States - M1 40m 3416 | ecosystem: Environmental > Aquatic > Marine > Intertidal zone | place: USA...
CGACGCGCGGTGCCGACGGCGATGACGCGCGCGCTCGGCGCGACGCGCGCGAGCCGCGGGCGCGTCGCGCGCGTCTCGCGCGTCTCGCGCGACCGGACGACGCGCCGAGCGCGCGGCGCGACGCGCGTCGAAGCCGCGGCGGATAAAGCGCCGTCGGTCGTCGTGCTCGGAGGGTCGGGATTCGTCGGCGCGCGCGTCGTCGAGGCGCTCGCGCGCGCGGGCGCGCGCGTGACGACCATCTCTCGCTCGGGACGCGACGCGACGGGCGCGCGCGAGGCGCGGGCGGTGGATCTGGCGGAGGCGAGCGCGGCGCGCGAGGCGCTGGCGGAGGCGCTGCGAGACGTCGACTGCGTCGTGTCGTGCGTCGGCGTCATCGGCGGCGATGACGAGGCGATGCGGAGAGGGAACGGGGATCATAACGTGCTCGCGATCGAGGCGGCGAAGAAAGCGGGCGTCGGGCGGTTCGTGTACGTGAGCGTGGCGAGCGTCGTGCCGGACGTCGTGGGCAAGACGCCGTTGATGAGGGGGTACTTTGAGGGTAAGCGCGACGCGGAGGCGTGCTTGCGCGAGAATTACGCGGAAGGTGATTACTTCATCGTGAAACCGAGCTTCATTTACGGCGGGGATGCGTTTTCGTTGACGCCGCCGCGAGTGACGAAGACGTACGGCGACGTCTTGGCCAAGGTGCTCGGCAGCGGACCCGTCAAGGCTTTGGCGGCGAAAGCGCCGGGACCGATCGCGTTGACGCTCGCGGAACCGGTGAGCGTGGAAGACGTCGCGGGTGCGTGCGTGGCGGGCGCGATGGGGACGTACAGCGCGTCCAACGTCGTCGACGGGACGGACGACATCAAAAAAGCCGCCGCCGCCGTCGCCGCCGCGTGAGTCGATACGAATGGTTTTGTAACGAAGCGCGCGCGCAATATCATTTCACCGACTGTCGTCCTAAACACAAAAAATACTGTACTCGTTCACTACTTTTTCGTCCCCTTGATCATGCCGTACGTCATCAACCCTGACTCGAACGCGCGAGCCATGCGTTCGAGGGTGACGATTTCGCGCACAACCTTGTACCACTGGCGAGGCCCGGCGAACACCACGGGCCACGGATCCCAAACCCCGACCCAGATCGAGTGACGCCACGACACGAGCGTGTTCTTCACCCAGTTCTCCGATCCCGTGCGCGCCATGGCGCCGGTGCCTTGCAAAAGACGTTCGTATTCCTCGTACGAGATAAAGTACGGGTGCGCCCACTCTTCGTAGAGAAATTGCAAGTTGCTCTTCTCCTTCTCCGTGAACTCCGGCGGCGTCTCGCGCTGACACCACGTCGCGATGACGATTTTACCACCAGGTTTTAACACTCGCACCATCTCCTCGACGTACTTTTTCTTATCCGGCATGTGCTCGCCGCTCTCGCACGCCCACACTAAATCAAACGTGTCGTCCTCGAATTCCATCGCCAGCGCATTCATCACCTGGAACTTCGCGTTCGGCACTCCTTGCTCCGCCGCCAGTTCTGTCGCGCGTTTCACCTGATTCGGCGAGAGCGTAATCCCAGTCACCGACGTGCCTTGACCGAAGCGCTTCGCCAAGTGTCGAGACGTCCCGCCGATGCCGCACCCGACGTCCAGCACCTTTGCCGGCTTATCAGCCTCGCTCCAATCCGCCATCTCGTCCACGAAATCAAATTTGGCTTGAATGAAATCCTTCACCTTGCACCCGAGCAGCGTCCCCGCCCCTTTCGCCAGCTCCTCGTCGCTGTACCATCCCAAGTGTATGTGTTCGCCCCAGTAATATTCCAATATCCCCTCCTCCGTCCACGCGTCGTACTCCGTCCCGACCGTGTTCGCCCCGTCCACGTACGTTCGACTCGGCGTATCGAACACGTACTTTATCCCGCGTCCGACCGCGAGCGCCCCGAGCGCGATCGCCGCGTTCTCCGTCGTCGCCCAGCTCGGCGTTCGCGGCGTCGCGTTCGCGCTCGCGCCCTCGCTCGCGCGTCGCGCGCTCGTCCGCGTCTTCGCCGACGCGACGTCGCCGACCACCGCACCGCGCGCGTTTGAGCGCGGTCGCGCGCTGAGCTCTTCGATGGACAGCGCGCGCGGCGCGGGCGGCGTCTCGGCGACGGCGCGCGGATGACGTCCTCGATGACGTCGCGGCGTCGCGCGCGCGCGCGCCAGGGGCGCGCGCGCGCGCTCGGGGGCGAGGCGCGCGCTGCCGAACATCGTCGCGATTCGCGAGCGCGCGCGCGAGGCGCGGTGCGACGCGTGCGAGGCGCGGTGTGACGCGGACGCGAGTGGATAGAGTGCGTCCAAATGCGTTGCAAGGGACGCGACGAGACGCGACGGCGAAGAAACGCTCACTTTTGGCCGAACAAAGACTTGAACGCCTTGATGGCGTTGGTGTTGATGAGCGGCTCGTCGAACTTGTCCATGAGCTCGGTGAATTCGGGCTGCTTTTGCACGAATTCCAAGCTCGGGTCGGTGCGAATCTTGCGGTAGTCGATCCAACCCGCGGACATGCATCGCTTGAGCGCGAGCAAGGATTCATCCGCCTTGCCGAGCTTGGAGAAGCAGCACGCGATGTTGTACTGAGCGACCTTGTAGATCTCCGTCGTCTTGGAAAAATCGTCACCCATGTAGTTCTTCGGTTCCAACGCCGCGACTTCCTCAAAGACGATTAACGCGTTGTCGAAATCCTTGCCGTTGTAAAGCTCGATGGCTTCGTCGAACATGTCTAATCTCTGGTTCTCCAACTCGCGCTTTTTGGAGTAGTTGTTCATTTGTTGTTCCTTCGTCCCGGCGCCGTAGTTACCACCCGCGCGTTCGCTCTTGAACGCCGAGCTCTTTTCGGTTTGTTGAAGCGCCGACAAGTCGCCGTCCATGTCCGTCATCTTCAAGTAGATGTCGCCGTTTCTATTCTTAATCGCGTACATCACCTGTCCGTACGACTCAGCGCCCCAGATCTCATCCCCGAACGACGCGCTCACGGCTTCAATCTTATCGCCGACCTGGAATCGGTCGTAGATCGGGTCCGTGGGGACGAAGACGACGTACGCGCCGCCGTCGTTGCCTCGGTTAAACTTCAGCTCGATCGGCTTCGGGAGCGTCGCTGTGTGGAAAGGAAACGCGCGTTTCATCGTCAGTCATCGCGCGCGAACGAACACACGAAAGTGGCTCTGGGCGTACCTTCGTACGTGTCTCCCTTGGCCGCGCGCACGACGGAGAACCGGCGCGCGATGTGCGAGTGACGTCGATCCTTGGTGAAAGTGGATAACGACGCCGTGTTGAGCGCCGCGGCGCGCTGGGCGTGCAGAGCGGACATAAATGCGTGCGTGTGCGTACGCGCGGGGCTCGTTCGCGCGGAATAGGCGCGCGCGGTGACGACGGAGCGTCGAGAACTGTGGAACGAGGCGCTACGGCGACGAGATAAAGCGCGAGCGGCGGCTGAGAAGCGAGGGATGACTTTCGCGCGTTGTGTGCGTTACAACGAACGACGAGCGATGGTGGCCTAGGTGTGAGGAAAAAGTAACGTCGTGTGGTCAGCGTCTCGAATGCGAGCAAACGCGAGATTGGATTTAGTCCGTAATTTAGTGACGTTCGCGCCGTAAGGATGCGCGCTCGTCGTGGAGTCATTGGACCACAAACCGGTTGTCTGGCCGGCGTCCCGCGAGCGGGACAAGATTGATGTGCGCGACGGAAGTAAAAAGATCATCTCCACCGTTAAGTAAGGAGCGCCTTAGGCAAAGTCGCGGGAGGTTTTGTCGAAAAAGCGTCCTCGGTTGGACTCGGACGTTTGGCCGTCGGAACGATTCGGCGGCGGCGGTGCGGTGTACAAAGCCTCGGGAAGTTTGAAGCAATGTAATTAGTGTTCATTCACGACGTCTTAAGAAACGAGTTGTTCGTCATCGACTTCGTACGCCACACCTCGCACACCCGGTATCGTTCGTTCAATCAAACATTCGTCCGCAGGAAGAAAATCTCGCGACGAACCAAAGCTCATTACTTCTTAGAGGTTGATTAAGCCTCACGGTGAAATCAGCATCGGTTTTTGGAATCACGGCAAAGCGTTCATCGCGAGCGAGAAAACGTAAGCAATCGTCGAGAGATGTCGCGCTGACGATTGAGCAGGCGACTGTGGATAGCAGCCACCTACTCACCCATGTCAACGCTGTCGGCTGTACCTTAGAACGACGGGAGAGCAGCACATGCGGCCGAAGCCTGATCAGCCCTCTGCTTTGTCAAGGAAACGAGGACGAGCAAACCGAATCGATAGAACGCGCCGTGACACGTACCTGGCGTTCACGACCCTCAATGGTAGTTTTTGCCATGCCTGCGAATGAAAGAAAAGAGGCGTAAAGGTGAGTCTTGCGCGCGTCGTCGAACGAATGTGGTGGAACTACGGAGGAATTTCGACGACTTGTAAACGCCAAAGCTCCACGGAGAGCCCATCCCCTTTTAATCTCGCCTTCGCTCAAAACTGACACGCGGAATTGAATCGCGGGGGTTCTAATTCCTCGATTCTCTGCGGGCAGCTCTGCAGCGAAGGCTTTCGCCGACGAAAAATACGTCGCGTCGTTCGTCGTCCCGTCCCCGAGCGAGCACCCGTTCACGACTCCCACGGCGCGATCGCCTCAGTCGAAAGATGGTGAATTATGTTTTGATTCTTCACGGTGTTCAGCCAGTATGGACACGTTTACATCCCAGACGTCGGCCGCTTCGATCCCGGGCGTTGCTCTCGCGCGAAGGCCGCCGACGACGCCGACGACGACGCGCCAAATGTGAAATCGAATAAGGGCGCGCGTCGAGTCGATTCCCCCGACGCGCGCGTGACAATGATCGACCTCTCTATTCACTCTCGGGCGCGTTAGGTTTCCCTTCGGACGCGCGGCATGGCGGTTATCAGCCGCCCCGCGACCCGTACACACAAACGCCCGCGCGCGCGAGAAAAACAACCGAAACAACCAACACCAACAATCTCTCCACCGCGTCTCGGCCGATATGCTCAATTGACGTCACGACGACGCGCGCGGTTTTATTCCGGGTAACTAATCCGGCCGCGCGCGCGTCTCAGTAGCCAAGCGTAAAAGTTTTCGTCATCGACGTTCGGGCGATTGATGTTCGCGTGGCGTGATTCTTCGCGTCGAGGTCTCGCGCGTCGTCGTCGACGCGCGTCGCGTCGCCGTCGCGCGCGTCGCGTTCGCGCGCGTCGTCGCGCGCATCGCGTCGTCGTCGCGCGCACCTCGCGTCGCGTCTCGCGCGTCGTCGCGCGCGCGAAGTGCGGCGCGCGCGCGCGCCGGCGGCGGCCCAATAAACCACGCACAATACGACACCACGGGCGATTTTCGCTCGAAAATGCCGCGCGCGATAAATCGAGGGTTTTGCGCGAGGTGTCGCGCCCCGGCGAGGCGGCGATCGCGCGTCGTCGATCCGCCTTTTAGCGACGCGCGACCGTCCGTCGACACCATGGGGGTGCGTCTCGCGACGCTCGACGCTCGACGCGATGCGCTCGACGCGCGCTCGACGCGCGCCGCGGATCTCGCGTCGCGCGCGCGACGCGCGACGACGACGACGACGCGACGCGAACGCGACGCTAGGGCTTTGAGCCCTCGCGCGCGCCGTCGCGGAAGACGACGATGCGCGAGCGCGCGTCGACGACCGCCGACGCGCGAGACGAGTGAAAACGTAGAAGAAATACTGACGAATCGCGCGCGAGTCGTTCGCTCGATAGGCTTACAAGTATGTGGAAGAACTTTGGAAGAAGAAGCAATCCGATGTGATGCGCTTCTTGCAGCGGATTCGCGTGTGGGAGTACCGGCAGTTGCCGTCCATCTGCCGCGTGACGCGACCGACGCGACCGGATAAGGCTCGACGACTTGGATACAAGGCCAAGCAAGGTTTCTGCATCTACCGCGCGCGCGTGCGCCGCGGTGGACGCAAACGACCGGTGGCGAAGGGTCAGGTGTACGGGAAGCCGGTGCACTGCGGTATCACGAAGTTGAAGTTTGCGCGCAACTTGCGATCGGTCGCGGAGGAACGCGCGGCGCGACGATGCGGCGCTTTGCGAGTGTTGAACTCGTACTGGTTGAACCAAGACTCGGTGTACAAGTACTATGAGGTGATCATGGTGGACCCGATGCACAAGTGCGTGCGCAACGACCCGCGCATCAACTGGATCTGCAACCCGACGCACAAGCACCGCGAAATGCGCGGTCTCACGTCCGCGGGGCGCAAGTACCGTGGCTTGCACGGCAAGGGTCACAACTTCACCAAGTCTCGTCCGTCCAAGCGGGCCACCTGGAGAAACAACAACCGCTTGTCCTACCGTCGCTACCGTTAGAACAGGGTTTCGAAGAAAAGTTAGTCGAGCACCACTTTTTAGCATATTTGCTTGCTTGCGAATTTGTAATTACATCTTGGCGAGTGAACTTCCTTTAAGTAGTCTTGAACTCTCGCGAATCGTACAGAGGGATTATAGTGGCGGCGATAAAGCTCGCTCGCGACGGCGCGACGTCGGAGGGCTTACACTTTCTTGGCTCGAATCGCGGCTTGCGCCGCGGCGAGACGTGCGATGGGCACGCGGAACGGCGAACACGAGACGTAGTCGAGACCGCTCTTCGCGAAGAACTCGACAGAGATCGGTTCGCCACCGTGCTCACCGCAAATCCCAACCTTCAAGTCGGGGCGCGTGGAGCGACCGCGCTCAACGGACATTTGGACGAGTTGCCCGACGCCGTCGACGTCGATGACTTGGAAAGGATCGTGCTTCAGCACACCTTTTTCGAGGTACGTGGGCAGGAACTTACCCACGTCATCGCGAGAGTAACCGAACGTCATTTGCGTCAAGTCATTCGTACCGAACGAGAAGAACTCGGCGTGTTTGGCGATTTCATTCGACAACAGCGCCGCGCGAGGAATCTCGATCATGGTACCCACGCGGTATTCCACAGAGTCCCCACGCTCGCCGAAGACGACGTCCGCGGTTTGACGAATCAACGCCACTTGATCTTCGAGTTCGGCGACGGTGCCGACGAGCGGGACCATGATGTCGGGAATCGGCGACGCGCCCTCGGCTTTGGCTTCGCACGCGGCTTCGAGAATGGCGCGAACTTGCATTCGCGCGATTTCTGGATACGTGATGGCCAATCGGCAGCCGCGGAAACCCAACATCGGGTTCACTTCGACGAGCTTTTCGATGCGCTCGACGATGTCTTCTTCAGTCTCGCCAGTGTCCTCGCTGAGAAGTTGAACGACGTCGTCCAACTCGCCGTCGGGCAAGAACTCGTGAAGCGGAGGATCGAGAAGGCGAATGGTCACCGGCAAACCGCTCATGGCGTGGAAGATGCCCTTGAAATCATCTCGCTGGAACGGCAACAGCGCATCGAGCGCGGCTTCGCGGGAGGGCGTGTCCTTGGCCATGATCATCCGACGCACGGTTCGAATGCGCTCGCCGCTGCCAAAGAACATGTGCTCAGTGCGCACGAGACCGATGCCTTCGGCACCGTTGGCGCGCGCCGCGGCGGCATCTTCGGGCGTATCGGCGTTTGTCAGCACCTTCATGTCACGGAATTCGTCGACCCAAGACATGAACGTGCCCAAATCTTCGCTCACAGTCGGTGGCATGAGATCGGCGCGACCGCGAATGATTTCGCCCGTGGTACCGTTCAAGCTCAACCAGTCGTTTTCATGAAGCGTGACGCCACCCAAAGTGAACGTGCGCGCGTGCTCGTCGATGGACAACTCGCCGCAGCCAGAGACGCACGTCTTACCCCAGCCGCGAGCGACGACGGCGGCGTGCGACGTCATGCCGCCGCGCGCGGTCAAGATGCCCTCGGCGGCGTCCATGCCGCCGACGTCCTCGGGCGAGGTTTCGACGCGAACCAAGATGACCTTGCGACCTTCGGCTTTCGCGGCTTCGGCGTCTTCGGTGCTGAAGACGATTTGTCCGACGGCGGCGCCCGGTGACGCGGGCAAGCCGGTGCCGATGACGTCGGCCTTGTACGCGCCCTCGTCTTTAAACTGCGGATGAAGCAGTTGATCGACGTGCGTGGGTTCGACCATTTGCACGGCTTCTTCCTTGGTCACCAAGCCTTCCTTCACGAAGTCGACCGCCATTTTCACCGCGCCCGCGCCCGTGCGCTTGCCCGAGCGACATTGAAGCATGAAGAGTTGGCCGTCCTCGACGGTGAATTCGATGTCTTGCATGTCTTTGAAGTGCAATTCCAAGAGTTCCGTGTTCTTCACCAACTGCTCGTACGCCGCGGGCAACGCGTCCTTCATGGTTGAGATATCGCTCGGCGTGCGAATGCCCGCGACGACGTCCTCGCCTTGAGCGTTGACCAAGTACTCGCCGTAGAGCTTATTCTCGCCCGTGCTCGGATTTCTCGTGAACAACACCCCCGTTCCGGAAGTCTCGCCCATGTTCCCGAACACCATGGCTTGAATGTTCACAGCCGTGCCTCGCAAACCGGTGATCTTGTTGATGGCCATGTACTTCTTCGCCCGGTCGCTGTTCCACGAGTCGAAGACGGCGTACGTGGCGAGACGCAACTGCTCGAGCGGATCTTGCGGAAACGACACGTTTTCCGAGGCGTACACCCCCTTGTAGATCTCAACCAAGTCGCGCAAGTTTTGCTCGTTCAGTCCTTCGTCCGAATCCACCCCGACGTCGCGCTTCAGCGTCTCCAGCGCGTGTTCAAACTTGCCGTGATCGATCCCCATGACGACGTTGCCGTACATGTCGAGAAATCGGCGATACGAGTCAAACGCGAAGCGTCCACCGGCGCGTCGAGCCAACCCCTCGACCACGGAATCGTTCAACCCAAGATTCAGCACCGTGTCCATCATCCCCGGCATCGACACCGCCGCGCCGCTCCTCACGGACACCAACAGCGGATTTTCCGCGTCCCCCAGCGTCTTCCCCAGCGCCGCCTCCACGTGCGCCAGCCCCGCGACCATCTCCTCCCACGCCCCCTCCGGCAGCGCCCCACCGTTCGCGTGAAAGTCCGCGCACGTCTCCGTGTCCACGGTAAATCCCGGCGGCACGCTCAGCCCGACGCGCGACATCTCCGCCAGATTCGCCCCCTTCCCTCCCAGGCGCGCCTTCGCGTCGCGCGCGCCCTCCGCCCGTCCCCCTCCGAATCGAAACACCCGTCCGAGCCCCCCCGCTCCCGCGCACGCGATCGCGCGTTCGCTCGCGTCCGTCGCCTCGTTCCCATTCGCGTCCGTCACCGACGCGCGCGTTATACGTCGCGCGCGCGCCCCGTTCGCGCGCTTCCGCGTCGTCGACGTCGGCGCCATCTTTTTCGCGCCGGTTGGCCTTCTCGCCGTCGCCGTCGGCATCGATCGCGCGCCGGGCGCCATCGTCGGTTGTCGCGACGGTCGGCGCGCGCGTGAACGTCGTTCGCGCGCGCTCGAACGATCGGTCGCGTCTTCACCGCGCGTGCGCGTCGCGGCGTCGCGCGGTGACGCGCGCGCGACGACGACGCGTCGATCGAGCGGCACCCTCCCTCGCGAGGGGCCTCGGGGCCTCGATCGATCGCGCGGCGCGCGAAAATAGCGCTCGAGGCCCCCTGAGTACGGGATTTCGGCGTTTTCCGGGTGTCGGGGCGTGGGTGGCCCGGGGGTCGGACATACGGGTGTGTGTAAACAGTCATAACGTATATATTTATTGTATTTATTCATGTACGCCTCGCGACGCGCGCGATCGCTCGCGCATCGCGCGGTCGACGATTCGCGATTCGCGCCGCATTGATTCGAACGCGTCGTCGCAAAACATGGGCGTGCTGTGGGCGCTTCCGGTGCCGTACGCCCGCGCGATGCTGCGCGACACCTTCGTCGACGCGATCGCGACGCGCGTCTTGGCGCTGTACGGCCTCGTCGCGCTCGGGACGTACGCGATGCCGAAACTGTTCGTGCAGATGATGCCGGCGCAAAATTTAAGGAAAAAGTACGGCGCGACGTGGGCGCTCGTCACGGGCGGGTCGACGGGGATCGGACGATCGCTCGCGGAGGCGCTGTTGGATCAAGGGCTGAACGTCGCGATCGCGGCGCTGGACGACGAGGCGCTGGTGGAGACGACGAAGGCGCTGCGGGAGCGACACGGGGCGAAGCGCGAGGTGCGGGCGATCGCGGTGAACCTCGGGGATCGCTCGGGAGGGTACGTGGACGTCATCGCGCGCGCGATGGAGGACGTGGACGTGCAGTGCGTGTTCAACAACGCGGGGTTCATGCTGACGGGGTTTTTCGATAAGCAACCGTTGGAAAAGTTGAACGCGAATCACGAGTGCAACGCGACGAGCGCGATGCGAATCACGCACGTCTTCGTGACGAGAATGCTGGAGAAGAAACTGCGAGGGTGCGTGGTGTTCACGTCGAGCGCGGCGGCGTGTCAACCGACGCCGTTTTCGGCGCTCTACGGCGCGACGAAGGCGTACGTATCCTCCTTCGCGGCGAACATCGGCGTCGAGTTGAAATCTCGCGGCGTCGACGTCTGCGCGGTGCATCCGTCGCCGGTGGCGTCCCGTTTCTACGACAACGCCCACAAGTTGGATTCGTTGAACTTTTTCATGAAGTTCGCGGTGAAGCCCGAAGAGCTGCCGACGGAGATGTTCCGCCCGATCGGTCGCGTGTTGTGGCACGACGTCGGCGCCGTCGCCGTCGGCTTTCGCATGCTCCTCAAGCTCCTCGACTACGGTTTCTTCGCCACCCTCATCTCTCGCTTCGCCCACTTCATGGGCGATTACAAAAAGAACGTGTAGATTGTTATCGCATCGTCGTTTCACCGCGAATCGCGCGCCGCGCGACGAACGAGCAACACCGAACCGCCGCGCGCCGACGAGCAACACCAAACCGCCGCGCGACGACGATCCAGCCCCACAACCCGTCGCCGCGCGCGATGCCGCGCGAACGGCGCGCGACGCGCGCGCGCGCGTCGATCGCGACCGCACCGCGCGCGCTGTGCGCGCTGTGCGCGCTCACCGCGTGCGCGTTCGGACGCGTCGGCGTCGCGCGCGCGTCGCCAATCGTCGACACGAACGCGACGAACGCGACGACGACGCGCGACGCGACGACGGAGATGACGATCGAGCGCGCGCAAGAGTTGATGCGATCGGTGCGCGCGCTGGTGAACGCCACGGTGGGGGGAATCGCGAGCGCGCGGGCGGAGGAGGGGTTCGCGGCGGCGCTCGCGGCGTTGGAAACCGAGGCGGCGAACGCGAACGCGACGGCGGCGGAGGCGGCGATGCGGGCGAGCGCGAGAGGGGAGTACGGACAGGCGCTGGACATACTGGATGATATCCTCGAGGATTTCGTGAACGCGACGGCGTCGGCGAGGGGCGTGGGGGAGTTGGGGGAGGCGTTGCGGGCGCTCGGCGAAGCCGCGGAGGCGGCGAGCGAGGCGAAGGACGACGAGAGCGAAGGCGCGTCGGTGGGAGACGGTGAGGACGCGTCGGAATCCGATGGGAGGGAAAGTTCGAGTTCGAACGATGCGTCGACGCCGAAGGCGAAGTCTGAGACGAAGGAGGAGGACGACGCGGCGAAGCAGGCGGCGCTGATTAAAAAATTAGAGGAGGAAAACGCGGCGCTTCGCGCGGAACAGTTGAAGGCGGAGAACGCGGCGTTGCGGAAGAAAAACGCAGAACTAGCGGCGGCGGAGGAAAACGAGACGGCGAAGACGCGCGTCGACGCCGATGACGATGAAAATCAGGCGAAGGAGGACGGCGACGACGACGACCACGGAGACAAAGAGGACGAGGCCCCGGAGGCGGCGCCGTTTCAAGGCTTGAGCGAAGACGCAAACGACGAATCAGCTCCCGCGCCGAAAAAGTCCGTCGCGGGCGCTACGTTTAACGCCGCCGTGAGCGTTCACAGCCAATCGCCCTGGCTGTGGTACTCGATCTCGTTCATCCTTCTCGCCGTCGTGGTGACGTCGTACGCGCACTCCCACCTCGAAGCCGCGGCGAACGAGCGACCGGCGTCCTCGCTCGAACTCGGCGCCTCGATCGTCCGCGCCGAAAAAAACGTCAGCGCGAAAGAAATCGGCCGCGAGATGAGCGTGAACGATGAGTTTTGGAAGAGCTCGCGCCCGTCGTCGCCCACTCGCGACGTCGGTCGCGGCACCGGTCGCGACTCCGGCTCCGCCGGTCGCCGCGTCGGTCGTCGCGTCGTCCAGCAGCGCGGTCCGATGACGGCCGAAGAGCGCGCCTTTTACGACGAACTTTGACGGCCCTGTACCAGTATTTAAGTGTAAATGATTCGCGCCGCGAGAGCAACCGTCCCCAGAGCGCGCCGCGGCGCGCCGCGATGTCCCGCGCGACGCCGCGGATCCGCGCCGTCGTCCTCGCCCCGACCCGCGTTCGTTCGCGCGCGCGAGCGATGCCCACCGCCGTCGCCCCGCGCGCGTCGCCGCATCCCGAGCTCACCGTCTTCGACTTGGACGCCTGCACGTGGGACAAAGAGATGTTCGAGCTGCGAGAAATCGTCGACCCGACGCGCTCGCGCCGCGGCTCGCTCGGTCCCGACTGCGGCGAAGGCGTCGTGGCCGCGATGAGCGGAAACACGCCGATCGCGCTGCATCCCGGCGCGCTGCGGGCGTTTCAACAGATTTGGCTCGGGACGCTCGAGACGCGCGCGGCGGCGGCGTCGAGCGCGGACACGCCGCTCGCCGTGCGAATCGGACGCAGCGCGTTGGACGTCTTGGAGGTGTTTCCAGGCGTGACCGTCCGGCAGGTCTTCGCCAAAGGTTGGCCCGAGGGATTCGAGGGAAATTTGCAAATCGGTCGAACGCCGCCGCTGTCGCCGGACAAGGCGCGGACGCACTTTCCGATTTTACGACGCGAGACGGGCGTCGCGTACTCGCGCATGCTGTTCTTCGACGACTGTAACTGGGGCGACCACTGCGCCGCCGTCGAGCGCGGGTGCGTGTGCGAGGACACCGGTCTCGGTCCGGTGGTCGTGCGAACGCCCAGAGGTTTGCGCGTCGACGACTGGGAGCGCGGCTTGAGCCTCTACGCCGCCCGCGTCGCTTCCTGGAACGACGCCGCGTCCTGACCGCGCGACGACGCGTCTCCCTCGCGAGCCGCGATTTCGTGATTATTCGTTCGTATTGTTTGTCGTGAGACTTAGCCGAATCCGTAGCCACGCCGTTCGCTCGCTCGCTCGTTTCGCGCCGTCGCCGTCGCCTCGAGCCGAGAAGATCTCGCCTCGTCCGTCTCTCATCTTCCTCACGTCGCGCCTCGCGTCGCGCCTCGCGTCGCGTCATCGCGACATGAAAGTCACCGCGTTAACGCTATGGAAATCTAACGGCGCCGACGACGATCCTAGCTTCCTCGGCGGCGCCACGGACGTCGCTGAATTTGGATTCTTCCAGCGCGCCTCGGTGCGCGAAATGTTGATCTTTATCTCTCGAACCGTCGCGAAACGCACGCCTCTGGGCGCGCGACAGAGCGTGCAGCAGGACGCGTACATGGTGCACGTGTCGAATAAGTCGGGCCTGGTCGCCGTGGCGGTGATGGATGAGGAATATCCGAGCAGAAGCGCGTTTTGCGTGCTGGGCAAGATGATGGACGAGTACGAGAGCGCGAACGGCGAAGGCGCGAACGAGGCGTGGCGCGCGGTGCGCGAGGATAAACCCGAGGGAGGACGCGCGAGTGAGATGCTGGAGGAAATGCTGGTGAAGTATCAAGACCCGAGCGCGGCGGATAAGATTTTGAAGATTCAGAGAGAGTTGGACGACACCAAGGTGGTGTTGCACAAAACCATCGATAGCGTGTTGGCGAGAGGGGAAAAGTTGGATAATTTGGTGGATAAGAGCACGGATCTATCGCTGGCGAGTCAGATGTTTTACAAACAGGCGAAGAAGCAGAATCAGTGCTGCACGATGATGTGATTTTTCGTCGGTTGTCATGAAAGACGCGAGCGTTTCTAGAAGGCTACGTTTCCTACTGCGCTAATAATTCTCTTCTACTCCGACGATCGCGCGCCCGCGCGCTCGGCTAAATACTCGTACGCATCGTACACGCGCTTAAATTTCGCTTCCGCGATCGGTTTCTTTTCGTCGTCGTGTCTATCCGGATGCCATTTCAAAGCCTGCTCGCGAAGCGCCGTCTTCAACGCCTCGGGCGTGACGAACTCGCTCGACTTCAACCCGAGCGCCTCGCAGTGCTCGCACCCGGCGCGCGCGTAGAACCCATTCGCATCCACCCGCGCGCGGTCTCCGCCACCCTCCCGCGAGCCGAAATACGCGCGAAAGAACGCCTCGTCGCCGTCGTCGCGAAGCCTCGAGTCCGCGAAACCGCCGCCGCCGCCTCGCTCTCGCGCGAACCTTCGAAACAACCGCGCCCCTTCCCGCGCCGTCTCCCGTCGCGCGTCGCGTCCATCATCAAACGCGCTCTCCTTCTTCCGTCCACGAATCTCGAACCCATCGAAATACCCCCCCACGTGCGTCCGCGCGTTTCCGTTTCGCCCCGCGCGCGCGCCCTCGCTCGCCTCCGCCTCGGCGAATCTGTACGTCCGCAGCCGCCGCTTCGCCTCGCTCCGCCTCGACCGCGCGCGCGCGCGTTCCTCGAACGTCGTCGTCGCGCTCGTCGTCGTCGCGCTCGCCGTCGCGTCCTCCCTCGTCGTCGTCGTCGTCGTCGTCGTCGTCCTCGTCGTCGTCCCGCGCGCGCCGCCGCCTCGCGCGCCGCGCGCGCCGTCGTCCGCGACCGCGCGCGCGAGTCCGCGCGCGAACCCCTCCGCGCGCGTCGCGCACCGCCGCATCGCGCGCCGCGCGCGCGCGCCGTTCCGCGCGCCGCGATGCGCCGCCGCGCGCGCGCGTACTTTGCGATCCACCGCCGCCGCGCGCGCTCGAACCTCGCGCCCGGTTTTGTCGCGCGCGCGTCAACCTCGCGCCGAGGTTCGTCGCGCGATCGCGCGCGCGATCGGAACCGAACCGACAAAAAATGGAGCGCCGACCCCCCACTCGCGACGAGTCCGGAACCAATAACTCGAAGGATGCGATCGCGTCCCGCTCGCGCGTATATTGTGCGCGCTGAACGCCAAGAGCGACGCCCGGGGTGCCGCGCGCGCGGCGCGACGATCCGGCGCCGATAGACGCGTCGCGCGCGCGCGTCGACGCACACCGCGACGGTCGACGCGCGCTCTCGCGCTCGCGATCTTCGCGCGCACTTTCGTGCGTTCGTTTTCGCGCGTCGGAAGCGCGAGAACGCGGTCGCGCGGGCGCGACGCGCGCCGCGAACGCGCCGCGCGCCGCACCGCGCGCGCGGACCCTGGACGAGAATCGTCGTCGCGATCGCGGTCGCGCGTCGACGCGCGACGGACGCGGGCGTCGCGAGCGCGCGAGAGGTGCGCGTCGCGTATTCTCGCGTCGATCGCGCGCGCGGGCGCGCGCGAACGGGCGCGCGTCGGCGATCGTCGGGGCGGAAGAGGCGATCGCGCGGATCGCGGCGGTTCGTCTTGGTGACGTTTTGGTGACCCGGCGCGCGGGACGCGGCGGCGGCGAGCGACGCGGTCGTCGAAGGCGACGATCGCGAAGGCGCGCGGACGGAGGAGGCGTGGAGACGCGGGCGGGCGACGATGGAGACGATCGAGCGGGCGAGAGGGCGCGGAGACGCGAACGACGGGACGACGAGTAGGCGCGAGGCGCGCGGGGACGCGAACGAGCGAAGCGAGACGACGGCGAGCGAGGACGCGATGGAGACGGGAGGGCGAGATGAGGACGCGAACGCGATGGGAAAGGATGACGGGAACGGTAAGGGGGTCGTGCATGGGATGTCGATATCGGCCGCGATCGCGGCGAGACCGACGATGGACGCGGAGTTGACGACGAAGGCTGTCGTGTCGCACGCGTTGGCGAAGAACGCGCACCTGCGAAAGGTTGCGGGCGAAAGCGCGGGCAAGGATCCGAAAAAAGGGAAACCAAAGAAAGAGAAACCGCCGAATCAGTCGCGAGAGAACCGGCGCGTGCGACAGTTTCGGAGCGCGTCGGAGATTTCGCAAGAGGAGCTTTCGAGTTGCTTTCATCTTCCATCCGAGGCTGCGTGCCGAAAGCTCGGCGTCGGTTTGACGGTTTTGAAGCGCCAGTGTCGCAAATACGGCATCGCGCGTTGGCCGTTCCGCAAGATGAAATCGCTCGATCGCCTCATCACGAACGTGCAAGCTGGAATTTCGCCAGGCGATCAGAATAAACTTCTCGTCAAATCGGTGGAGGAGCTCGAAGATCAAAAACGCAGGATGGAGGAATGCGCGGTGTTGGATTTGGACGACACCACAAAGAAATTGCAGCAGGCGTATTCGAAGGCTAACCACAAGGCGCGAAGAAATCGAAGCGATGCGTCGCGGATTCGAGCCGTCGCCGCGGCGCAAGCCGTTCGCGAGCTTCAGGCGCGCGCTCGAGGCGGGTACGGAGAAGAACCGAACGGTGCGAGCGGCACGCTGTTGGACCTCGCGCACGAGCTCGCTATGGGATCAGAAAATGGAGATGACGACGACGAAGGCTCGTCGGACGATGGGTTCGACAACGAAGACGAAGATGTGACTACCGATGCGGACGCCGGCGCTTCGACGCCGGCGTCGCGAGGGGCGAAATCGGCGAGCGGCGCGACGACTCCGGATAGAATCACACCGACGAACAACAGCGATGGAACTCCGTTGCAAAGTGCACCGCAACTGCTGAGCAACACGCCGAGCGACGCCGGTGCGGCGATACCGAACATTGTGAAGGACGAAGGCGGCGACGGCGGCGCGCCGTCGTCCAACGTCATGGTGCAGAAAGGTTCGGCAAACGCCAATGAATTCGTCAAGGTGGACAAGGTGCTAACCGCGGTGCGAGGCACGTGGTCTCCGGCGCGACCAGCGAGAAAAACTGATGACTTAGACGGTGCGGAGGCGTTTCTCAGTCCAGCGAGCAGGCGCAAAGGTGGTAAGTTGGGAGAGGCGTTGAGCGACGACGAATACGAAAAGATCACCATGTCGGTACAAAAACGACGAGGTCGTCCTCCTGGACCATCCAAGCGCGGACGTAAGCGTAAGGGTGCCGAAGTTGAAGACGACCCACTCGCCTCGCTCGCCGCCGCCGCTTTGGATTCCATGGGCACGACGAAGAAGACAGCCGTCGCCGCGACGCGCGGACGTCCGAAATCCGTGTCTGCTGCGGATAAAACGAGCAGACTCACCGCGTCTGGAAAGATTACCGCGGTGTCAAAGTACAGGATGGACGTCCCCGCGGTGACGGAAGATCACCCGGCGTACGGCTTGACGGCGGGCTTCACCGCCAAAGGCGCGAGAAGCGGCGTCGCGTCACGACTCAGTCAAGTCGAGCGCAGCGACCTCGAGCACTTGCTCCGCGAACGCCTGAAAAAAGGTAAGATGGCGCTGTGCGACGCGTTCGGTATCGCTCCCGCGGAATACGACCAACACTTCGACCCAAAGCTTCAAGCCACGTCGCTCACGAACGCCGTCGAGAAGCTCGCGGTGAAGAGCGCAGCCAAAATGCGCCGCCTCGAGGCGTGATCTAGCTCCCCGTATTTCGACAATAATTGTAAGATATGCTCACGACCGAATCGTGCCCGTCTCGCGTCGCTCGCGTCTCGATTTCGTCGCGCCCGCCGAGTCGCGCTCGCGTTCTGGACCCTAAGCGTCGTCGCGCCCGCCACTCTCGAGCGCGCGCCGTCTTCGCACGATGCCCTCCCTCAGCGCCCCAGGCACGATCTCAAAGATCAGCGTCACCCCGTCCGTGGTGTTGAACGTGTGCGACAGGTACGCGCGCGCGCGAACGCGCGGCGACGAAACGTCACGACGTGACGAACCTAAAAATTGCGGCGAACGTGAAAACGACGCGAAAGCGACGTCGCGCGACGCGCGCGGACGCGATGACGCGCGCGAGAGCGATGTGACTGACGGTCGTCGACGCTGCGCGAACGAACAGCTACGTGCGACGCGGTGAGGCGGTGGACAAGGTGATCGGCGCGGTGCTCGGGACGGCGACGACGACGGCGGACGGTCGCGTCGTCGTCGTCGCGCGCACGTCGTACGCGATTCCGTGCCACGATCGCGATGGGGAAATGTTCGTGGACGTTGAATTTCATAAGACCATGCTCGGATTGCACGCGAGGGTGAACCCGGAGGAACGCGTGGTCGGGTGGTTTAGCGCGGGGAGCGTGACGCCGGAGGCGCGAGCGCTCGTGCACGAATTCTTCGCCAAGGAAGCGCTGAATGGGACGCCCGTGCACGTGATGTTAGATGCGGACTTCACCGGTGCTGGAAACGGCGGGGAGATGCTCAGCGCGAGCGTCGGGGACACGGTGCTGGCGACGACGGATCGGGAGAGCGGCGAGAGCCGATCGGCGGGCGTGTGGTTTAGCGAAATCGAGTGCGAGGTGGATCTTCAGCAAGCCACAAAGTTGGGCGTCGAAGCGCTTCGATCCGCGAGCTCGGCGAAAGACGACGACGACGTCGCTGGGCTGGCGCAGACTATGGGTAAATTGGGTAAGCTGTTGACGGACGCGCAGGCGTACGTCGACGCAGTGGTGCGCGGCGAACGCCAGGGCGACGCCGAAGTCGGTCGCGCGCTCTCCGCCGCGCTCGCCGGTGTCCCGCAGCTCACGAAGGCGCAGTTCGACAAGGTGTTCGGAGACAGCGCCGAGGATGTGATGATGGTGCGGTACTTGACGAATTTGACGAGGACGCAGCTCACGCTCGCGGAAAAATTGCACACCGCCGCGCTCATCGTCTAAGCGTCGTACCAGTACACTAGTTTGTTAATACTCGAGCCAAGGAGAAAATCATTCGATTCGTTCCCGTCGCGCCCGCCGCGACGTCGTCTCGCGCGTTCCTTAACGTGTTTTCGCCGCGACGTCGTCTCGCGCGTCGCTCGTTATTTTACACTTCATTCTACACGCGTCGCGCGTCGCCTCCCCACTCCCCGCATCGCTCGGCCCCATCACCTTCCCGGCGTGAACGTCTCTCGCAGCGCCTCCCCTCCCGAGATCGACCACGTCTGTCTCTGCTCCACGATGAGCCCCGCGTCCGCGCTCCCGTCGTTCGGTCTCAACTTCCACGTGATGTGTCCCTCGTACGGCGGCACGCGCGGATTCCAAGGCAGTTTCAGGTATCCCTCCGCCCTGTAATCCCCCTCGATCGTCGTCGCGTCCACCAACCGCAAGTCTCCGATCAACCGCACGCTCGACCGTCGCTCGTCGAACAGCGCGCGCACCGCGCGCAGGTACCGCTCGAGCCCTCGCACGTCCGTCGTCGGATCGACGAACCGACAGTCGCGCGCGAAGATGGCCTCCGTGAGCTCGCCCGTGACGAAGTACTGCCGCGTCGCGACGTCCTCGCGCAGCGTCGCCATGGTTTCTTCCGCGCGTCTTCGCGCGTCGTCCGTCGTCGTCGCCGCGCGCGCGCGCGCGTCGTCGGCGTCGTCTCGCGCGCGCGTCGCGACGAGCGCGACGCCCGCGACCATGGCGCGGCGCGTCGGCGCGCGCGAGGGTCCGCGCGCGACGCGCGGCGTCGCCGCCGCGCGCGTCGGCGTCGCCAGCGGCGCCATCTGACGACGCGCGCGTCGCGGCATGGCGACGCGCGACGGCGACGGCGACGCGGCGACGACGTTCACGCCCGCGACGCTCCGCGCGCTCGTCGAGCGCTCGAACGGCGCGCTGTGCGCGTTCGCGTGCGACGGCGTCGTGTTCGACGCGACGCTCGGGAAAGATTTCTACGGCGTCGGTGGACCGTACGCCGCGCTGAACGGACGCGACGCGACGCGGGCGCTGGCGACGATGAAGATCAACGTGTCGGACGCGGACGAGGCGCTCGGCGCGCGCGGGCTGACGGAGGAGGAGTTGAAGACGCTGGGGGAGTGGCGCGCGAAGTTTGAGAGCAAGTATCCGCGGTTGGGGACGTTTGAGCGGCGAGGCGAAGGAAACTGAGAGAGAAGCGCGCGGAGCGCGGCGTTTTAGCGAGCGGAGGTGTACTGTAATTGAAAAAACAAATCAACCGTCGAAGGCGTCGAACGAGCGCGCGAGACGAGGCGACCGGGTCATTTGAGCAAGTCGCCGACGAAATCGAAGGCTTTGGTTTGCGAGAGGCGCGTCGCGTCCGTCGTCGGGGGGACGTCGCGGAGCGCCTCGAGCCCGGGACCGCGCATCGGTGCGGTCGGTGGGACGTACGAGGACGGCGGCGCGGACGCGAAGTCGGTCGTGAGACCGGCGAGCGGGTCGACGAACGCGGTCG
>Ga0315315_10001695_pt1 | contig 20222 bp, 25 predicted proteins | sample M140m3416metaG_FD_203699 | JGI IMG/M metagenome (GOLD analysis project Ga0315315, IMG submission 203699) | Ammonia-oxidizing marine archaeal communities from Monterey Bay, California, United States - M1 40m 3416 | ecosystem: Environmental > Aquatic > Marine > Intertidal zone | place: USA...
CTGTTGTCACTTCGCAGGGCGTTGGCAGTGTCAACGAATTCTCGAAGGACTTTCAGGTCAACAAGTTGTATCGCACCGGCATGACTGGTGTGATTGAGAACGCTGGCGTCACTGGTGTTGACGACTTCGTTCTCTACGGCGATGCTAATACTACCGAACTCGGTAGTCGTATGCGTCGTAACAGCAACACTACGACTTTCCCTGATCCGCTGGATGGCGCGAAGCCCAAGACGTTCCGTCTTACGGTTCCAATGCGTGCCATGTACACCAACCTGTCGCTCTCCCTTGGAGAACTTCAGATGGACGCGACTCCTGCGGTCGTGGGCGATGTGATTGCTCCGATTCTTCAGGGCTTTGCCCAGAACCTGAGCCACACGCTGTGCAACTACTGGTACATCAGCCAGAATCAGTCGTACCGACTCGGTAAGATCGGCAGTGTCACCAACCACACCGATACCAAGGGTGTTGAAGGTAGCGGTGCCAATGCGGGAGCGACTCGTTCGAGCCGTATTGTCCTTGCTGGTCACGAGTACGACCGCTTCTTTACGGGTCAGCGACTGGACATTTACCCGGCATCGGGTGAGGGTATTGCTGCTGCCGCTAATACTGGTGTTCGCCGTAACGGAGGCGACAACGCTGCTCGTAAGTCTGTTTATGTGGCCGCTGTCGATGATCTGAAGGGCGAACTGATTCTTGTTTCGCCCGAGGGTTACACTGTTGTTCCTGCGGCAGGCGACATTATTGTCTACGCTAACAGCGTGGAGACTGGTGCTGCTCAGCAGAACGCCAACAAGTTCACGGGCATTGCGGGTATCAACTCGTGGCTCAAGGGTGCTAGTACTGCCGCGGCAGACGCCCAACTTCTGGGTGGCGAAGCAATTAGTACTGCAACCATTGACGTTAACGAACATCCCGAGTTCAAGTCAATGTTCAAGAACAACGTCGGCGTTCTGACGGAACACAAGTTGCGTCAGTACCTTCGTCGTTTCCACGCAGCAAAGAGTAAGTTGGGTCAGACCATTGACAGCCTTGTGGCTTCTGATGGTGTTTGGCTTGCTTATGAAGCCCAGAAGATCGGTCAGTACCAGATTGACCGTACTAACAACCTTTCCAACATGAACTCGCAGGGTTCTGCGGAAGGCTTCGCGATGACTTTCGAGGGTCGCACCTACAAGGGCCACACCTCGCAGTACATCGAGAAGGAAACGGTCTACGGCACCAAGACTTCCGGTGGCAACTGGAAGCGGTTTGTGCCGCCTGACTACGCTGGTCTTCAGTCGATGGGTGAAGCCGATGCTTACGTTCCGTTCCGGTTCGTGGTTCCGGCTCTCACTGGCGGCTCCAGCGTGAAGTATCCTCTCACCAACAACGCCAACGGCCTTCTGACGGAAACCGTCCAGATGCCCGGCATGCTTCGAATGCAGTTGATCCCTGATCAGCCCGCAGGCATGAAGTTGAATGGTGTTACCGAGGATCGCGTTTACGCTGACGCCTGATCTCAATAGTCATGGGAGGGGGGCATAGTCCCCCCTCCCCGACTTTCGGGGGGCCGTCATGGCTAAGAAAGTAAAGAAGAAGGGTGCGATGAAGGGCTGCTCGCTTAAGAGCGGCTGCAAGTCCAAGAAGGGCGGGCTTACCGCCAAGGGCCGCGCATCCATCAACCGCAAGACTGGGTCCAACCTCAAGGCTCCCCAGCCCGGAGGTGGTTCCCGCAAGAAGTCTTACTGCGCTCGATCCGCGGGTCAGATGAAAAAATTCCCTAAGGCAGCCAAGGATCCGAACAGTCGGCTTCGCAAGGCTCGCCGCCGTTGGAAGTGCTGACATGGCAAAGAAGAAGTCGGGGGGCAAGAAAGACGCTTGCTACCACAAGGTCAAGGGCCGCTATAAGAAGTGGCCGTCTGCCTATGCAAGCGGAGCCCTCGTCAAGTGCCGTAAAAAGGGAGCCAAGAATTGGGGAACCGGCGGCAAGAAGAAGAAGTAGGCTCTGCTCATTGGCGTCTCAAGGTTGTTGCTGAGATACAACAATGGAGCAAGCAGGTACTAGAGCGACCTTCGAATCATTTCGAAGGTTTGCCTCCTTGTCCGTTTGCCCGTAAAGCGTGGGCTGACAACAAGGTGAAGGTAGGCTTTGGTGGCAAGAAAGAGATCTTGAAGAGTTGTTTGAACTGGGACGAAAGCATCGACCTTCTTATCGTTGTCACGGAAGGTTGGGAGTGGGGGGAGATCGACGAGTGGTGCGAAGAAGAGAACAAACAACTCGCACAAGACGATCTTGCCCTTATGGCATTCGTTCCTGATTCAGAGGCTGTTCCTCCCGGCCAGCCGGTAGAGGAACTAGAAGATTGGGAGCCTCTTCTTGAGGACCCCTACGCAATGGTATTTATTCAAAGACTTTCTACCGTGAACACTGCTAGTGATAAACTAGAGCGTCAGGGTTACTACAAGAACTGTACGACGGAGTTCTTGGAGTATGTTAAAGACCGTCGAATGAGGTAATAACAATGGCTGGTATGCGAAACGGTATGGGCAAGAAGAAGGTCATGGGAAAGAAGAAGAAGGTTGCTAAGAAGGTTCCTGCGTTCCTGAAGAAGGTCAAGAAGAAGAAGTGACTCCTGCATCCGAAATGATCTGCCCTCGTTGTGGAAAGCCATGGAAGGAATGTTGCTGCTAATGGCTAAAAAGAAGAACGGCCTTAAGAAGTGGTTTGGACAGAACAAGGGCAAGGGTTGGATTGACTGCAAGACGGGTAAGGCGTGCGGTCGTAAGTCAGCAAAGGGCGGAAGCAAGCGGCCTTACCCCGCTTGTCGCCCTACCAAGGCTGCTTGTACTAAGAAAGGCACTTCAGCCAAGAAGGGGCCAGCGAGAGTATCATGGCGGTCAAAAAAGAAGTAGACAACCAGATTCGAGAAGTGATTGAAGAGATGCTTGGGGTGGGATCAGGTGTATCTCTTCAATACGGAAGACTCGAAAATGCCGGGGCCCGGTACGGTCGCCCCTCTGGCCGAGGCGAGAGGATCCTTATGAACGAGGCTCTTCTTGACGATGACATCATGGACATCCTGTACAGGACTGCGCACGAGTCAGGGCACGCCCGCCATCATCGACGAGTCGGAGATGAGGGATACAATATGGCGTCTCGACGACGAAAAGAATACATCGCAGACAAAGAAGCCATGAAGTACTTTCAATCAAAAGGCTATAAACTAGGCCCAAAGGCAAGATCTTTTGCGGAGTCTTCTCACCCTGAATCTGCTCGCTTTAAGCGCCAAGCAGGGAAAGCAGGGCTCCTTCGCATCCTTATGGATTTGATTAAGAAGTAGCCATGGCTGACCGTCGCACACTCGAAGAACTCAAGGCTCTACTCCAAGGCTCTCATGCCGCGGAGCAGAAGTTGATTGATAAGAAAGGGAAAGCACTTTCCCAAGCCAGAGAAAGACGGCAATACACAAAAGACCTTCAAGGCAAAATCACAAGAGCCCTGAACCGTCTTAAAGGGATGGAACCTGTCACTATTCAGCCTCTCTTTGGCGGGCCTCAAGAAGTTCTTCGCCCGACATCAAAGGCGTATCGTCAGAACCCTTTGGAAAGAGGCCGCCGGAAGATGCTGGCGAACTACATCCGCCAGATTCGAGAAGAGTTTCCAGACCCAAAGCAAGCAAAGGCTCACATCCTTGACGCTCTTCGGGCGGATGTGGAATTCGGCAAGAGGTCTACCCACGGTTTTACTCGGTCTATTAAGAATCCCCTTGTCTCACTCATAGGCATTTTTGAAGACATGCCTTCTACGGTCTATGAAGACTTTGCCGAAGCACACTTTGAAAGAGTTCATAGCGGCGATTATTACGATGAGATGGACACAAGGGAATCGGATGAACTTTTCCAAGATGAGATGGAATACTCTTCTAAAGAGAAGATAAAGAGAGAGCAGGAGAAAATGGGCAGAGAGGTAGAGAAGAGAAAGAAGGAAGAGATCAAGGAAGCCCGAGGCAAGCGAGCATTCAACCGTCGCAATCTTCGACGTACTCCTAGCAAGGAGTTGGCGGCATTGATGGCTCTTGCTATTGGCGATTTTGATCCTGTCGCTGGACTTTCTCTTACCGAAGAGTTGAACCAAAGAGTGATTGACGAAGCGAACCGTGGGATGTCTCGTCGTAATATGATTACGCGAACTGCGGGGCAAGCCATCAAACCCGCCCTCCCGACTGGACCCGGCGGGGGTAGTGGGGGGGAGAAGGCTGCAAAGACTTTCCTAAGACTTCTTTCAAGAGGAAGAATCAAATGAGTGAGATTGAGATCATGTTTGACGCAAGGGCTCACGCCGCGGGCATGGGTCTTGTACTTGGTGAAGACCACGAGATCCTTCCTGACTCAGAGTGGATCTTGTGGGCTAGACGTTTTAGCGGTATCGACGATCTATTTGTTTACCACCACAAGATTGCGGGCACCTTTGTTCTTGCGAAGTGGATCTACCACCCCGAACGAGACGGCATTGGGATCGTTATGGAGTTGGAGGCTTTTGACGCCCCGCCTAACTGGTATCCCCCCACTCAGGAGTGGCTTCGGGACAGGCTTCGGCCCGCCCAAGAGATTGCTGAAGTCATGAAGAAAGGGATTCGAGATCGAGCCAACTCCAAGCGGCGGATGGAGCGAGACGACATTGAAGAGAAGCATCGAATTGCAGATTGGGTAGGCCGCAGTACGGGAGATGAGAATGCTGCCAACTCCTATCGTCAGAAGAAATGGACTAACAATACTTCTGAAGAAGCAGTAGAATTCAAGCAGGATCTCATGAACTCGGCCAAGGGTCGAATTATTACAGGCGGCACCTAATGGCAGCAAACCCTCTTCTCATGGCTCTTTTCCGTAAGATGCGAGGCATTGATTTGCCTCGTGATATCCGTCAAGTGGCTACACCTCTTATGAGAAAAGAGGCAAAGGCTATGGCACAGGGCGGCTTTAAAGACAAGAAAGTTACCAGAGATATATCTGGTGGTCTTAGCAAGAAGCAATCCTCTGCTTTGGACAGGATCCTAGAGATGGGCGGAACAAGTCGATACGACGATCCTCGTATTGATGACGCTCTTGATCTCTTGATGGAGATGTATATGAGGGGCGGAGGTCGTCGCTAATGCATAGTACCGGCTCATTTCTGTACACCGTCATCGAACGGATCCGAGGCTACCTCGACGATCCTGACTTTGACGCCAAGTACGACAACGACTTTCTCGTCCGTCACATCATCAGCCCGACGATGGTGGATGTGCTGTCTCGCATCAACATGAATGCGGACAACCCCACCATCATGCGGATGGACTTTCGCCCTAACTCAACTGACGAGTACTACCAACTCCCTAACGCTGTAGGTGAAGTTCTTCGGATTGGTCGTCGTGATTCGAATGGGAATCTTTGCGAGGAGATTAAACCTCGTAACGAGTTCCACCCTAACGGAGTAGGTTGGGCTCTTGAGGGAAACACTCTTCGGTTTGACCCCAAGTATGGAAACGAGACAGAGGATTGGACTGTCTATTACATCCCGAGCGGGGACGTAATGCCTCATTATTCCAATGATGGGGGGACTATGCGGGGTGACAGGGAAACCTTTGTTCTTGACACCACGCCTAATCTTGGGGCCTTGGACCGGAGAGAGAACTCTTACTGCGGTCAAATTCTTCGTGTCATCCCTGCTACTGGAATGGTTGAAGAGCGAGTTATCGCAAGCCACGATGTGGCTCTCAACGAGATTACTACTCGTATCCCTTTCAATACGGCTCTTGAATCCGCTGTTCGTTATGAGATTGCACCTATTGGGATGCAGTCCTTGTACGAATCTATTGCGGCGGGTTCAGCCATGAAGTTGGGTGCTTACCGAAAGATATCTGGAAGCCATTACCAGATGATTCTTCAGCAGTACCGATCTTCTATTAAGACGGCAACGGACAATCTTGCAAACATGCAGATGCGAACGGGCAAATCTTTCCAGAAGAAGACCGTTGACAACCCTGCTTATAACGACCTCTTCTTTGCTGGAACTGGGAGAACGCCATGACTGCTCGATACGATTGGACAATCAATCAAGGCGAGACTTCGCAATTGACGGTCAAGCGAGCAGATTCAAGCGGTAGTTATAACAACACTGATTTTGTTGCTAACTTTCGCATGCAAATCAAAGACAAGTATGGTGGTACGGCTGTGTTTACTTCTGCCGCTTCAAACTTTACGAGCCCGTTTGATGATGGGTCTGGCGGTAATGCAGAGCAACAAAACTCTACGGTCCAGATTTCTTTGACATCTGCTGAGACGGCTGCGATTGCTTCGGGCAAGTATGTCTATGATGTTGAGAATTACGATTCGGCTACGCCTCCAGTCGTAACTAGAGTTCTTGAAGGAAGCCTTATCGTAAAGCCGGAGGTTACGACTAGTGCCTGATACGGTAACTATTACTCCTGTAACGCAAACGATTACGGTAACCCCTGCTGGGGGGACTACTACCACAATCACGCCTGTCGCTTCGCAGACTGTGACGATTGCTCAGTCTGCAAGTATTAGTTCGGCTTTTGCAAATACCGACGGTCTTCCCGAAGGCAGTAGTAATCTTTACCACACAACCGCAAGGGCTTCTGCGGCAGCGCCAGTTCAATCTGTAACAATGCCCACTGGGTATGGTTCCACGAATTCTTCTGGGTCTGTTGTTGTAACGGTTACGGATTCTTCTGCTGTAAGGACTGGGATTGGCTTTGATGCTGCGGCAAGAGCCGCTGTCTCTGTAGCCGGAACCGGACTTTCCTATAACGCTAGTACTGGCGTTGTTACTTCTTTGATGACTTCCGCGGCTACCTCTACCAAAGGTATTGCCAACACGAACGTCCTTGAGTGCAACGCCAACGTAGCCAACGATGACTTCCTTCGGATTGATGGGACGTCTGTAGAAGGTCGAACTGCGGCCCAAGTCCTTACGGACATTGGGGCTGCTGCTACTGCTCACACCCACGCTGACGCCTACACCGGCCAAATCGAGACTGCCGCCGACAAAACTTATACCATTGATCCCGGTGCAGTTTCTGCTCGGACGATCACCGGCTTCTTCATCAAGTGTGGAAGCGGCACCGTGACCGCGACACTAAAGAACGGATCGGACACGGTCAAGGCGGCGAGCGTCTCGACATCGAGCGGTGACCAGTCGAGCCTTGCGAATACGACTGTTTCAGCAAACGGTGTGATCTCGATCGTACTCTCCTCGAACTCGTCCGCTACTGACGTGATCTTCGCCGTGGAGTACACGGCGTGAGTCCGCCTCGATGGCAATTCTTCCCTGCTCCTGCTTCAAGCGGAGGAGCAAACCTAGTCATTACTGGAACGACTACGGCAGATCTCACTACAAGAGGACAGTCTGGCGTATCTTCGTGGGCAAAGTCGGGCACTGACGCGGATGATTTTCTCCAGTATCCGCATACGCCAGTTCGGGCTGGTTCTTCTTATATGGAAATCATGTTCAAGGTTGACGCGGGTGAGACCTATGCAGATTCTGCAGCCTTTGCGTCAGCAGTGACAATGAATTCTGGAACGAGTACATACAAGATCGGAGGAAACACGTTTCCTCATACCAGCATTACCGAGACTCACGGCTTTGGCACGCTCATTCGTATGCGTTGGAACGCTTCTTCTTCCGCTGTCACAACCTTCCGAAACCTTCTCGATGCTGGTGATGCAGTCGAGATAACCATGAACTGGACAACCTAGTGAACACGATCCACCAATTCGCTTCGATCACGAAGAACCTCAGCGGAACGAGTGCGAGCCTCAACGATCTCGCATTTAACTACAAGGAGATTGCTCCTCGCACCGATCTCGATGTTGCTCATATTGATCTTTTGGTTGCACAGGCAGAGGCGATGATTGTGGCAGCAAACGCACTCAAGGTCATTGCATTTGATCCAACGACCGGACCTGAATGAAGCATCTTCTAATCCTTGCGATTGTGTCCGCAGCCTATGCAGACGATCCTTGCAGTCCTCGACTTCAGCCAATGGAGACCACGCGGATTCCGGTGTTTGACACGGACGGCAACCCGAACGGGACATTGCAGACTATTTCAGTCGCAGAGACCGAGACCCGGAAATTGGTCGTTGATTACCTCACGCCTGACCGATCCGACGTAGTGGGCCAGTTCTCAATGATCGGAGAGATCGAGGCGAGCAACGTCTCCAGCGTCCGGCGATCTATCAAGTTCCGGCAGTCGGTCAAGATCGACGAAGGCATGCTGCCAGTATTTGCGGCAGACTCTTTGCTTTGTTGGGATCCGGATAAGCGACGGATCATTGCAGACTTTGCTTATACGGTAGACGCAGGACAGACCGTGACGAATGAAATTTCGTGGTCAGTCACTCTTCGGCTTGAGTCGCAGGTCGCAGACATTAATTCCGACGGATGGGTTGATGGTCTTGATCAAGGCATTTTGCTTGGTGACTGGGGCAGCACGAACGCAAGGTCTGATCTGAACTTTGATGGTGTTGTTAATGGGGAAGATCTTGGAATCTTGTTTAGCCAGTGGTCTGAATCTTCTGACGACGAGGAGTCATGATGGAACCTTCAATCCTCCCAATCCTTGAAAACAACCTCACCCCACTGATTGTTTGGGTGTTGGTCTATTACACTATGGTCAAAGGCATTCGCCGTGACCTTCAAGAGATCAAGGATAAGTTGGACAAGTGACTTACGTTAATAACATTCCTGATCAAGATGTTATGGGCTATACGCCAGTCCCCTATAGGGGGCTACCTGATTCCGCGGTTGCTCACTTCGGCCAGAGTATGCACATTCCCGGCTTCCTCCGGGACCCGGTCCTTCCAAATTACGGTCTAAACAACACCCAGAACCTAGCCGCTCTCAACAACGGGATCCCTACGTTTCCCGACGTAAACATCTATTCCCCTATCTCTACTACTTACAACGTAGATATTGGCGGGGATAGTGGAGGAGGTGGTGGGGGGACAGACCGAGCAAGCGTTACTGTCACCGGCAATATCTTGCAGATGTCTACGGGGACTAATGCCACTGGGGGGATTGAATATGCGTTGACTACAAATCCCACCGGGGCATTTTGTACTGAGGTTGCTTCTTGCGTAGCGGGTCTTGGACTTGTGGGCTTTGGGGGTGTCTCTTCTAATGCTGGGAGCATTAGTGCTGATAGCACTAATGACAGCATGTCTCTTCTCGGCGACTGGTCAGGGTCTTCTCCTGCTGGTTCTACCTACATCAAGACAACTGCGTCTTCCTCTAGTGACGTAATCAACTTTTCTTTTGAGAAGTTCTTGTACACCTCTATTGGTGGAGATGTGGGCACCGCAATTAGTGCCGGAGCAAAAGACGCAACCCTTACTTTTGAGGGCGGGCCAGGAGTAACGACTGAAGTTGCTGCTGATGGAACAAACGGCAAGGTTACGATTTCAAACCAAAACGCACCTCTTATGGTTTTGGTTACTTCCATTATTGGGAATGAAAACGTAGACAACGGAGGCTCTGGAAACCCCACTCAATTAGGTGCTAATAAATACGGGGTTAAACTGATTACGTTTTCCACCGTAAGTTCTGGGGGAACTGATACGAGGTCGTTTAGTCTTTCAAGCGAAACGTACACGATGTTTGACTTTACTTCTGCTCAACCTAATGAGCCTTCTCTTGGATCAAATAATCCTGCGACTCTTGATTATCAACTACTAGAAGTTCAAACAGGCTCTTCAACTGTAGGATCTATTTGCATGGCTTACCAAATAACAGGCGGGGCTGCTTGGAATACAGTAGGTGTTGGCCCAATGCTTGTCCGAAGCGGTCTTGGTAAATTTGGGGCTACTTGCTAATGAGTAGTGGTGGAGTTGCATCTACGGGGTGTTGTTGCGAAGTCGACGATTGTGCTGACTTTGACCGCTATGTTTTGTATCCAAGTTGCGGTTCAAAAAAAGGTGCTAGTTGCCTAACCATAGGGAAGGTAGACGCTCTTGCTAACAACATTTCTATTGGCGATGTTGTTAGGACGCGAATTGATCCTCCGTTCCCTGACACTACGGCAAGAAGAACTTATCTCGTTGGTTGCGAGAATGCTCCTCCTGCGGATTGTGGGGATTACGGTGCGGACACTTCATGCCAAGGCCCAAGCACTAACTACACTTTAACTTCTGCAAACAGTTTTCTTGTTTGCAGCGGGAACAGTTGCGAGGGTTGTTATTCCGAAGGGTTTCCCCCAAGGGAGGGAGACGTAGCGGGGGCTTGGCAGAACTCTTGGAACACTTGCAGCAGTCAGTTTGCGGGATGTATGGGTCTTCATTATCAACCTGATGACTATGACCCCGAAATCCCACAAGACGTAGTAAATGAACCTCCTTGTTTTGGGAGGTGCATGTCGTTTTCTATTGACGATGTGACTATTGACGAAACTGCCTCTAGGTACCCGGGCTATAAGTTTGAACTCAAAACAATAGGAAACTTTTTTCTTGGGTCTAGTAGCGGGTTTACAAACATTGGCGGTACGGTTGATTGGGATTGTGGTCAATACTTCAGTGGCTTTTTGATTATTGATTACGACATCACAAGCGATTTGACGGAAGAACCTGAATGTTGCAATCTCCCTGTGAGTGACCCGGATTATTGCGGGGATATTTTTTTCCCCCCTTCAGAGGGAACTGGTTGTTGCGATGCTTGGTATCAATCCACTGGCGGTCGAGTTATTTTTCAATACTTGGTTGAGTACGACTCTAGCGAGGGGGTTAGATTTCGGGGGAGTTTTCAATCAATCAATAACAACCTTGGTCTGATTCAAAATTCTTTGGGTCTTGTGGCGGACCTTCCTACAACGTCTTTTGGGGGCGTTGGTTGCGGAGGCGGTGCTTGGGGTCTTTACGGCGGGACTGGAAGTATCAAGAATCAGGGGGGGTATACTCCTGCTTATGAAGTAGATGAGTGTCTTCCCTGTAGTTCTTTCAATGTCTCAAGCGGCGTGTTTAACTTCCCTGTTGGAATCTCTGGGATTACTACATTGTTGGGTGGATGTGCTGCTGGCAGTGAAATCTCAGAGGATCTTCTTTGTAACGGATTAAACACGAGTGGCGATTATTACAATATGTCAATCACCTTCTCTATGAACAGCACTGCACCGACTCCTTCATGAAGCCTGAACTAATCAATGTTGGTTCGTACCTCAAGGCTGAAGGATCTCGAATCCTTCAGGGCAAGGCTCCTGACGAGATAATGGAGCATCGTCTTTCTGTCTGCAAATCTTGCGAGTTCCTTAAAGAATCGGAAGACGACCCTGTCGGGTTTTGCGGGTCTTGTGGTTGTGGGGAAAAGAAGAGAGCCCGCCTTACTGTTAAAGCGTCCATGCCTGCGGTGGGATGCCCTAAGAAAAAGTGGGGGGACGCAGACAGCAGGCACCCTGCTTTTAAAAACCGAATGAAGTCGCTTAAGGAAAAGCCCGATGCCTGAACTCAATAGAAGGTGGATTTACCCGACAGTCACTGCTTCCGAGAACAAGGGGATTGAACGGATTGCTTTGTCTGGCGAGGGCATGGCTCATGAAGTTGTGGGTGTAGACGGGAGCAAGCGGTTTGGGTGCCGCCCGATGAGTGGCTATCAGTACGCTCGATCTCTTGGGACCCTTCAAGACTTTTCGTCTCTCGGGTCTGCGGCTCCCCCGGTTGCCACCAAGAGTTCTACGGTTACAGATGTCTTCCCTGTCCACTTCCAAATCAAAGAAAACCATTTTGGGTACGGGTTTGTTTACCGAGTAAAGACCGGAGCAAACTCTGCTATCTACATGGATTACGATCCCACTTTGACTGTTGGTGGGAATTTGGGTTTTCGGACAACCCTGATTAGCGACCACACAACTTCAAGCGTTGACCCAAATGCCTCCATGGATGTTGTATCCATGGGGCGTTACGTGTTTGTCTTTGTTAAAGGCCGTGCTGTTCGAGTCTTTTACATTGAGTCAAACGGGGCTAGTACCCCTGTTTACTCAGAAAAGATTCTAGACGCAGGACCGGGGCCTTCGCATTTTGAAAAGCCTTTTGGCTCGGCTACCCAGTGGGCAAATACCTCAGGGGAAAACGGCCGAAGGTTTATTGTTGCTCTTGAGACTTACGATAGTTCTGATACCCCCACTTCACTGGGGGAGGGGGATTATTCGTTCTCGTTTTACCTGCACAATAGTCTTACGGGCAGGCGTACTTCTCTTAGCGAGATTCAAAGCAGCGACGGCCTGAACTTTGGTAGCGGTGCGAAGCAAGCAACTTTGTACTTTGAAGCGGACACCACAAAGTACGATCAAATCTATATGTTCCGTTCCGTCAAACTCCAATCAGTGGGGGGAGTTTACGCAGGTTCAATTATGCACCTTGACGGGATCTACGACTTTACCGACGCGACTTATGTCACTGAATCTGACAATGAGGCTGAACCTTATACCAGCGGTGACATTCAGGTTTACAAGGTCTCTTATCAACTCGACGACATTGCTCTTGCTATGCAGGAGGTTTATCTCGATCGGGTTTTGTACGACGAAGAAGTGCCCTACGCAGGAACAGGCGTTCCTTTCGACGGCAGTCTAATTGTCTCTGATCCTCTTGGGCCAACGGGGGAAGTCACTAACGGGCCTTTTGAAAATGCCCTAAGCATTGCCAATAGAGAAAGAAACATAGGTGAGATTCGGTGGTCGTCCCTTACCGAAAAAAGCCCCGAACTATTCCCTATTAACAACAAGTATAGCCCTGACGTTTTTCAAAACAGGGTTATTAAGTTGGCGAGGACTGGCGAGTTTGCGGTGGGGTTCAGTAAAGATCGTCTTTACCACATCCGAAGAAATGGAATCTATCTTCGCATCGAAGATATGCACGCAGGTTATGGGCTTGTGGGCAGAGATGCTGTTGCTTCTGTGGGGCCTCTTCTTTACTTCCTCACCAATAAGGGTTTAAAGGCGGTCGCAAACAACGGGCAAATTGATGATGTGCAAGCCCTCGACAATCTTTTTATGGAAGATTGGAAAGAAGATCTTGAGTATGTCAGGATGTCCTTTGATCCCTTTTCTTCCTGCTTGAACATTCTTAATCCCGTCAAAGAGCAGACGGTGTGCATGTGGTTTTCGACTGGGCGTGTGACTGAAGTCCACGACACGAACTTCACTGACGTTCGTACGGGCATTTGGCCCAAGTCTTGGACTAATACAGGGGCTCAAGCAACTGTTAATACTTCAACCTCTATGGTTGAAAGGTCTTTCTTTCTTCTGAATCATCCTAGTACGGTTGCCGATGAAATCCCTGACGGCTGGACTCCCCGGGTATACATTCAAGATTTTGATAGGGCAAAGAAGTCGAAGTCTGGAACTGTTTACCCAAACGACGAGCCTACGGTTCGGACTTTGGAATACAACGGAGACCCCATTCTTACCGTGGGTTCTGTAAGTACTGTTGGCGGTGTTACTAGTATCGTTTGGAAGGCAGGCAATACTGGTAACTCTTCAGTTATTGCGGGTACCAGTTACGACATTGTGGGTGCTTACGCCTACATTATTAGTTCTTCAGATCCCTCTAAGATCGGCGAAAAGAGGGAGGTCTTTAAAACGACATTTGGGAATACGGGTTCTGTCACGGTCACCACTACCGTTAGAAAGTGGTCTTCCCTTGCGGTTGATGATGTTGTGGCTTTGAGCCCTGTTCTTGTCCGCTATGTGGGCGGGGCCTTGCCCATGATTAGGACCAAAGATAATCAGGTAGTCTCGTCTTTTGATCTCTTCCAGAACAAGCAGATCTCTTCGGTAGGTTGCCACTTCTCGGATGTTTCTGGGGGCACCACAGGCTTCAAGTTCTTTAGGGGTCTTGTCTACAATACAACGTCGGATTCTCCTGCTGTTTCTTCGTTCCCGGAAGATTTCTCTGGTACTATTATTGGAGATTCTATTAAGGCCGGAGAGTCCGATGATTACGCGGCATTCACGGCCAGCGGCCTGACGACTAGGGGTCGTCACGGTATTCAAGATTCCGCATTGAATCCGGGCATTGAGGTGTTCTGCCCTGACGTAGACTTTAAGTTGATGGCCGTTATTTGCAGGGGCCGGACAACTGGGACTGACACTGGCGAAAGGAATTCCTCTTGAGCATTTTTAACTTTGGTTCTCTTGGAAGCGGCAACAATAGTTCTACTGCTTCTCCCGGGGGTTCTTTCAACCCTCAAGGGCTCATGGGTTTGGGGTCTCCTTTTGGGGGGTTCCAAAACGACATGCAGGAGTTTGCGGGGGCGCCAAATCAAATGCCCGATGGTTATGCCTATAACCCTTCCACGGGGATGGCCCAGCAAGTGGGGGGAGGGTTCTATGGTCCTACCAATCAGACGCCTTTTAACCCCGGCCAGCCTCAAGGGCTTACGGGTTCTGAGCAGATGCAGGCAGCATTGATGGGCGATTACGGCCAAATGGCTGACGCCAACATGTTCAATTACCAGAACACCCAACAGGCAATTGGCAACTACGAAGATGCAATCATGGGTGGTGCCGAAGACATTCGGCAGTCTGGTATTGATGCTCGGGAACTCATGTTTGGCCTTGCATCTAACACCTCAGAACTAGGCCAACGTCAATACGATGAGCGGCAGGCTCAGGTAGATGAGGTGATGGCAGGGTTTGAGGATTATTCTGCTGCCATGTCTTCTAGTACGGCAGCGGGACTTGCAAGTAGAAACAGAAGCGAATCGGCACAGAATATGGCGGGGATCAAGATGCAAGATCCTATTGCTATGCAAAGACAGGCAGACTTGGAAGGTCGTGCTGCAACAGAGGCTTACCAAACGATGACGTCTCTTGGGGCACAGTTTAATCAGACCCGTGCTTCTCTCGGGATGCAGGGTATTGCTTCGATGAATCAAGCAGCCCAAACCCAGCAAGGTTACGAAAGCCTTTCAACCAACATGAACACCATGGGTGTCCAGTTTGCGCAGGCTGCTGAAACTCAAGCCGCAAACATGGAAGCACAGGGCATGGGTAACGTGGCTCAGATGATGGCAAGTAACCCTTTTAACCCCATCTCTTTTGCACAAACTCTTTCTACCTTCTTCCAGTTTACCGAGACTCCCGGTTCTAGCGAGTTCGCTGGCTTTAATGAAGGTCTTTTGTTCCCCGGCAGTGACATGGCTATTACTTGAGGTGAATTATGTCTAGAGGCGCTCCCCCCACTCAAATGCTTTCTGCTGTAAACCCGCAGACTAATCAGGCTTTGGCCGCTACCGGGCAAGTTGCAAATCAGGCTGCGGCTAATCGCAATCAGGCGATGGCTATTCGTTCTCGTGAGCAAATGCAGCGTGAACAAAACGATCTTGCTCGCCAAATGGGAGCAAACAAAAACGCCATTCAGATGGCGGGGATTGCTGAACAAGCAAGATCTCAGTCTGAATACCGAGACTTGCTTCGAGACAAGTCCCAGATGGAAGCAACTATTGCTAGAGAAGGTCAGGCCCAAAAGGCCAACCAATTCCAGCAAGACATGGACTTTAGGAAATCCAAGTACGACGAAATGCTTCGTATGCAAGACGAAGAGTTGGAACTTCGTATTTCTGCTTCAAAGTCTGCCGGGGAGGCACGAGATACTCAACTTAGGAAAGCCCAGCAACTTAGGCAAGACCGTAATGCTCTTGCAATTAAGTTGACTACTGCTCAGGAAGTTCACGAAAAAGGCATTGAAGATACCCGCCCTATCCTTGATAAGTTTATTAAGGGGGGTGAAGAGCAGATCCTTGCAACGCAACAAGTTACAGACCCTATCCTTACTGACATTGCAGATGGCCTTACTAAAGACGGTCTTCTTGGCCGCGAAGGCATGAGGGATATCTTTGGTGTTGATCTTGGGAGAGTAGAAGAATCTTTTGGCGGAATCCTACAAACTCTCAATCCCCTCAGGATTGGGGTGGATGACGCAAATGTTAGACAGACTATGATTCTTAGGGCTTTGGGAGAAGACTTCTATGATCCAAGCGCACTAGAAGAACTTATTCCGGGTGGTTTTTTGGCGGGTCAGTCTGGTACGGTTGATCCTGTAAATCTTCAAGAGAAGATGCACGGCCGCATTGCGTCTAGCATTGCAAGCAACATGAAGGGAATTGACGAATCCCAGCGAGGTCTTGTATCACAAGGAATTCGAGAAGCGTTTGATATGGCGGGAGGAGACGCTGCTTCCGTAAAGAAGGCTCAGGAAAGACTTGCGAAAGTGTCAAAGGATGCAGGCGTCAGCATGCTGGTTCTCAACACCGTAATTTCTGGTGCTGCTAATGCGATCAGAGATCGTCAAGAGTCTTTTAATGGTGCTGGAATTCCTGATTCATACCGTGATCTTGAAGACGGTATTAATGATCCGGCTACTGGCGATGCTTTCACCGAGACGTTTCAAGAAGGTGCTACTAAGTTCGACGCTTTCGTATTGAAGAAGTTGTTTTCAAACGACGCTGTAGGAAATATTCTTATGCTGGGTGAAGGCGGAGACACTACAACCACTCTTCAGACTTTTATTGATACTGCCAGCGATGAACTTGAGAGAGAAGGAGGGTTTAGACGTACCGCTTTGGAAGATCTCTTGGGTGAGAATAACTACGGCATTGAAGGTCGAGACGATCTTCTCGGGGCTCTTGGGGGTATTGACACTACTGAGACTTCTATTGAAGATCTCAAGAGACAGCAAAACCTTGAAAATACTATGGAGGGAGATCTTCTTAATATCCAAGAGATTCAAGCACAGGCGGACACTCAGGCAGGAGAACTTGAGGCTCTTGAAGCAATGCTGGCTTCACGAAGGGGTCGTCGATGAGGGATTGGAAAGAGGTTTCTAGGGTCTCTTCCGAGGCTCACCCCGGCGGCGTCGTCTTTCTTGACTCCCCCCACTTTCCGGTTTCTTCTCTCCCCGGCGAGGCAGCCCCCTTCTACCACGACCTTACTTTGGAAGTGGGGGGGGATGACCTAAGCCCAAAAGAGATTCGTCGATTCCTTTGGGAGCATCGTAATTCTCGTGCGATCTGCCGGGACAGGTGTTTCATCGAGACTCTTTACGACGAAGATTCTGATGTGTCAACTGTTAAAATCGGTACAATGACTGGCGTACACGTCCTTGAAAGGATGACCGATGGCTCTTAAGGCCCAAGAACTTGCAGCCCTTGAAGGGCTTTTGACTGGCATTTCTTCTCTGCCTGTTCGTTCCGGCTCCTTTGGTAAGGGCGGGGGAGTCTCTTCAGGAGATATTGAAGATTCTCTTCGGATGCTTATCAACGACGAAGACTTTATGGAAGAGTTTTCTAACCGAGGAAACGAAGGCGTAGATTCTGCTGCTCGCAAGGGTCGAAAAGCAGGCATCAAACGCGGTATGGAAGTAGGGTCTAAGGGTAAGGGTCTATTGGGTGCAGGAGGAAAGGTGGCTGGTCGCCTTGGTTCTAAGTTGCTGGTCGGTGGTGGCCTATTGGGCACTGGCCTTATGGCTATGGATGTAATCCAAATGCTTATTGAGGGGTCAAAGGATCCTTCTTACGAGCGGCTCAGGGCATCTAATTCTGGAGACTTTGAGTCTGCTCTCCGGTCTGCTACAGGGCCTCGTGATCGAGACCGTCTTGAGTCATCTCAAATGTTGCGTAGGCACGCAGGACACAACAACAGTATTCGCCCCCGAATGTCTTCGGAACTTCGCCGTTTGATTGACGCTGGTCAAGCCCAAGAACTTGGTCGAATCAAGCAGCAGATGAAGCCGGGCATTCGTGAGGCTTACGCTCGAATGGGTCTTGTCGCGTGAGTGTTGTAAGAGGTATCCGCGGTCTCTTGAAATCCGCAAGCGGGTTTTCAAAGGGAGATAGCCTCAAGGATTTTGCAGGTCAGCATCCTCTTGCGGCCTTTGGTCTTGTTGCACCTACCGCTGGCTTTCTTGGCTCCGAAGTCGTTGCTCCTATTGCACAGGGTGCCGCAAACCTTACAGGCATCCCTGCTCTTCTTGAGCGAATGGAAGCAGACGAGAGAGCAAAGAGGCTTAAAGAAGAACGTAGTTCCTCTCTTCATTACAATATGCGTCAGCAACGCATTGAAGAGATGGTCCAAAGAAACATGGCGGTTGTTGCCCAAAGAGACCCGCACCTGTTTAATCAGGTCATGTCGGGCAGGGTATTGCCTCAAGGTGCTGTTGTCTTGGGAGGTCCTCGACGACAAGATCTCATGGAGGAACTTGCCTACGCAATGGGCACCTCCCAAACCCCAGAAGATTTTACTTCTCTCGTTCAGTAAGGAATAACCAATGACCGTTCTTGAACACAACCTCGACGTTGCCAACACGAAGTCTGATAGTCAGTTTCCCGACGATTTTGGAATTGTCACCTTTGGCCCTCTCGCTGCTGCGAATGTCGCCCTCGATACCAACAAGGTTGCAGCCCTGATGGTGACGGACCGAGACATGTACATTGATTCTGTCTCTGCCCGTGCTACCACAGATTCGTCTGCGAACACTACCTTTGCTCTTGCTTATGTCCCTTCGGGTAGCACGCCGGTTGCCGCCAATACTGTGACGGTGACGGGCAACATTGACTCTGACATGGGTGACAACACCACGGTCACTGCAAAGGGGCTCACTACTGCTCAGGATGCCAACAAGGTTCCGGCGGGATCTCTTCTTGTTCTTGAAGGCGCTGCTGCTCCTGCTGCTATTGTCAACCTCGTTCTGACCGTTCGGTATCACACCCGTCCCTGCTGATGCCTGATACCTTTGACGAGGAAGGCTTTGTCGCTGGTTCGTTTGACCCTATCAAGGTGTACGACGCGCCCATGGTGGCGTTGTCGCAATTGTTTGAGGGTGAAGCGTCCTTTCGGAGCCTGCGGGATACCTTTATGGACCCCGGTTCGCTGTCGCCAGCGGAGCGGGATTCATATGTTTCTCGTCTAAAGAAGAGTTTGGGTGACAACCCTCTAACGAATTCGGTTCTGGATGTAGCCCTGAACCCTTTTGTCTGGTTGATGTTTGTCACTACTCCTGCTGCGGGCAATGCCTTGAAAGCAGGGGCCAAGACTTTTAGCGGCATGGGCAAGAAGGCGGTTGATGAGACAGGCAAAGAGTTCTTCAAGTTTGTGACGGGAAGGTACTCTCCTCTCTCAACACTTGGTCTTCTTAATGCTCATCAGTTGGGGGCAGGTACACCTCTCTCTACTATCTTGCATTCTGCTGCTTCACGATTCAGTGAATTGACGAGGCAGGACACCCTCAACATTCAGCCGTTTGTTGCTGAATCCTTGGATAAGATATCGACCAAGTTTGGTGTCTCTCTCCGAAGCCTCAATCCTGACGATGCTCCCGTTGCCACTGCCATGATCGACGGGGAGACTGTAAGTCTTCGGGAGTACCTTAAGAAGTTTAATGTTTACGCCCACATGCACATGTCGGGTATGAACAAGAATCTTCAACGAACCGAAGCATCAATCATAGGTAACGCCAAGGTTCAGTTCCGAAGCAACACGGGAACCTTCAAGGAGTTTGATCTAGACCCTCCTGAGCAAGACAAGTTGGTTCAGTTCCAAAACTCCATCATGCGTTTCCGCCGCTTGAAGGAAGAGGCAGATGCTGCGGGGGAAAACACCGAAGCCCTTAGCAATACAATTCTTAAGATCGGGAAAGATCGAGCGAAGTATGTCCAAAAGAAGTTTGGTTTGGACCCTTCGGAGTTTGACCACACTCTGGATATTAAAACTACGGGCGAAAGATCTACTGCTAAGTTGCCGTTTGTAGATGGGGAGGCTCCTCTCCGCGTCTATTCCCAAAGCAAAGAAGTTCTTGCGTTGGATCCCGAGAACCTGTCGGGTAAGTGGCTCTCTAACGAAGGCTTTATGCCTTTGCTTAACAAGAGCCGCGACATGATGAACGAGCGGTACGCAGATATCTTTGGCGTGCGGGAAGTCTTTGACCGTACTGGTGAACTTGTCTATGACGACGACAAGTTGATTCGTATCTTTCGTGCATTGTCTGATACCAAGGGTGCAACGACTGCCGAGGAGATCTCTAACGTACTCCACAAAGAATTGCAGGGGTATGTGGGGGGAGAGGGCTACAAGAAGATCATCCAAGCCATGACGCCCGACAAGGACGGTCGCGTCAAGATGACTCTTAACGACTTCAAGAAGATCTTGCGAGATGTTCGTCAAGGTAGCGACGACCGAGATAACTTCATGTCTCGGAATGTTT
>Ga0315315_10001696_pt1 | contig 20200 bp, 18 predicted proteins | sample M140m3416metaG_FD_203699 | JGI IMG/M metagenome (GOLD analysis project Ga0315315, IMG submission 203699) | Ammonia-oxidizing marine archaeal communities from Monterey Bay, California, United States - M1 40m 3416 | ecosystem: Environmental > Aquatic > Marine > Intertidal zone | place: USA...
TTGTGCCATCAGCAAGCCCTACAAGAATTCCTTCGACATCTTTTGCTGTTCGCAGCGGCGGACTCATTTTGAAGTTTGAATCGAACCCTCGAAGAGATTCATCCGTCAGCGTAAAGTGGTGTGGGCATGCTTCCGCCGTGACCCGAACGCCGCGTGCTTTTGCCTCTCGGATGAGACTGACGCCCTGAGCCGTTGAAACATGCATTACATGAAGACGACCGCCAGTCACATCAGCGAGTGCAATATCTCGCCCGATCATGACTTCTTCTGCAGCTGCCGGCATCCCCTTCAGGCCAAGTGACATGGAGACAAGGCCTTCATTCATTACGCCACCATGAGAAAGCTCTAAAACTTCTTCATGGGCCAGAATTGGCTTATCGAACATTCGACAATACTCGAAAGCCCGACGCATCAACTCGGCATCATAAACAGGTGATCCATCGTCACTGAAAGCGACAGCCCCAGCTTCAACCAGTTGACCGATTTCGGCAAGTTCCTTCCCTTCTCGCTCATGGCTTACACACGCAACAACAAACACATTGCAGGTATCTGCTCGTGCCGCTTTTTGACGAATAAACTCTACGTTTGCCTGGGTATCAATTGCCGGCTCAGTGTTGGGAATACAAGCAACACTTGTGAAGCCACCCGCCAAGGCTGCTCTGGTCCCGGTCTCAATAGTCTCATCCTCTTCACGACCAGGTTCACGAAGATGCACGTGCATATCAACCAGTCCCGGTGTAACAATCAAACCATGGGCGTCAATCGTCTCATCAACTTTCCCAAGCGGCTGACTACCATCATGACCAATAGACATTATCAAGCCATCACGAATAAGCAGATCGTCTACTCGATCAATCCCCTGATCTGGATCAACTACGCGTCCACCACGAATTAACATGGATGCCATTACTTTTGCCCCTTGTGTTCTGAAGAATCTCTTGTGAGGCCATTTCTCTGCGCTCCACAGATGAGCCAAAGTACTGCCATTCGTACGGCGAGCCCATTAGTAACCTGATCCAAAATAAGCGACTGAGGGCAATCTGCTACATCCGCAGTTACCTCAACACCACGATTAATGGGACCAGGAGCCAGAATAACCAGATCATCTTTCGCACGACGAAGACGGTCCTGGTTCATGGCGTACAAATGGGCATATTCTCGGACCGAGGGAAATGGTCGTGTTTTTTGTCGCTCGAACTGTATCCGTAAAAGATTGAGAACATCACATCGCGGTAAAATAGCATCAAGGTCATGTGACACCTCTACTCCAAACTCTTGCCAACCATCAGAAACAAGAGTGGGCGGGCCACAAAGAATCACTTTCGCGCCGAGTTTGGTCAGACCCCATAAATTCGACCGTGCCGTTCTGCTGTGCGCAATATCGCCAACCAGACCAACAGTAAGACCTTTGAGATCACCAAGGCGTTCACGAATCGAGAAGATGTCCAGCAATCCCTGAGTCGGGTGTGCATGCGGTCCATCTCCGGCATTGATAACACCAACATCAAGATGGGAGGCAAGTAGATGGGGTGTTCCAGGTGTTCCGTGCCTGACGACTACTGCATCGACTCCCATAGCTTCAAGATTCTTGGCAGTGTCAATGAATGATTCGCCCTTGGACAAACTGCTCGTCGAAGCTGAAAAGTCGATAACGTCTGCTCCCAGACGGCGAGCAGCCAAAGAAAAACTTGTTTTTGTTCGAGTGGAGTTTTCAAAGAACAGATTCACAATAGCAGCACCCGAAAGAACATCAATTTTTTTGCGACATCCTTGCGTGGCTTCCTTGAACATCACGGCAGTATCAAGAATCAGCCTGATTTCCTCAGCTGTAAGTTCTTCTAAGTCGAGTAGATGACGATGCCTCCACCCCCTCGGTGGGAGATCCCCCTGGAGTACCACTGGTGCGACGGTGGATGATTTTGATTGCGACATGAAACGGGCCCTGAACAACAGTTAAAGATGGGCAAAAGAAGTCGGCCAGGAAGAGTCTACCAGCGGTCTGCCGCGTCGTCATTACCTGAGAATGCTGGACTTGCTCCAGGGCCGAAAAAAGATCTACCTTCTCATTTGAAATACCGACCAACTGCTGCCGCTGTCCCCACAAAATAGCGAGTTGTCGTTGGAAGGTTGGTTGCTTCCCTCGGTACAAAAAACTCCATGCACCGAACACATACAAAGATTCTCATTAAACGCCCTGCCCCACGAGTAGATTCGTGTAGCGATTGCCTTCAGCGCATAACGCTGCTCGTCATCGTCATCGTAATCGGGATCACAACTGGCTGCAGTTCTGCTATCTCAATGCGAGAAGCACTTCGGGACAGCATCGAGCAGGCCGCCGTAGTATCCCAACTCACTGTTGTCAGTGACCTTGAAGCTGACGCAGCAACAAAGACAGCTACCGACGAGGCCACCACTGCTTCGTATGCGCCAGAAACTCCTGACTCCCCAACCTATATCGACGAGGGCGAGTTCGGAATGGATGAGCCACATGACATCTCTCTCGATATCGAAACAGCTGTCAGCACACTATCAGAAACGAACAGTCTTGATACTGCGTCAAAAGCAGCGCTCGTTGAAACACTTGAAATGACCCCGCAAGCTGATTGGCCAGTTGTCATTGAAGAGTTCACTGCCACCCTCACTGCCCTTCGGACTACGGAGACAGCACCGGCTCTATATCTTGACAACACGGAAATTGTATTGAGCGATGAGGACACTCTCTCAAACCTTCCTACAGTCAATGAAGTAGATACCGATATAAAAGATTTTCAGGGACCGTCAGAAACAACACGGCCCGCCCCTCCTTCCGAAATAACAAGCGAAACAATTGAGGACACAGACATCGCATACGATAGCGTAGCTATTATCTCTTCACCAAAAAGCTCATCGTTCCAAGAACCAGTTGCCACAGCACCGTCTAATCGGACACTATCCACTGAGATACCAAAGACTTCTCAGGTCGACTTGCTTGAAGACGACCCTGCAGAAGCATCACCAGCGAAACGAACATCTCTGGCTATCCACAGGCCATGTCTTGCTCAGAAAGTACTTGGCTGGGGAATGGTTGAAGATTTTCCTCAAAACGAAATCTGCGCTGGCAGTGAAGTCATCGTTTACTTTGAGCTGACTGGGATTGAATCAAGTGAATCTGATGAAGGTTTCAAAACCAACATTGAAACAGCTCTACGGCTTGATGATGCTACTGGAAAGCGGCTCCACAGTTGGTCACTCCCTCCCCTTGTAGAGGTCTGTGCCTCCGTTCGACGCGATTATTTCGCTCGCTTTTTCGTGAATCTTCCAAACACCCTCCTCCCCGGTGACCATCAACTCGTCTTGACCGTAACTGACACACATTCTGGGACTACGGCAGAAACAGTTCTGCCATTTGCTATCGCTCCAAGTGGATTTGTTGCTGGAACTGCAAGGTAAGAAAGATACCGAAAGGCTCCGTTGTTACTGCAGTGGCGGCGGTATCAGTTCCGGTGGCTGTCTTTGCATTGCACCTTCTTGCTTTACAAACTCAAGGTCAATCGCTGCAGGTGTCGACATCGTGAGTGGAAAATTTTCTAGCTGAAGCAGGCTCGCAATTTCAGCTGCACTTCTCCACCGGGTTCCCTGAGATTGAACATACGACAATTCTGTCTCTGTCAGGATGCGCTGTGCTTCAAGTAATCTCACAAATGTAAGCTCCCCTTCAGAGTACAAAAACTGTGTGACGCGAACAGTTTCTCTCGCCTTCGGCAATATAAGTTCTTGATACCACTCTGCTTGCCGACGAGCCTGCCGATATTCATTAATAATTCTTGCAGTCTGATCAGCGAGTCCAATTTCAACTGATCGTAGCCCTGCTCTTGCCTTCGCAATCTCTGCACGTGCAGCTCGGATGTTTCCTTGGTTGCGATTAAAAAGAGGGATTGTGCAACTCACCTCCAGAACTCCCTGGTCCTGTTCAGGTACGCCGACGAGGCCAACAGGACTCACCTGCCGTTGGTACCCTCCCATTACTGTCACATTAGGAATTGGTTCAACGACGGATCGCTCCAACTCCCACTGAGCTCGTGCAATATCTGTTTGCGCTGCTTGCGGGTCAGCATTTCTTGCAATCACAATTCGCTGCAAGAGCTTGAGGTCAAAATTTGGTAATACTTGAAACAGGTCACCTTCAATAGTTCCAACATCTGCCATGGGCAGTCCAATAGCAGTTGCTAATTCCCGCCTTCCTGTCTCAATATCAACAGTTGCATTGAGTAATCGAACTTCAGCGCGGTCCCGCTCAATACTCCAAAATAATGTGTCGGCTTTTGTTCCTTCTCCCGCGGCAGCCAATTCCTGCCCAAGTTGATATGAACGATTTGAAATATCATAAAGCTGTTTAAAAATTACGAGTTTCCGCTGCGCGACAAGTAATTCATAAAATGCCCGGCGAACTCCCGTAAGCACGTCATATCTCGCTCTGATCAGTTCATATTCCGTTCGTTGAACGCCTCGCAGTGCTGCCTGTTGTGCCAACTTAAGTTTGCCTGCAGTGACAAATTCCTGCGACACAAAACCATTCCATTGGCTGTCCGCGCCAGCTAACTGTGGACTCGACCCTGCTAAGGTCGGATTCGGATAAAGCCGAGCTTGCACAGCCTCGCCTCGTGCCTCTTCGACAGAGGCTCGCGCTGCTTTCATTCGCGGATGATTCTCAAGCGATAACGATGAAAATTCGGCTAGTGTGTTTGGCGAAGGGCCCTGATCAACTGAAGTTGTTCTGTATCCTTGCACTGCAGGAACCGGCACTGACTCTTCGGCTTGAAGGGGTTCTGGAAGGGCAAGATTACGTCCCTCTTCATCCAGTCGCAATGAGCAGGCCAATGAACTGTCTTGCCAGGGCTCTGCATATACAGGCAACTGCAGCACCACGCACAGCAGGCCTAGCCATAAGGCACACAGAAAAGAGGAAGAACGTGATTGTGGCAATTGCTTCATAGGCCTGAAAAATCTCGGAGTGCACCATCTCTTATTTTCGGAATCATTTGGCCGTAAAGTTAATCAAAACCACCGGCATTGCCCGTCTTCGCAGGCTTCGCTGCAGGCCGCAGAACACCACATCTCAGGATTGTTATCGACGCATCGCTTTATGCCGATTCTTACCACTAGCACGCAGGACTTCTCCCGGATAGTTTCTTGGCCATGAACTTTGTTGTTTCGTTGTATGACGCCCGCTTCTTCCTCCACACTGAATTGGCTTTCCTGCACACTTCTCTTTTTCCTGTGCACTGCGGGGAATCCAGCATGTGGTCAAGCTCTTGTTGATGAAGGCATCTGGACGGCCTACTTTTCGCAGGGTCAATTCAATGGTCCAAGAATCCGAAGTGACAACAGCCTTTGGTGGCTTGATGCCCATTGGCGATACTCTGGTAACGACTTTCTCTTTACTCAGGGAATCATTCGGCCAGGTATCGGACGTCGACTGAATGACGAAAATTCTATCTGGGCTGGCTATGCGTGGATTGGAGAACGCATTCCTGGTTTTGATATTCATGAAAATCGATTCTGGCAGCAATGGATCACAACACGACAGCGAGGTGATGTTTCATTTCAATTTCGAAGTCGTTTAGAGCAGCGGTTTGTCTCAGCCGGAGCTCAGGTTGGCTGGCGTTTTAGACAACTTGTTCGAGCACAGAAACCGCTTGAACATCACCCAGATCTACTCTGGGTAGCCTGGGATGAAATATTTTTTCATCTTCGCGATACCGATTGGGGAGCGGTAACAGGCTACAACCAGAACCGAGTTTTTGTCGGCATGGGACGTGTTCCACACAAGCGGAGTCCCTGGAGAACAGAAATCGGATATCTCTACCAGCAAATTGACGTTCCGGAGGACGGGGCCGATCTAAGCAACCACATCCTCTCAGTGAACTTTTATTTCAATCCATAGCTACAGTGTCGGTCAGATACCACTACAAGCGGCAGTACCTTCGGGAGAAACGAGACATTCTCTGCCTAGCGTGCTAGTTCCTGTCGGCTGCAAAGCCTTCCAAATGCTTTTTCAGCTTCAGGCAACAAAGCGGCTCTCAATCTCCATTGCGCATTGGCATTATGCTCAATTGAATCCTGAATCTGCTGGACAGATCCATCACAGAAAAGAAACTGGATTACTCCACCCGCATGATCTGAAGAGTATCCTGAGCGTCTTTCTTCAGTCGCATTCCCGGAAGAATCCGGAGGTGTATTCAGGCTCGCATTTGCCGTGCCAAGTGCTTGCTCGATTGCCTGAGCTTCTTGGGATGCATAGTTAAAGAATATAAGGGCGGCCTGACCGCTAGCTGTTGAACGTTCACCAATCATGATCGTGTTTGAAAGACCGTCTGGTATCTGACTGATTTTTAGTTTTGAGCCTCGCCAAAAAATGCCAGTATTAAACGGGGGGGTGGGGACCGTATTGATTTCTTTTGTTAGTAGGGGGATCAATAAAACGCCCATATTGATACCATCCGAACCACGTATTATTTTCAACGTAGTTCGAACGCGCAGTAGGGATAATATTTACGCCTTGATGTCCCGGTGCTCCGGTTGGCGGTCCCGCGTTTGGAGTGGTGATTTGCGGTGCTGGACCTGTTACTCGAACCTGCCGTTCACTCCCAAAGTTCACATCGTCTCCAGCATAGTCTGACGGACACATGAAACCAGAAATTGGCTTCTGGAGAATATTCAAATCAATTTGATTGATTGCAAAGTAATTCCACGGAGCAATTGATGTATCAAAATTTCCCCCAACATCTGCTTCCATGAATGGCAATATGTAACTTCCCCATGACTATGTGGTGATGTCAAATCCAGAATAAATTTGGGCATGAGGACTCACACTACCGGTAAGTGTATCCGGAAGCACGTCGTTATATCCCGGTGGAAAATGCCGATGCGACGTTTCGTAATTATGAACAGCAAGACCAATCTGCTTGAGATTGTTCCCACACGACATGCGCCTCGCTGCCTCACGAGCCATCTGCACCGCGGGAAGTAAAAGGCCAACAAGAACACCGATAATGGCGATCACGACAAGAAGTTCAATAAGAGTAAATCCACAACGCTTCGCCTTGCTCATCTTCCTGAAAACTCCGGATCAACACACCTAACGACGTACGAACCAAGAAACTCCTCAAAAAGTAATAAGGATTTTAAAATTTCTCAATGCAATTTGCGCAAGCTAGAGCCCCCCTGAGAAGAGTGGGTCGCCGTCTGTTATTCAACGGAAATGCTCTACTCTTTTTATGCGTTTCTAAACTACCGATCGCTCGTTTTTGTGAATTGTGGAAGCTGCCGATTGATCTCGGAGAGGCGATACCCAAACCCCGATCCACTCAATGTTGAAAGGTCAAGCTCACCATTCCGCCGTTGGTAGATACCAGGGTGAATCCGTTGCTCTGGTGCTGAAGCAGCGGGATAGAACTGCATACCATTGGACTCGACTCCCCGAATCGTTCCTGCATGTGCAGCAAGTCGAACATGTGGAATCTGTGCAAGCATTGGGTTCGTGAGGTCTTGCACCATAAGAGGCATGTTGTGAGCTTTGGCCCAGCACAAACTCAGCAACGCTCCTGTCTGCGTCTTACACGTTTTCAGGGCAACACCAGTCCAGCCAAGCTGACGACCACGTTCAACAAACTTCCAGTCATGGGCACTCTCGTCAAGAAACAGTGGCTTTCTTGATGAGAGTGAGGAGACATCGATCTGATTGGCTTCAAGATCGTATGGAAAAGGCTGTTCAACATAAACAATCAGATCAAATATTAGTTTTTGTTCTTCTTTCAGACGATCTAAAATTTCATTGACGTATTCTGGATTCTTGACGGTGCAATTAAAATCAACTGAAAGAGAATCGACACCAGTAGCCATGGCAACTGATCCAACTTTTACAATTCGTTCGTAGTCCCACTGCGAATCCATTCCTTTCAGTTTTATTTTAAGGCACCGAAGGCCGTCTGTCTTAATCCATTCAGTCAACGTAACAGGATACCCGTCTTTCGGGTCGCTCTCTTTCCTATCACTTTCTTCGATTGGATCGAGTCCACCCACGAGATGCCAGACGGGTATTTTGACCAATGGCTGTGACTCTAAAAAAGCAATTGGAAAAAGCCCCTGAAATTGATTGGCTTCTGGACTTTCTCGAAAATAGTAACTGAGATCATGAGTCATGTACTCACTGGTGTATGTATCATAGATATCAACTTGATGAAGATTCCCGTACGCATCGTGAATAGCAATATCGAATGCACTCAGAACAATGAGTGCGGCCAGATATGGCAACGGTTCCGTAGAACGATTCTGATTAAATGCTTTGAGAACTGATGGTAGGCGACCTTCTAAAAACGCCTGACCGATTTCCATTGGATGACCAGGCTCATTCACTTCCAACAACGATCGAGCAGCGAACTTACAGAATGCAACCATGGCGTCATATCGGGCCTCGTATGAAAGCGTTGCACTTGGCCACGCCCACGTGACCGAAAGCGGCGTCTCTCCCCAGCCGATCACCTGAGACCCCTGCAAACCACTCACTTTTGCTGACACTCGAAGACAGTTTACGTGTGAAACGGACTCGCTTCCGAACTTGAGTGGCATTCGCATCTCAACAGGCAAGAAAGCATAATCAAAAGAAACGGGGCGAATATCTGTTGGTTTAGGATTCATATACATAGCCGTCCTATACGAGCGGTCTTATTTTCAACAAATTAAACTGGCAGCTCTTTAGCTTACCAATACACCGCATATGCCTATCATTTTTAAAAGTTTGGAGGGCATCGTTTACCTTTCGAAAATACAGACCCTGCACCATCGATGAGAGAAAGCCGTGACGAAACCGGTACAAAAACATATGCAAGCAGATATTGACCGCATTATCATGATGGCGTGGGAAGACAGGACCAGCTTTGATGCGATCCAGAAACAGTTTGGTATTTCCCCTGGTGACGTCATCAAGTTGATGCGTCACCAACTCAAACCAAGTTCCTTTAAGCTATGGCGTCGTCGAACTCATGGCCGTATCACCAAGCACGAGGCGAAATTCATGGAGACACCCTCTGGCAGTGAGCCCCGTCGTTTCCGTTCAAAATCGCAACGAGGCTAGCTGCCAATCTCTTCAAAACAACAAGCGACGACCACTACGCCCTTGATTCATTCTCATGCACCGCCGAGCCGGTTCCGAAGCTGACTTCTCAGTTTTTGCACGACACCTGGATTGGCTTCGGCAATATTTTCAATTTCTCCGCGGTTAGCATGATCATAAAGCTCGACATATCCATCCCTATGATCGATTAGCCGATACCGTTTGGTTCGAATGGTTTGACGCTTCCCCGAATATGCGACCGCAGCATGCCCAATTTTATCTGGTGACTCAAAGAATGGCACTAACGACTTTCCTTGAATAAAACCAGGTATGGGAACACCTGAAAGTTCGCACAATGTCGGGAAGACGTCGAGCGTTTCCACTACCGCATCAGTTGCTTGGCCTGGCATCTTCATCCCTGGCTGTGAAATGATTAAGGGTGACCGCAGCGACTCCTCAAATAGAGTATGTTTCCCCCATACTGCATGCTCACCAAGATGCCAGCCATGATCACCCCATAACACAACAACCGTATTCTTTTCAGCACCGTTTGCCTTGAGTGCCTTCATGATTTTGCCGACAGACGCATCCGCGTAGCTCACACAGGCTGCGTAGTGCTTTCTGACTTCAGTTGCAAAATCAGAATCCTTGGAGGGATCTCGTTCCCAACGGTTGTATTTCATGAACTCACCGGACTTATGCCATGTCGTTTTCCAGTGCGGTTTTCCCGGATGGGGAATTGGTGGGAGCATCACATCACTATATGGCCTGAAATACTTTGCCGGGGCCCCAAAAGGCAGGTGTGGACGAAGGATTCCAATCGCGAGAAAGAATGGTTTTTCGGCGGCTGCAAGTTCGTTGAGCTGACGGACGCCCTCGTTCACTGAGATGCCATCAGGATAGATCGAGTCCGGTCCATCAACTGACTGAAAAACATCCATATCTTTGGCATTGGTTCTGATTTCACCATTGGCGAGGCCATGCATCCATCCACGAGGGTGCTGCCATTCTCCGGCAGGCAGAAGGTAACGATCCCACGACTCTGGCATCTCTGGTTCGTTTGAATCATTCCAGTCTTTACCCCCGAGTCCTCCCGGGTGATGCGACACTTTCCCAACAGAAACTGTTGTGTAACCATGGCTTCGAAACCATGCAGGCATTGAGGGCGAAACAGTCTCCGGCTGATCGTGCAACTTCGTTGCACGTTGAAACAATGCATTGTTACTAGCTCCACCATATTGTCCGGTCAGGAGCGTATATCGAGAGGCTCCGCATGTAGGGGCCTGCACGTAATGGCTACGAAATAGTCGACCCTGAGAAGCCAGTTTGTCTATGTGAGGTGACTGAATATAGTCAGCACCAAAACACCTGAGTTCGGGTCGCAAATCATCCACACAAATCAAGAGGACATTGGGAGCAGCAGCGTTACTCTTGATACCGCAAAGGAATGGCATGAACAGCAAAAAATAAATCGCCCGCATGACATACTTCAATTTGCACCGACTCCTGAAAGAAGAAATCTCAATACGCATAGCAATGGACCCTTTTAACGCGGACGAGTCGCTTCTAAAACATCCGAAAGAACTGCTCAGCACGATTCCATTCGATCTGACACACAAGATCTTCGTCAAACAACTTTCCACCTTATCTTATGTCCTGAAGGAATATCTCTTATGAAGCTGTTGCAATTGCTTTAACAGGTCATTGTGCCATCTTGAAATAGGTGAGCCGCCGTAGCTGTGGCTGCATTACCACCGTGAGTAAAACAATTGCAGTGCCGCCATAAAAAAGAGGTGTCAGGTCCTTATATTCTCGAAACAGGACCGCAGCCAGCAGAATCGCATACACCGGTTCTAAGTTAAGTATAAGAAGCGTGCTGAATGCACTCACATACTTGAGTGATTGAATCCACATCACAAAAGGAAGCAAGGTGCATGCTACGGCTAATACCACAAGCCAGATGGCATCCATTTGAGTCGGCATCGTGAGACCACTGAGGGCCGCCGGCACACCGAGCACAACAACACCGGCAGTCATTTCGATGCATGTGATGGCAAATGGATCACCGTTGGAGGCGAATCGTTTATTCAGAGTTGTAAAAATAGCACTCAACAGCGCGGCTACCACGCCAGCTGCTATACCAAGCCGCATGTCGAGTGGCACTCCGCCTACAATCAGTACAACACCGGGCACTGCGAGTACTCCAAGCAGAAGTTCCAGACGCTCGTGGGGTCTCTGCATGACAATTGGTTCAATGATCGCTGCAAATATGGAGCCTAATCCAAGGCAGGCTACTGCAACCGATGCATTTGAGATTTTGATAGATGTATAGAAGGCCACCCAGTGGGCCGTAACAATCAAACCTATTGCCAGAAATACAAAAATAGAGCGTAGTGACATACCGGCTATGCCGACCCACGTTCTACGTAATCCAAGCAAAACAACTGCGACAAGTGCCATTCTCCAGTGCACGAGTTGCACGGCGGGAAGAGAAATCAGCCGTCCCAGAATCGCAGTAAATCCCCAGAGGACAACACACACGTGAAGTTGAAGATAAGCCTGACGTTCCGCTGCAACACTATTTTTCACGTATTTCCTAATACATATATCTAATGAGGGCACGAACTCATCGTGGCCAGTAAAGACATGTACAAAACATGCAATAATGCATTCATGATACCACCTACACCATGACTGAAGGCAGCGTATCATCGTGGCACGTGATGAAGGATCTCTGCTACCTTATCAACAACGGTCCTCCTGTGGACCTAACGCTCCCTCTGAAACATAATTTTTGCAAAACCCTACGTATTTGGGAGGCAAGGACTTGATATTTCATGCACACCATTTTGTGTTGATCGGCTTCCTTGTTTTCCAATTCTCGTGCATCTTCGCGCAGGGAACCGTTGAGGACTACCAGAGAGCGGCAGCAATACGGGAAAATATTCCCAAGGCCTTGAAGGCATCAAGCCTCCGGTATGAATGGTGCGATTGTGGACTGATTGTGGAGCAAACCAAAGCTGGTCAAAAAATCTACATGCTTGTCGATGGTACATCTACTGAAACCATGACCATGAAAGAGGCAAAGGAGTCAGGCCGTTATAAAGACTTTTCTCAACTTCTACCGCTAGGCAGTTGGTCCAAAAGTGGTGGGAGTCGAGTTCCTGTCTTGCTCACATTCAAAAACACCTTCAAACGTCCAGTCCGAATTTTCTGGGTACAGCATGATGGCGCACTCAAAAACTATGGCAGCATCCCTCCCGGAAAGCGTCGTTCCATCTCTACATTTGAAGGTCATCAATGGGTGGTCGACTTCAGCCCCAACAAGCTAGCCGGAATTTTTAGTGCTGCAGCTTGGGACTGTGATGCAATACTCGACACGCATTCAGAGCAGCGTGCTATGGATGGTTTTCGTAAAGCTCTCGAGATAAAGGAACAAAAAAAGAAAGCTAGCCATACCAAACTATTTATTCAGGACCATAACGTCTGGTTCCACAATACAGAACAGGACGAACCGATAACAAATGATGGTCACCAGAATGACCTCTTCTTGCCTAGGTTTCACTACTCGCCAAATGGGAAGTATGCGCTCAGTTTCCAGGAGACCCAAGTAAACAAGCGTCAAATCCCATTACTCAATTCAACACCGCACGACCAACTTCAGCCAACAATGAAGTGGATAGACTACGCAAAGCCCGGGGACACACTTTCGCAACGTCGCCCAAGACTTATTAACCTCATCGAACAGCGTGCTTTGCCTTGCGATGACAGCACTTTTTTAGACTCATGGACTGTCCGTTTCCTGCGATGGTCACCAGATAGCGCACGGGCATACGTCTTGTTTAACCAACGAGGCCATCAAAAATTAGCACTTCGATCAATTGACTCGCGAACAGGCCATCTTCAAGACATCGTCAACGAAACATCAGAAACATTTATTGACTACTCGCAAAAAACAATGATTCATTGGCTCGATCAATCAAATGACTTGGTTTGGGCGAGTGAGCGAGACGGCTGGAACCATCTTTATCGATTCGATGCCGTCACAGGAAAACAGGTAAATCAGATCACTCAAGGAGAGTGGGTCGTTCGAGAAATTGAACATGTGGATGAGGATCGTGGTGTAATCTGGTTTGCTGCCATGGGAATCCACCCGGACCAAGACCCCTATCATGTTCACCTGGCCCGAATAAATCTTGATGGAACCGACCTTGTTATCTTGACTGAAGGAGATGGCACACACCAGTGGGAATTCAATGCAGATCGATCACTTTTTGTTGACCGGTGGTCGCGAGTTGACCTTCCAGAACGTGCACAGCTACGGGAGGCCAAAGACGGAGCCGTTGTAGCAGACTTATTCACTCAAGACATTTCCGAACTGCAACGACAAAATTTTACGCTACCAATTCGTTTTGCAAGTGTCGGGCGAGACAATCAAACCATGATCTATGGAACCTTGATACGCCCCTCGACTTTCAATCCAGAAAACTCATACCCTGTTATCGAACACATCTATGCTGGGCCGCACGACTTTCATGTACGAAAACAGTTCGGGAGCCATGTCTCTCAACGACGGCTTGCTGAACTTGGTTTCGTAGTCGTACAAATCGATGGCATGGGAACCAACTGGCGATCAAAAATTTTCCATGATGTGTGCTGGAAGAATCTTGCGGATGCCGGACTGCCCGATCGCATTGCCTGGATCAAGGCTGCCGCGAAACAATACCCTTGGATCGACCTGTCCCGTGTTGGCATTTATGGCGGTAGTGCTGGCGGGCAAAACGCCCTAGCAGCAGTCTTGCACCACGGCGACTTTTATAAAGCGGCTGCAAGTGACTGCGGATGCCATGACAACAGGATGGACAAAATCTGGTGGAATGAAGCATGGATGGGGAAACTTGGGCCTCACTACAAGCAAAACTCGAATGTCACTCACGCCGACAAACTTCGTGGCAACCTCTTTCTGACAGTTGGAGAACTCGATACGAACGTCGATCCTGCATCAACACTTCAGGTGGTTGACGCCTTAATCCAAAACAAGAAGGATTTTGAATTTCTTCTTGTGCCCAATGGTGGCCATGGAGTCGGTGAAAGTGACTATCTTTTTCGCCGTCGCCAAGACTTTTTCGTTCGATCACTCCTCGGTGTCGAGCCCCGAAGATGAAGCCATTACAACAAACTTGCTTTGGAGTTCAACTTTGTCCTTATTGCACATCAACACCTCATTATAATAAATAAAAGCTGTTAACTCCGACTAAGAACGCATTATGTATCGCATACGCTTTCTCCTACTCTGCACTCTTCTTACCACACCAACTCTCACAAGTGGAGAAGAACTGCCTACAGCCCATTCATCCCGTCAGTGGATTTCACTCTTCAATGGAGAAGACCTTTCCGGTTGGACAGTAAAAATCGCAGGACATCCTCTCGGACAAAACTTTGCTGACACATTCCGTGTTGAGGAGGGCATTCTGAAGGTGTCTTATGATGGCTACAAACAATTCGACAATCAGTACGGCCATCTTTACACAGACATTCCATACGCAAAGTATCGTCTTCGCATGGAATATCGCTTCGCTGGAAAGATGATGCCGGATGCTCCAAAGTATGTGAATCTCAACAGTGGCATTATGATTCATTCGCAATCGCCACAGAGTGTAGAACTCCATCAGCATTTTCCTGTGAGCCTGGAATTCCAATTCCTTGCTGACGAAGGGAAAGGCAGGCGAGCCACGGGCAATGTCTGCACCCCGGGGACGAATCTGGAAATGGGCGGAGAGTTGATCACGCAGCATATTGTGAAATCATCGGCACCCACCTTTCCCGCACAGGAATGGGTCGCCATTGAAATTGAAGTGCAAGGAAACGAGTACGTGATCCACCGCGTGAATGGTCAGGAAGTCTTGCGGTATGAGCATCCGCAAATCGATCCCGAAGGACGAGTTGAATCAACTGACAAACTCTTACAGGCTGGGGTTTCGACCCAACTCAGCTTTGGATTTATTGCCTTACAAGCAGAGGGACAACCCGTCTGGTTCAGAAATATCGAATTACAGCCACTTGAATAGTTTTTGGCCTGACTTTTTCATAAGAGACTCTTACTGTCGGAGATGGACAGTTTATCTTCTTCAGAAAAAGAAGATAAACTGGAGTGTCCAGTGTGCGAGCAGAGTGCCAGCAAACTCCAGAACTATCTTTCATAATTTTTACTATCGTGAGTTCGATGAACGCTGAAAGCTCCTCTTCCCTACCAACTTCTCGCACAGTTTCAAGCCAACCAGAACGGGCTGAAATCACCAGTAATGCACTGACACGACAAACGCATTCTGGTTTCCCTTTGTCGACTTCCAGCCAAGGTATTCTCACACGCGCGGACGCGATTCTTGGACAGGAAGATATCAGTAGTGATGAACGCCACCTGCGCCTTGAGATTGTTCGAGCCGTCATGACCGGCACAGTGATTCGACCATCAGATGACTCACCGGAAATGCGCAACCCTGCCTATTGGGTTCTCGAAAACGACTGCTTTGTGGTTGCCCCTGGGATTCAACCAGTTGAAGCAATTGAAGACCTCTGGGTTCTCCACGGTGCCGATGGGACTCCCATCCCTCGCATCCGTTGCCTGAAATACACCACGTTAATCTTGGTCCAAGGCTTCATCCAATATTTTCGCACAACAGGAAACGCCGATGGTATTGATGCCATGAACGATTTCCTAGGACGGAAGGTCATTCCTGATGAACTTCCGAACAAAGGATATGACATTCTTTGGAAGCGTCATTACGAGACAGACCGGCTCCTGCCAGGTGACCAGGTGTGGTTTGATAATCCATTTTTTGAACGTGGCCGTGAATTATTTCGGGAGCAATTCCAGCAAGAAGCCCTTCATGCAGGGAAGGATCCTGACTCTGCAGCGAACTGGGCCAAACTTCGTGCCAAAGCCATCACTGCGGGTGAGGAAGGAAGCAATGCTTTTTATGTAGGCGATGACCACTTTATCCTCGGAGCTGATTCACTTGTCACGGCGTTTCGTGGACCACTGCCTTCTGAGGAATCACACCCGCTACCGGCACACGAGCAGGTGTTTACACAGAAACTTTTCAATTTGGAGTGTTTCCGCGAACACATGATGGAAGATAACTTTTCGGTACAGGCTGTTCTACGGGCAGACTCTCACAGCGTGAAGCCCGAGTGCTTTACTATCGAACGGGTACGAACTCCACTCGACCCGGAACACTTTCTTCAATACCAGAGGAAGCATCTTCCTTCGAAAGAATTCAGCGACCTGATTCCGACCATAGCTAGTTCCAACTCAACCCCTATGATTCATAAAGAGAATGGAACACTCTTCGCTACATTCGCGGCAGATTATGATTGGCGGGAGCAGGACCGCGTACGTTTAGCTATTGATGCTACCATGAGGGCAGACCCTGATAGTACCTGGTGGCCACTTCATAACAATCGCGATGACAACCGATATGTGCTCACAGCCAGGCGCGGTACCGAAGTGCGCAATTTCACTTTAGGCATGCTATGCGGTGATCTTGCCTATGCACGATTATGTCTTTGTTTCACACGTCGATTACCACTTGTGCCGGGGCGACTGCCTGATTCCTTCCATCCTGAATTTGAATTTCTTCGTAATGAGAAACAGTGGCGTGCTGATGGCAAGCCACTATTTGCCATGCAATCGACGCTCTGCAAAGCTGCAATTAAAGAATGGCAGCACGTTGAGGAAACTAAACCTGGCGAAGATGGCAGGAGTCATCGTTTTTCACAAGAAGAAAAAGCGAACTATGTCAGAGCGCTCCAAGAAGAGATTGAGGAACTTACTCGCACCCGTCGCGCGGCCTGTGAAGAAGTGATTTTGCCTTGTCATCCCGCACCAGCAGGCTGGGAAGGCTTTCATGAAACATCTGCTACCTGCCGTGCCGTGTCACCTGAATGATGTTTCGCCTGCGAAAAACATTCTGCATTCATCCGCGGAGTGATGAATACATCGACCACATGCTGCCATTGGCATGTCTCTGTTTATGGCAGCACGATTCTTTCTGCCAAAGTTTCTTGGCAATCGGAAACGATTGAGCGAAGTCATAGAAAACATGCCTCGGTCGTCACAGAACCATTCAGTCTGTTGAAGAACAATCGACGTTTTTTTGACATTACCGGGTGAGACTATCAAGAGAGCCGATCTTTGCAGCTGGCTCGTTGCAACATGCTCCGGTACACCGAACAGAATCAGAGAAAGACTTGAACCCAATAGCAGCCGCAGCTGTTAGCAGGACAACACCGATCGCGATCACTATTTGTTTGACAGCAAGATACTTCAACATTCCTCACCTCCAGAAAAAAGACAGCTCTGGTATTTATCGGCAGAAATGATCAGCATTTATGTTTGGAGTTTGTCGCTGCCGTCGAGAGGCTGCTGACGGCTGACGATTGAACTGAACCAGCCAAACACCGCAAGAATGGCTACTCCATAGGCCATCGCGGTCAGCGCAACGCCAATGTCGTAGGGCTTTGGGGTTGAGAGTGAAACCCGTAGCAAGACGGTGGAAATAACGAAGCCGGCATTCCGGAATACGTATTCGTACCGATCGTAGTAGGCAAGTGAGACGATCAGAAGGAACACGTCGGTAAAAATCATGAACTCAAAAAAGAGCGGAAAAAAGAACATGTCAACATTTTCAGGCAATTGTGTCAGTCCTAGGAGGGACACCGGCAACACCCGAAGCCAAACCGAAAGGTTCAACATGGCAAGGCCAGAGAGCACGACCAACAACAGAACGGCAACCGCCTTTTTCAGTTCGATGAACCCAACCAGATCGCGTTGAATCGCCACCTTTGGAATAGTCCGGCGGAGTAATGTGAAAACGGTAACGAGGACAAACATCAGCACAGCGCCGCCCATGTCGGTCAGCACTGCCTTCACCGCCTCAGTCTCCGCGAGCCAATGCTCCAAACTTTCGAAGCTGCCTATGTCTTTGAAAACTCGCCGGACAACGATTAGCGAGACGATCTGGTACTGCTTCGCGACTTCTCCGGTGTGAGAGTCTGCGAGGGCAAATACCAGCAAGATCACCTCGTAAAAGAGGATGATGCTAAACGGAGTATAGACCGCGTGGAGTAGGCTACGATCGAGGCCCTCAAAAATTGTCTGTGGAATCTCCGGCAGCATATTGACCACCGCCACGAGCAGCAGGTGACCAAGAAATCCTACTGCTGCCAGACTGACAACACAGGTATCGAGCCACTCTTTTTTCGGCGAATCATGGAGGCGATCAAAAAGTGCCGCTAAACACCGGCGTGCCGCAATGATCATGTTCGACCTCAGATCAGGTGTACTCGAGTGCAGAAGTTGGAAAACCATCTGTATGGTAGTCCGACACAAATAGAAATCTGCAGAAAAAAGTCATGAGCCATATTGGATGCTAAAAAATAGGGATCAGTGGCGGACTCTATCGCCCACTAGCAGCATGGTTAGCAGAGATCCCAGAATCGTTGCACGACAAGTTGTGCCGATACGATCTGGTCGACAAGCGTGCGGCTGTGAAAAATGCTGATGTGGCATTCACAGATTACATCCAACAATACATCGATGATCGCACAGACACAGCATCTAAAAACACACTTCGCAACCATCGCCAAACCATGAACAAGGTGCAGCAGCATTTCGGTGATGAGAGACTAGCAGCGGTCACAGTAACAGCAGCCACAAAATTTAGAGACAAACTGCTGACAACGCTGACACCAGCGACAGTATCCAGAGGGATTCGGCGCATCAAGTAATATCTGGCACAGGCTATCGACGAAGGTATCATCACAGATAATCCATTTGATGGCATCTATGGCTGCAATGAGGACAATGATCAGCGGATGTACTACATCGATGTGGACACTTTTCTAAAAGTCATTGACAACTGCCCCGATGTGGAGTGGCAACTGGTAGTGGCACTGGCAAGATTCGGTGGCCTCCGTATCCCGTCCGAAATAAATAATCTGAAATGGTCACATATCGACTGGCAAGAAAATAGAATGACAGTCGACAACCCAAAGAATGCAAAAAAGCGTGGATGTTCATATCGTATCGTCCCACTCTTCAAAGAATTGCGGCCATATCTGGAACGGGCGTTCGAGGCAGCACCAGCAGGATCGGTCTACTGTATCGGTCGGTATCGTGAACAGAACCAAAACCAGCGCACACAGTTTGGTCGAATACTCCGTCGTGCAGGTGTCCAGCAGTGGCCGAAATTGTTTGTCAATCTACGATCCAACCGAGAGACTGAATTGAACAATAAATTTCCACAGCATATGGGGGTGCAAATGGCTGGACAATTCACCGACAGTCGCCATGAAGCACTACCTCCAGATCACAGATGCACACTTCGGAGCTGGTGTCGGGCATGCTGACTCGCGGCCGGATGAAAAGTTTGCCCAAAAAGTTGCCCAGCAGATTGAAGAATCGGGGTGCCATGCAGTGCCACCACAATTTGGTGACACTGAAAAACAAAATACTGACGAGAGTTACGCACAGTACCGCTACCCCCAAGGGAGATTGAACCATCATTTCTATGCTGATTTTACAATTAGGAGTATAGCCGTTTTCTTAAATCACCCGCTTATTTTTAGTAATAAGCAAAAACTTGATTCCCCCACTGAAGCTTTTGCTCCAACATTGCTCCATACCAAAACTCTTATTTTTAGTTTTAGCGACCATTCAACATTACAGGCAAAGATAAGAGACCCTGAAACTTGTTTGGCCTGAATTAGGACCATCTATAGATGGGGCAGTAGTTTATCTTCAAAGTTTTTTCGTCCCATCGCGGCATGAAAATCGCGAGTGGCTAAGACATCTCTCGGAAGACTTTTGAGAGAGTAAATAAATTATTAATGAGAATATCTGTACGCAATTCAGACGTGTAGCTACATCTAAGATTCAACGAATGATCTTTATTGGTGTCTTAATTCATTTGTAATAACTGTGACAAATTCACAGATGTACCATTGGTCAGTGTAATAGCCTTCTTTACGTCACCAGACTGATAATAGACAGTGACTCGATCACGAAAATATCCTTTGGGATTCCTCACGCTCAACCCTACCGAGCTT
>Ga0315315_10001697_pt1 | contig 20197 bp, 50 predicted proteins | sample M140m3416metaG_FD_203699 | JGI IMG/M metagenome (GOLD analysis project Ga0315315, IMG submission 203699) | Ammonia-oxidizing marine archaeal communities from Monterey Bay, California, United States - M1 40m 3416 | ecosystem: Environmental > Aquatic > Marine > Intertidal zone | place: USA...
AGACCATCATCCCGATCTTGGGGGCGATGAGGAGAAGTTTAAAAAGATAAACGAAGCCTATTCTGTGTTGAGTGACGCAGCCAAGCGTTCGGCTTATGATAACCGTGGTCGTGGTACTCATCCGGGCTTTGGTCCCAACATGAACTCGTGGGAGGAAGTCTTCGGGGATTTCTTTAGAAATATGTCCAGAAGACACGCAGCCGGTCCAACGAACGAAAAAGACATTCGTTTCAATCTTGGTGTAAGCTTGGAGCAGATCAAGAAAGGCGTATCTCAAACAATTCGTTATAAAAAGAATATAGCCTGCTCTCCCTGTCAGGGCAAGGGCGGGACTAAGCCGGAGCGATGCACAACTTGCGGCGGAACCGGTTTTGTATCTAGGTACAACCGTCACGGAACCGTTATCCGTTCACCTTGTGGAGTGTGCAGCGGTCAAGGGATCGTCTTTGAGACCACCTGTGGTTATTGTCACGGTGGCGGAATTGTGACCAAGGAAGAGTCAGTTACGGTTAAAATTACCGAAGGTTAGATCTTTTTTTAATTATATTTTAATAAAAAGCTTGACAAACTCTTTCACGTTTGGTATACTCTATAGGTAAGATGAGAGACTACGTAGAAATGAGGAAGCGGATGCTGGCTTTTGGGAAAAATTACAGAAGATACCGTCACAAGGGTGACCGGAAGCCCGATATGTTCGTGGTCGGTGATATGTTCCTTTATGACAACGGCGAAACGGCGATTGTCACCGAGGTGTTTGATGAATACAGTGGCAAATCTCGTTACGGTCCACAGTGGACCCTACACCTGATGTGGACACCCGGCAAAGGTGGGGACACCACCAACCAATCCAGAGACGGAAACCCATCTTACGGTGTGTTGAGGACTAATATGTTTAATGTTCTTGATTATCGTCACGGTCCTTGGTTGATCCCTGTTAAAAAATAATTTAAAATAATGCTTGACAAGAGCGTCAGATAATGCTATATTACTAGTGTAGTTAAGAGAAAGAAGACACAAAAGGAGTCAATTATGGATCGTTTGGAACTTATGCAAGTCAATGGCTTTTACCCCACACCAGAGCAGGTTGATGCAGAGATGCCCAACTTCATTGCTCGTTGTCAGGAAATGATTGCGGAGCACTACGAGAAGAACCTCACCAACATTGTCCACATGACTCCGCAGGTGTATGTCGCTGGCGGTCGCAAATACATCAAGGTGGCAACTCGTGGACCGGGCGGCTACGGTGGCTCAGTCTTCTGCTTTGTCCGTGCTGTTGACGGTGCAATCCTTAAAGCAGCAACTTGGAAAGCTCCAGCCCTAAACTTTACTCGTGGCAACATCTTTGACAAGGTTTTGCCAATGACACCCCACGGCGTGAGGTACTAATGATGGGCGATCTTATTAATCTAGATGAGTATCGTGAACGACGTGAGTTAGAGAAGGAAGTCCACAACTGGACCGACGAACAGCTTGCACTATTGTTGTATGATATCCTCTATCTTGATATGATGTCGGAGTTACAAGATGAAGAAGAAGCAGAAGATTAAAGTTAAAAAGCCCAAGTCCCGAAACATGGTTGTTTTGGGTTTGATTGAGCGTGCAGGTGCAGGTGCAGGTCCACACTCAAAGCGTGGCTATTCTCGCAAAGTGAAGCACAAACATACACAAAAGTGGGGTGATTAATATGGGTCGCCGTGCTCAAAAAGTCAGAGGTGCCTTGGTCAAGATGGGTCGCCGAAGATGTTCCGGTGTGGGGATCATTATTGAGGTTAGCCCCAAGGCACCATCAGAGATGACGGACGAAGAGCGTGACAGTTTTACGTCCAACAAACCGATAAACTTGGATTATCAAGCTTGTTACTCTTCAGAACTTTGCGCACTGGTGCACTGGTTTGAACGACCATCCGAGTGGGAGAACAAGCAGACTTACTCAAACAAAACGTGGGTGCCACTGAGTTGGCTCCGGATAATTAAAAAAACAGCAGGAGAGAAGAATGCTTAAGATGAAAAAGAATAGTCAGAAGAAAGATGGATACATCGTGCTATACCACAAGGCTGGCGAAGAGCACCCGGTAAAGATGACAAAAAGTGCATCCCTCAAAGCTGCGCAGCGTAGTGCTTGGAGATTCCAGCGCATTGGAATTACACCGTGTACGGTTGTAAAAGTGGTGAGATCAAAGAAAAAGACACCTAAAACCAAATAAAATACTATATAGAGAAAGAAAAACAACATAAGTTTAGTTTGGAGGAAACCAACATGGGGCATTTGCGCTAACATGGAACAAGATAAAAAAACTGTTCTTGAGGCAGCCACCGGTGGTTTCCGACTCACCTGTCATTGAGCCCGATGCAGAACTGTATGCTTTTAAACTCGCCGAGCGCATCCAAAAGTTTGAAAGAAGGTACGGAAAATTGAGCCCACGCCAGAAGAGATTCTTGGCAGATAGGTTGAGAAGAAAACTAAAAAAGCTCAAAACACAGGAGGAAAGCAAGTGAGTTTTTGGAAAGTACAGTATAGGACAGTTACAGAAGAGAAGGAAGTCGTCGTGGAGGCGATTGACAAGGACACCCAGTACGTTGAGAAGATCTTGAAAGAGGTCCACCCCGACTGGGAAGAAATGGACATTGAGCCCGTTGATAAACCCGAATGGATTAAACATTCAATGGAAGATTGGTCCACCCATTCGTCAAGAACGTAAGACTGGGTTGGCAAATGATTGAGCAGATATTGAGCGCAGAATTAAATAAAAATTTATAGCGGTTTTTGAACAAATTTTGAGTGTTATGTTATACTTAAGACATACTACACACGGCAGGTTCAAAATATGTTATCTTCTCTTTTACTCGGCGCAGCAGGATTCTTTGTGAGTTCTGCTGTTTTTTATTTTACACACAGGGTGGTTTTTCACACTCACAGGTCTTCCATTGCGCACCGGATTATATTTAATAAATACAACCCTCTCGCACCACTCGCTCGCTGGGGACGTGGAATACACCTTAATCACCACCGAGAGCATATCCAGTCAAAGCGACGTGGCGAGGTTGAGGAGATGAATATGTTTTTCCCCACCAAGGTAAAGCTGCTTATTGCTGCTTCTGTTTGTGTCGCTCTTGTGATCTCTCCTTCTTTCGCCATCGGCGCACTCTTGTTTTTTCCTTTCTATACCCACAGGCACACTGCGGTACATCGGCTCTGGAATTCCGATAAGCCCTTAAAACCTTGGATGCTTCACCACTTGTATCACCACGAAAAAGATCCTACAGTAAATCACAGCGGCACGATTCCCTTCATTGATAAGGTATTCGGCACAAACAAGAAGCCACCCGAAGAATGGATAAATAAAAACTATCCGAACCCTGCTTCCTCTTCTTCTTGATACTATTTATAAGAAGAACCGGAGGGCTATAAAATGAGCACCAAGAAGACAACTTGCAGTTATGCAGTCAAAGACATAGGAAAAGAGACAGACGGGAGTTGTAACGCTCCAGCAGTTAAGAAGTACAGTAGTAAAGAGATGCCATTGTGTCGCCTGCACTATTACATGAAAAAATGCGAACTTCTTGAGGAAGAGATTGAGGAGCTTTTAGCTGAAGAGCTTGTTTGTGATTATTGCGATCCTCCTGAAGACGATACTGCACAAGTTGAAGTTGATGCTGCAACTGAATTCTACGAGGAAAATGATATTCAGGGGCTCCGTGGCAGGAGAGACTTTCAAGAAGATGTCTGGGAAGCTGACGAGACTTTAGTTCAACCCCTGCAACACGAGGGTTGTCAGTCGTGGCAAAGTTCTTCTGAAGACTACTTTCAATACCACCGTTCGCACATGGTGATGGCAATGAAGTGTCAGGCTTGCAACACGGAACTCTACTCCGAGGACCAACTAAAAAAAAAGCACTAGAGCCTGCTGGCTCACTGGCAGGCTCATCATCGTCGGGTTCCTCTTCGCCGTCGGGTGGTGGGCAGTCTCCTAGTGGTGGCGCAGGCGGCGGAACCTCACAGGATCACGCTAGGCGAGGCGAGCCAATGCCGCAGGACGCTCTGAACCCAGACTTTTGTCCGGGCAGAAACTACGAAGATGGGCACAGTTTTATAAGTTGTGATAACTCGTCTGGATATGGCTGTTGGGGTGGCTTATACAACTACGGTCAGGGCTTTTGCTGGTACTGTGGTCTCTCCGCCTAGATAAATTATAATTTTTATGACACGCTGTGTCAAGCAGATGTAAAAACACCGTTTTTTATTAAAAAAGGCGAGAAAAAGCTTGACTTCTGTCTCATTTGTTAGTATAATGTATATGTAAGGTGAGGTTGAGAGAGTTATGATTCGCATCGGTTGTTATGTTTCCCATCAATATGAACCAGCCCTCGGCGTAGGTCGTGTGGTCGCTGTGTCTCCCGTGAACAATATTGTTCTGGTCGTATGGCGAACAGGTGTCCGTCGGCACGACCTCCGGGTTGTCAGGAGAGCAAATGTTTAAAGTTGGTGATTTGGTCCGAACAGTTGAGGGTTACTCTCATAAAGTTTGGCACGGGGTTGTTATTAATGTTGAAGCTTCGGAAGAGTACTTCCAACTATTGCTGACCGAGCAGACATCGCTCGGGGAAAAAACCCACTGGTTTCGTGATACATATTTGGAGATGGTAAATGAAAGTCGGTGATTTAGTAAAATATGTAAGCCCCAACAGTCGGTGGGAACACCCCTATGAAAAATGGAGAGGGATTATACTCCGTGAGATCCCCGGCACAGATGAAAATAAAGTGATTCTCTGGACGAATGGCACGCAGCAATGCTTGAAGAGAATGAATCTGGAGGTAGTAAGTGAAGGTCGGTGATTTAGTAAAATTCATACCATATCAGGTATCCGGCGTTCCGCTGTTTGAGGGACCAGACGACCCCAGAATAGAAGTGGGCGTTTACTTAGGCGAGAAGACTTATGACAAGACTTACACTTGTTCTCTTGTGCTTTTCCTAAGAGAAACAGAGCCGAAATCAATACAAACTAATCTCGTTCACCCGCTCAACGCTCCACTCCCGGCGTACGCCAGAAAGGGTTACTACCAATGAAAATAGGAACGCTAGTGCGACGATTACACGACGGCAGTCTTGGGATTGTTGTTAAATATGAGAAGTGGGGTCACGCTCGTGTCCCTCACGTTATGATGCAAACCCCCGGCAATCCAATTAAAAAGATTGGCTTGGCTGGTCTTGAAAAGGTTGAGGTTAAAGATGGAAGAGATTAAAGTTGGTGATATGATTAAGTTTGATCGGATTAACGGTCACACCCCACAAGTCAATGATCGCATCGGTCTCTATCTCGGAGAGGATTTCATACACCGTCAGGACGGCGTGGTGGTTGAAAACCACAAAGTGTTGCTCCTCGGAGACACACAGCCCCGGCTCATTGACCGATCATTATTAAAATATATAAAGAAATATGATAAAAATGCTTGACAGGTCGTTCAGCCTGTGTTATATTATGTACACAAAAGAAAAAGGATAGAAACAATGATGATGGAATTAAACAATACTCTCTTAGACGCTGGCTTGACACCCGAGGAAGTCGTATACACGAAGGAGTGTGTCAACTCTGGTGATTCACTTGATTTTTATGATTCAACCTCTTTTGAAAAGTTGTTTGAGTACTTTACCTTCGGTACGGCGGAGATGCCCTATGGCATTGCCAAAGCACGGACAGGTGATCCTGATGTTTGGATTCTTGACCGTCTCCATGTTTTGGCTACCCCGTTCACCGCCCCGGTATCGCAACGATGAAGGTCGGTGATTTAATAAAACTGCAAAGTGGTACAAGAAACCACTGGCGATTGCCCACGGGCATTGCCCTGCTGGTTGAGAAACTACCCAGAGCAGACGAACTTGAATACGACTGGAGAGTGCTTGTTGATGGCAGATACATTGAACTTGGCAGGCAGATTGAACAATCGTCGGAGGTGATCAGTGGTTAGGGTGGGTGATTTGGTTAGGCTCCATCCGCACGAAACAATGCTGATGGGCTTTGAAGACAAGAACCGGGTGGGTCTGGTGGTAGGTGAAGATTTTGACACTGTACCCAGAACTCTGTCGGTCCTGTGGAATGGTTCCGCCGAACCGGACGAAGAATATGAAGATGGACTTATTTTAATTAATAAAAATCCAGAGGAGGATGGTTGAAATGTGGTATCTCTATGTGGTGCAGTGTTGTGACGGAACTCTGTACACCGGCGTGACGACAAGTTTGTCACGGAGAATCAAGGAGCACAATAGTTCCAGCAAGGGTGCAAAATACACCAAGACGAGAAGACCAGTGACTTTGGTCTGGAAGCAAGAATACAGAAACAGATCTGAAGCACAAGCGGCAGAACATAAATTTAAAAAGCTGCCCCGCAATCAAAAGTGGGGAGTTATTAAGGGAGTTAAAAATGCGTAACTATCAAAACCAACCAACGAGACAACACGAAGTGTTGGGTTTTGTTTTCCTCGCCTTCGCTGCAATTTTCATGCTGGGTCAGTGGTCTGATTGGGTCGCCGAGTCGGATGAGTTCCGGTTCCGTGTGTTAGATTGCACGACGGATAGAAGCAAAGCCGAGTACATGCGTTGTTCAAAGCTCGTGTCGGAGCAACACGAGCAGGAGCAAATTTATGCAGGTCGGTGATCTGGTGTGTTGCGTTGGCGAGAAACCAGACGAGCCGAACATTGGTGAGGTTGGCGTAGTCGTAAAGGCTGAACCGCAAAGAGATTTGTATGTTGCCTATGTTCCCTTCCGTGGTCGTGGCAGGATCTGGAAAGAAGATTGGGAAACTGTATCAAAACGCTAGTTTTTACGATGCGTTGTACTATTTATAAAATAGTGGAGGCAAATTTATGAACGATATGAAAGAAATACTAACAGAGTGGCGGAAATACTCCCAGCTAAACGAGTCCGGCTTGAGCCGACTCTATCAGCACATGGGAGAGCACGACTGTGCTGTCTTGACGGCGTTTCGCAACGATGCAAACGATATGACACAGTGCACGCAGAGTGCAGACGTTCCCGAAGAGGGAGAGAATAATAAAACTCGCAACCGAGACTTGAAGGCAACACTGCTTGGTATGAAAATCGGTGTCACTAAAGTGGATGGCTCTTACATTGAAGACTTTGATACCCCTCAAGCCATTGAGGTGAGTGAGGATAGTTTGTTCTGCGTGAACCTCAACGATGATCCCAACTTCTTTAAGACAATTCAGCGACTGGGTGAGAAGTATTGTCAGGATTCTGTCCTGTGCATTCCCCAAGGCGGCAAGGGTGCATATCTTATGGGCACCAACGACGCAGACTTCCCCGGAATGGGTCAGAAGATGGATGTCGGAGATGCCAAGTTTGGCGGCGAAGCCGAATTTATGTCACGAGTTGGCAACCGTCCCGTGACTTTCGCAGAAGGTTTAGAAATCTACAAAGACCTATCCAGAAACCAACGCATGGCTGTGATGGCGATTACTAAAAAGTTTTTGTCAGAATCCGAATAAAAAACTTTACAAAGCCCGGAGCTTGTGGTAATATTATATTATCGTAAAGAAAGGTTGAGCAAATGAACGACGATTTTAAAAAAGGTGACCTTGTTATACCTGAAAGTTTTCAGGTACTACGGGAGAAGCCGCCGGTAGGCTTGATATTGCAGATTGGCAAGCAACCCGATGGCAAAACTCATCAAATCTTGTGGGTTGACTCGGAGGGTTGCTTTGAGTCTTGGCACTACGAGAACCAATTCGTACACTATAATTACAAAAAGCTGGGGGTAGAAGATGAAGAAGAGGCGTAAAACTATTAATATTTCTAAAGAAGTTGAGAGATCTTTCAGAGAACTAGAAGACACAATTCCAGACAACTCTGCTGTTCAAGACGAAATCACTTTACGTGAGGAAGACGCAATAACCACTACAGAGTTTGACCCGTCCGTAGATCTTCAAGATGAATACGACTGGCTGGCTCAACCTCTGGACGACTGGCAAAAGAAACTATTACTAAAAGAAAAGGAAGGTGATAATAATGGCTAAGGTCAATACCGTATCTCGTGGGAGAACTAACATTAAACTTGGACGCTCGGAGAGTGCAATTGTTTTTAGCACAACTGGTGTCCACAATGCCCTATCTGATGAGTCTCGTCAGTTTATTGATGATATGATGACAAAGGGCGAATCCGAGGCGTTTAAGAACATTACCCCGGAAAAGTTCTGGACAGTTGTCCTGCCAGCAGTGACTTACGTCAAGATGGCACAATATATTAAAGAGGTTCAACAATCCAACAACCCTGAAGCAACCGAGGGAGTTGAAGAGGTCGTGCCCGAAGCGACTGCCGATGAGCAGCCAACGACTGAAGTTCCCATTGAAGCGTTTGATGGGTAGAGAGGATTTTACCAATGGAGTTGATAATGAAAGATGAACTTAGAAATGCAGCTATTGCGGAATTCCAAGCCCAGCGAATGAAGGCTCGTGCAAACATGCTGGTGTACTTCAGCAACCCGATGGCTATCGGAGAACACTCTAATCTTGTAGAAGAGGTCATTAGCCTCACTCGTCAGATTGCCGAGGCTGAAGAGTGTATTGACGTGCTAGAGCGTTTACGATGATCCCAAAAATATTGATGTCGGTATACGCTTTAGCGGTTGGTATTAATGTGTTTGTTGTCGTTGCCGGTGCACTGATCCCCGACTGGTCTCTTGTATCTGTTGGAGCCGCTTCCGGAGCCTTGTGTGGTTACGGTTTGTGGCGTTCAATTAATACTTTTAATTAGTGGGGGCTATTTAGTGTATGGTGAGCCCAAAGAAGTATCTCAAGGATTGGTTAGAGCGCAAGTACAAGCTCAACACGGGAGAACTCGTAAAAGATATCGGTGATGGCTTCTCTTCGGTAGAGGATCCCGGAATCGTTATTGAGTTGTTTCCAGAGCGTTATGAGTACAGGCACCCCCTGTTTCTTGGTCTGTTTAAAATCAACATAGACGGTATTCTCGTTCGCTGGTTGGACAAGAAGGGTACAACGCATGTTTATCCCGCTTGTTGCGTTAAGAAGCTTGAGGTAACTGAAGAGAGGGCGGAACGGTTAAGGACAACAGCCGAAGAAAGGTTTGAAAAGCCAAAGGAGCCACCACTTGATCCTCTAGAACAGGAGTTTGAGAAGCAGATGGAAATATTTGATGCACTCGGACTCCCGCCAATTGATGATGAGGCTGATACGGTTGATGCCGTGCCCCCTGAACCAGAACCAGAAAAGCCGTCGCTCAACAAGATGCAGGAGAAGCTCCGAGAGGTTGAGCGGATTATAAAAGAACGAAACATTGAGGGTGATGAAGAATGAGGTGGGGAAGAACACCACAGGTTGGTGAAACAAGAGAAAGAGTAGTTTTTCTCTGGTTTCCAAAGAGATTCTACAGACGGTCCAGTTCTTTTTATTTTGAGGACAATGGCGAGTCTGTTGTGCTCTGGCTAGAAAAGGTTTATGTGGTTGAACGCTGGTCATATCGTTCAGACCAGCGAGGTCTTGGAGTGATGTGGGGAGCGAACCACACAAACAATACAAAGTGCCACTGGCGTACCGAAGCTTGGCGCACTACCAAAGAAGAAAAACCCAAAGAAGAGAAAGAAAAAAAGGAGTAGCCGATGTCTGGTCCGATCCATGACAGGGAGACCTACGAAAATCGTAGGGATGCTGTACTGTATCTACTTGATCACGTTGCAGAGAGGCGATGGTTCCAGTGGGTGACAAATAAATTATCTATTATATTTTGAGAGGTGGTGTTTGGGGTTTGAATTTTTTATATTTTGTAGCTTTTTTCTATTGACTTGTGCAGCCGGAGGTGGTATACTATATTATATTATGAACCACTACAAGCCTCCGGGGAGTTAGAATGAGCAATATCGCTGCGGTGCGACGATTGAAAGATAAGTTGGCGAAAGAAAAACCTAAACTATTAGAGGTTCGTAAGGGGGATATAGTTATTAATCCTCAAGGTCTTGTGATGGTTGTCCTCGGCACGACCGACGAGACAGAGACTTTAAAAGAAACCGTTACCTATATTGAACAGATGCACCCACAGGAAGGTAAGAAGACGATGACTTATGATAGGCTTCGTAAAATGTACAGAAGGGGAAATTACACAGTCCACAAGGGACCAGCTTGGAGTGATGATGATACAGTGGATCCAGTCTAATACAAATTTAATTTACGCAACCCTCTTTTTTACAGGCGCACATATCTTATCTTGGTTCCAGATTAATAGCCAGTTTGTTTGGGAATGGTGGCGAGACCGTCCATTTTTGACCTGCTGCATTTACTCTATTCCGTGTTCCTTGATGTTTTTATATGCTGCTAGGTACGCTTACGCTGACGCAGGTGAGGTTTGGACCGGACGGTTTCTTGCCTTTGCTGCAAGTTATTTAGTCTTTCCTTTGCTTACGTGGGTGTTCCTAAGAGAGAGCATGTTTACTCCAAAGACCTTGACTTGTGTTGGCTTGTCTGTTATAATAATGGTGGTTCAGTTCGCTTGGGCGACCGGTCCAACAAAGTAGGAGAGAAGAATGAGAGATGAAGAATTATCACTACCCAGCCAACTGATGAAGTTGCATCAAGAGGTGGTAGGTGCGTACAGGGATCAAGTAAGAAACCTACAGGTTCGTGTAGCAGAGCTTGAACACAAACTTAATAAACAGAATAAAAAGCTTGACAAATGATTACACTTGTGGTATTGTATATATGTAACGCTTTGGGAACCGGTGAAAATAGTGAGTAGGGTTGTTTTAGAAGATGTTTTAGAGGGCTTGCGCAAGATTCCTGATGGAACTGTAGATTGTGTACTGATAGATCCACCATACAACATCGGATATGATTTCGGCAACAATAAATGCCGTAAGGACATAGAAGATTATGTTAGCTGGGCTAACCAATGGCTTGCAGAGTCCAAGAGGATCTTGAAACCAAGCGGAACTATATTTGTCTATGGCTTCAGCGAGATTTTGGCTCACATTTCTGCGAGCACAGAGCTTGAGCACCGTTGGCTTGTTTGGCACTATACGAACAAGACAGTTCCTTCTCTTAATTTTTGGCAAAGATCGCACGAATCTATTCTTTGCATGTGGAAAGATAAATCGCAGAGGATTTATAATAGAGAAGATGTTCGTGAGCCGTACACGGATAATTATATTAAAGGGTACAAGGGGAAGAACCGCACCAGACCCAAGTCGGGTGGAAGGTTTGGAGACAAGAAAGCGACAACCTACACTGTGAATGAGAAGGGTGCCCTACCCAGAGATGTCATCAAGGAGTCTACTCTTGCTGGCGGTGCCGGTTCCAAGAGTCGTATTTCGTATTGCAACAAGTGTGATGTTGTTATCGTTGGCAATGCTGAAGCTAAGGAGCACAAGGCACACCAAGAGAGTGTGGTCAAGCACCCAACCCAAAAACCATTCAAGGTGACAGAGCGACTACTAAGATCGTGTATGCCTCCCGGTGGACGTGTGGTCATCCCCTTCGCTGGCACAGGTTCGGAGTGCATGGTCGCCCAGACGTTAAATTATAATTTTCTAGGGTTTGAAATTAATCCTGATTTTGTTAAAATGGCTAACGCCGCTATTGAGAGGGAGATAAAAGTATGTTAACTGATAAACTTATTGGTGAGGTCTCTGGAGGTTTGGTAACTGATCCTGACTGGATCAAGCTTAACCAACACAACAACAACTGGAAGAACGATGCCGTCTGGAGCAGCTATCACAAGCTTGGCAACAAGCAGAAGGGTACGAACGGTGAGTTCTATGTCCATCGCCTTTTTGAAGCAGGCGGGTACGAAGTTCAACCACCGGTTCACACCGATCATGACAAGATAGTCAATGGCTTGAAGGTTGAGATTAAAACTTCTTTGGCAGTATCGGAGGGAGAGACCATTATTAAAGATAAATATATCTTCAATCACATTGCTGTGGGCAAAGACTGGGACCGTCTTTTGTTTTGTTGTGTGAATCCAGACCCAGAGTGGGGCAACATGAAGATTCGGCGTAATGACAAACTTCCATATAAAAAGGTACATCTTTATTATATGGATAAACCCGACTTCGTGGAATACATGAACAACACAGAGTATAAGGATAACGTTTTCAAGCACCAACAGTCTGGTGAGAAGGGTGGGAATGATGACTTTATTTGTACGAACTTCTCTAAACTTGTTGCCTTGCCTTTTGTAAAGCCAGTTTCACAATGGTAGTGTAGTTTATTTTAAAAAAACCTCACAAAACCCTTGACTTCTGTCAATGTACGTGGTACAAATAGATATAAGATAGAGAAAGGGGTCAGAGATGACACATAAAGTAACAATCGGTAGTCGCAATCTTAAAGCAGGAGATAGAGTTGCTCAAAGTCACTCTCTTCAGTACTTCACCGAGGAAGGCAAAGGCTTCCCTTGGGAAGTTGTTAGCACTTGGGACGCTGGTCAGATGGCTAAGTTAGAGTGGGTTGGTTATAACGGAGAAGAAAGCGGAGGCTATGCCAATGCTGTCCTTACTAGCTATCTCGTAAAGGAATTCAAATGATTATATCTAAAGGAAACAAGCCCGTTGGTCCCATTGAGATTGACCTATCGGGACCAGATGGTAATGCCTTTGCTCTCATGAAGCACGCCAAGGTCATCGGTCGCAAGCTCGGATATTCCGAGAAGAAGATTGAGGCAATTATTAAAGTTATGAGAATGAGCAACTATGAAAGTTTGATTCATACGTTTGATGTGCACTTCGGAGAGTACGTTATCTTGTGGAGGGATTAAATATTCAATGCGAGAATGTCAATACTGCCGTGGCTACGGCTATGTCCAGATGTATTGTTCACGGGTCATGCGAGTCTACTGCGACTGCGAAGCTGGAGACAAAAGGGTCTCGGAGGTCAGAGAAGCTCTTGAAGAAGTGGGGCTAGAACCGGACTCGCCAGCATTCAGGTGGACTCGCCGTTCAGATGTTCTTGCTTGGAAAAAAGAGGCTCATCAGCCTAGTTAAAAGAAGGAGGGACTTATCATGACTTATACAAATGATTGTGGTTGCAAGTGTGAATGCTGCAAGAATTGCCAGTGCGAATGCTGTAACTAAACCATCCTGTCATCGCCTCCCAAGTGGGGGCGGTGGCTCTTTTTATTATAAAACGAGTACGAAAAAAATTTTATATATTTGCTTGACAGCAGGTTCTGCATATGTTATATTGTAGAAGTAATAATAGTCAAGGAGTTACACTTATGTCAAATAATCTAGGTTATGCTTGTATCAACACACACCTTTCAGATGTGCCCAAGTCTCAACGCATTACAACCAATCGTTCTATGATCAAGCGCACCTTCCAAGAGCGTGGTCTACCGTATGCTTCAGAGCTTGCGCTTGCTAACTGCCGTGACTTGCTCAAGGTTCTCAAGTGGAATCACCAGCACGACATTCACTTCTTCCGCATGTCATCCGACTTGTTCCCGTGGGCTTCCGAGTACAACCTTCGTGACCTGCCAGACTACGACGACATTTGCGATGCGCTTATGGATGCAGGCGACTTTGTATATGACAACGGTCATCGCCTCACCATGCACCCCGGTCCTTTCAATGTACTCGGCTCACCCAAGCAGCAAGTCGTTGACAATACCATCAAAGAACTCAACACCCATGCAGAGATCTTTGACATGTTAGGTCTGCCTACTACACCGTATGCCAAGATCAATATTCATGTCGGTGGTACTTACGGCGGCGACTTTGCAGGCACAGCCAAGCGTTGGTGCGCCAACTTCCACAAGTTGTCCGAGACTGCTCAAGCTCGTATTACCGTAGAGAACGACGACAAGGCTTCTATGTGGTCTACGCAACACCTGTACGACTACATTCACAAAGATATTCTTATCCCTATCGTACACGACGTGCACCATCACAAGTTTTGCCCCGGCGGTCTTACCGACAAAGAAGCTATGACCCTTGCCGCATCTACGTGGTACGATGTCAAGCCTGTCATTCATTACTCACAGGATCGCAGCGTAGAACACAATGACCCCAAGATTCGTGCGCAGGCTCACTCCGACTCGTACTGGACTCCCGTAGACACACACGGTCTAGACGTTGACGTTATGCTAGAGTGCAAGCACAAAGAGGTCGGCTTGTTCAAAATGCGACAGCTTCTAAAGGAGTAGTTATTGAAAACAATTTTAATAAGTGCTTGCGTCCATGGTGAACCCGTACGTTGGAACGCTACTAGCCGAGAGAACAAAGAAATAAAAGAGTGGGCAGACAGGAATGGTTTCAAGCTTGTTCCTGTCTGCCCAGAGAACGAGTTGTTTGGCACACCGAGGCAACCGATAAGGTTGAGACAGTCAGGGGACAACGTGCTCGCCATCATGGGCGAGCGTGAGGTTTATAATAATCTAAAAGAAAAGTGCGAAGACATATCCCAGAGGTATAATAATGTTGTAGGATTCATAGGCATTGCGAACTCGCCTTCTTGTGGCGTGGCTGCTGGTGTCAAGGGGCGAGGCTCAACAATGAAAGCTCCAATGCACCTAGCCCTGTCTTGCCCAACGACGGAGATAAGCTCAATGCGTTCCGAGAAGAATAGGGATCTTTTCTTAAAAAGAATAACAAAGTTCTTGACTTAGAGAACTCAAACGAGTATAATGTATATGTAAGTGAGAGTTTTAAAGATGTCAGAAGAAAATTATTTGTTTAAGCCCGGTGACTTGGTAAGATACCACCTAACACGTTTTGATTCATGGAACAGGCTAATCACCTGTTGCCCCTTGCGAACGAAGTGGGCTAACGAGGGAACACCGCTGATTGTGATCGAACCACCTAACCCGTGGGCGGGTTCTCGGATGTACACAAAGGTGCTAGAACCTAACGGTCGCAAAGCTGTCGTGCAAGCTAAAATTTTAACGGAGATTGAATAATGAAAGTAGGTGATTTAGTAAAGTTTGATCCGTGGCAGTATCCACAGTATAAAGGCAAGATTGGGGTCATCGCTGGCTCTCGTGTGCACCTGTTGGAGTCCAGATGGAAAGTGTACGTCAAAGGTCGCCTTCACCCCTATATGGTGGACGAGGAATCCTTGGAGGTCGTAAATGAAACCATTTGTCGGTGAGCTAGTGGAGCTTAAGCCTTATTGCCGAGATAGTGGCAGACTCGCATTGGTGATAAAAGAAGGTGCCTGCGACTCAAGCGTAATAAAGTTTGTAGATGGTGGAGAGCCGGTGCTGGCACTAAATAATAATATTTTATTGGTTTCAGCAGTAAAAAAGACTTGACATTTGTTTCATCATTTGGTATAAAATACCTGCGGGGCGATGAAGCCCATTGAAGGAGAAGCGAGATGGCAATGATTTATCAAGGAAAATATCTTTACAGTTGGAATTGGGTCGGTGGTGGATACAACCAGTGCCGAGCAGACAGCCAGCGGCAGGCACTCCGCTGCGCCAAAGAGATTGGAGAGCCCAGCGGCGAAGGCGGCGTTAGGCTTGAGGTGCGAGAAGACTCACTTCACCGTGTGAAGAACGAGCAGTCCTTTTGGGACAACTATCCAATGTTTGATTGAAGGGGCGTGGAATGAGTATCGGAGCGGTGAGTGATTTCAATATGTTTTATGGTGAGCGTGTTCGGTACGTCGGCAATCATCCTCTCCTGTTTGGTCAAGAGGGTGAGATTGTCGGTGGTGATGAGCACCGATTCGTTATCAAGTGGGATCACCTTGAGGTCTTGAGAGAACACAGTCCCCATGACTGCTTGTGGCTTCAGATTGATAGAGGTGAGCCGGGTAAGAAGTGGCTCCCCTTGAATTCGGAGGACTAAATCCGTGGAGGCTCAAAAAGAATATAAAGTTGGAAGCCTTGTACGCCAGAAGAAAGTTATGAAGCGTGGAATTGTTGGCATTCTGGTAGAGGTGGAAGACCATCCTTACCCTTGGCATGGTAAAATATACAGGGTCTGTTGGAGGGACGGGACAGCAAGTAGGTATTCAGCATTGGCATTTGAATACGAGGTAGAAGTTTTAGTTTAACATCCCAGCGAGGATGAGATATAATAAAAGACGTAAGAAAAAATTTTATAGGAGTATTGGAGATTGAAGAACTCAACAACAACAGGTCACAGAGCACTAGTGGAGTATAAATATGGACTTTCTGATTTGCTCATGGCTCTTGTCGGCACAATATTGTACATGTTTGCTGTATTTGGCACGCTTGCGCTTATGGGCTGTGCTACACAAGACGAAGCGGATGATTGGCGGGACGAAGAAGCGCATCGTAGCCGAGGACTAAGCGAATACGAGTATGACACTGTAGGCGACTTCCACATTGAGGACACTGGTCTGATGGATGCAGGTTCGGCGTGCGAAGTCTGCCCAGAGTGCTGCGACGACGAGCTTTGGGATGCAGGCGAAGATGAGGGTGAAGGATAATGTCTTACCGTGACTCATCAAATCAAAGCGGAGACATATCAGAGTCAGCAGTGACGCTAGACCTTATTAAAAAGGGTTGGCATATCTTGCAACCTGTAAGCAGGGACGCAGTGTATGATCTTGTTGTAGATATGGGTGAGCAAGGATTTCAAACAGTGCAGGTTAAGACACTTTGCGGTAATAGTATATCCCGAATTGTGGATAGGTCGGGAGAGGTGGTAGCCAAGAACGGCAAGACAAGAAACTCTATTGACTATGCACAACACGGGATTGACTGGCTAGTGGGATACGATAAGGTTACAGGCGAGTGTTATTATTATAATTTAGAAACATATTCAAATATTAAATCAAAGAGCTTTAGTGTAAAGAAGTGGGAGCAGGACGGCTTCCCAACACGACAAGTTCCAAACAGGCATACTGCCAACAAGAAAAGGTCGGAGAGGACAATAATGAAAAATAATAATGTAAACCCAGTTCCAGTGGATTGGAATGGAAGAAGGATCACTAAAGGGGTAAAGGTAAAGCACTCACCAATGTTAGTGTTCGGAGAATTTGAGTTTCCCCAGAAGGAGAAGCTAGGTATAGTAGAGGAAGTAGAGCTAGAGCAGGGAAGTAATAACACAATGGCATTAGTCCAGTGGGAAGATGAACCAACCCCTGTTCTATCAAATACAATCTTTCTTGAGATGGTATAAATAATAATATGCTCTTCACTGTAGGCGACCTTGTTAAGAGGACACACCCTGACTTTAGTCATATGGTTGGGGTAGTGGTAGATGTAGTAGACAGAGGAGAGGTAGTACGGAACAGTAGACGAGCAGGTGGACGTGGGAAGTATATCCCACAGCTAATCATTTGGGTTAGGTGGCAACTGCCCAAGTCTCGTGAGATGGAATCAGCCGAAAGCTATTGGATAGAGGACTTGCAGGTTATATCAAAGTATAATAAATAATAAAAAACAGCAGAGTGTGTGCGGGTGAGGTAAAGATGTCGGAGAGCAGTAAAAATAAATATCAACACAATGATGACGGAACAACATTTATATTTATAGAGACTAAGAATAAATACTTTCCGGGCAAGCATACGATTATCATTAACACAGAGGACTGGGATGGGGTAAAGAACTTTAAGTGGAGTGTTCATGGAAATGCCGCCTCCTACGGCAACATTACCTTTATGACGATGGTTCCTCACCCCGATGGAGGTTGGCAGGTTTCAACCACGACCGGAATCAGGCGCAGACGAAGGACAAGCCTCAGCCTTCACCAACTTATTCTTGGTAAGCCTGAAAGGGGTATGGTCGTTGATCATATAAACCGAAACTCCTACGACAATAGAAAAGAGAATTTAAGGTTTGCAACTTATTCACAGAACAGTGCCAACAGGAAATCAAGAGAGAACTCTAGCTCAAACTATCTAGGAGTATCTTGGAGTTATAAGCGTAAGAAGTGGACAAGTCAATTGAATCACCACCACCGTCAATACAAGCTCGGTTTCTTCACCTGTGAACATCAAGCCGCCCTAGCTTATAACAAGAAAGCTATAGAACTTCATGGGGAGTTTGCCCACCTTAATGTGGTGCCCCAAGAGTATGTTTTAAAATACGATAAATAAACCTACTGGACAATGTGATATATTACATTAATAAAGTTTAATAATGTCTAGTACTGTGCAAAAAGGTGGGGGGAAGTGGTAATAAGTGGAGGAGCGTGGTAAGGATGTTATAGAGTTGGGGAAATAGGGGATAAAAGGGGGTGTATCTCACACACTAACTAGCACATGTCAAGTTTTTATTAGTTGGCACGGTTTATGCACTACTACTGCAAGGTTCATGCCAACTTATTTTCAATAAAGTGAAGAATTCGCTTGACATTCCTTCCCGATTATGGTCTAATGTATATGTGGTTGGGGGAGAGCAAGCGATAGGATCATCCGGACAGAAAATGACCGAGAGTGAAAATAAAGCTTGACTTTCCGCTGCGCAGTGTGTATAATGTATATGTAAGGTGAGGGATTGGTCCTCACGAGTTAAGAACCTTCCCCAAGGAGTTAGAGAAATGAGTTGGAATAACACAGTGCGCTGCGGTCACTGCTACGCCACCGGGCACAACAAACGTACGTGCCCAACATTAACAGAAGCATACAAGTCCAGAGCCGAAGCGGAGATCGCCAATGGCGAGGGTCGTGAGGGCTACTGGGTTCGTCAATACGCCAAGCGTGTCGGTGTCTGGTTGGACAATGGTGAAGAAGCCGTTGAGCTAAAGAAAACTCGGCGTGGTTCTGTTCGTCGCTGCTCCTACTGTAACAAGGTAGGGCATAATGCTCGGACCTGCCCAGAGCTTAAGGAAGCTAAGACTACCTACCTTCGGGAAGCAATGATCGCTAGAAAGATTGTGTTCCGTGAAATTCAAAAGCTGGGGCTGGGTGTTGGCTCTCTCGTCAAGGGTGCGCATTACGGAACTCCGGTTGTTTACATGGTTGCCCAGCATAACTGGAACGGTCTCACCCATGAGACTATCAGGTCCGGTAGCCAGTTCATGAAGCTTCTCCTCCTTACGGGCGGAAGCCAAGCTGACAGTTGGCATCGTGAGCGTTGGCAAGAGCTTCCTCAACTTCAAGAGCTTCCAGAGAATTTGGAGCAACGCTCTTATGCTTACCGTATGGAGTTGGTTGGACCGGTGGTTGGTGGGCTTGTTCCTCCTGCTGGTTGGTTTGATTGCGAGGACATTGATGAGAAGGAAGTCTTTAAGGACCGTAAGTCCCCAGATTTCCACGACAATCGTTGGAATGATTAAATGAAAAAAAAGGGATCTTTCTTAAGAAAACACTTGACATTGGTCCCCATATTGTGTATAATGTATATGTAAGATGGTGATGAGGGATGAGACTTTTGATTGATGAAATTATTTTCAAAAAAGTAAAGAAAGTACTTGACTTCTGCTACTAATTAGGTTATATTGTATATGTGAGTTGGTCGTGATGACCGCCCTTCCCCAAAGGAGATAATAAAATGGCTGTTGATTTTAAAACATTTGTTGCGGTTGCGCCCCATGTGGCTGCTGTAAAGAAACCCATCCTACTTCGTGGTCGCCACGGTGTTGGTAAGTCTTGCGTGGTCTATCAGACTGCTGCTGGCTTGGGTCTTCCCGTTGTGGAGCGTCGTGCTTCACAGATGACCGAGGGTGACCTTGTTGGTCTTCCTAAGACGGATGGTAACGTTACTGCGTTCTGCCCACCCGATTGGTATGTTGAGGCGTGTAACAACGCTGTGGTTCTCTTCCTTGATGAAGTTGACCGTGCCACCATTGAGGTCCGTCAAGGCATCTTTGAGTTGACCGACTCTCGCAAGCTTAACGGTCACATGCTCCATCCCGAGACTCTCATCTTCGCTGCTGTTAACGGTGGTGAGCACGGTGAGCAATATCAGGTTGGCGAGATGGATCCTGCGGAACTTGACCGTTGGACCGTCTTTGATGTTGAACCTACGGTTGAAGACTGGTTGGGTTGGGCAAAGCCTAACGTCAACGAGATCGTCTGGGACTTCATTAACCAGAACCGTGACCACCTTGAGCACACTGGTGACTTTGAGCCTAACAAGGTTTATCCTAGTCGTCGCTCTTGGGACCGCTTGAACGAGTGTCTCGCTGCTGGTGAGTTCCTGACCGATGAGAATCGTAAGGCTCAAGCTGGTACCATTTACGAGCTTGGTTGTGCTTTCGTCGGCTTTGAGGCTGCTGTCTCTTTCCGTGACTTCGCTGAGAAGTACGAACGTCA
>Ga0315315_10001698_pt1 | contig 20195 bp, 44 predicted proteins | sample M140m3416metaG_FD_203699 | JGI IMG/M metagenome (GOLD analysis project Ga0315315, IMG submission 203699) | Ammonia-oxidizing marine archaeal communities from Monterey Bay, California, United States - M1 40m 3416 | ecosystem: Environmental > Aquatic > Marine > Intertidal zone | place: USA...
TGATATCTTGAAAAGGATTTGGCTCCTTGTTCAAAAGAAGATTTACTCTGGATCTTTTTACGCCTTTTGCTATGCTCTGAATACCAGGTACTTGTGCTCCTACAGTAGTTTTAACTTCTGCTGCGTCATCTACAATAAGATTAACGCCACGATTTACAATCTCAATGTCTTCGTACGCTTTTTCGTACTTAAACGTAAATTCTCGAGACGGCTGTACAGTATGGTCGAAATATCGCTGAGCAGGGTTCAGTTTTTCTTCATCTGCTTCAGGCTGTCGGCCTATAAATCTGTCATACCATGCCATGTTTTTCTCTTTGAATCTCTACCCAACGTTCCTGCTTTTTGGCAGTTCCGAGAGCTGGGTCTCTTCCATACACCTTATGTAATTTTAAGTGATGCGTATGGCATAGGGTAACGGTTTGTTCGTACAACTCAGACCAGTGCGCCTCTATAAAATCTTCCCGAAAAGATAAAATATTCTCAGGAAGTAACCTATTCTTTTTAACGTAATTATGTACTAAGGGACTTAAGGAGTTGAAATGATGAAAATCAAGTTCTTCTTTTTCTCCACAAATATAGCACTCTGTGCCTTTTTCATACTTGTTTTTTGCTTTATCTCTTATGTATTTTACGATGTCTCTTTTTAGATCCATTTACGAATACCAGAATTATAGCGAATGTGAGGTGTCATGTCAAATACTATTTTTGACATGGTCTCTTTAAAACCCGCTGTTTGATGTTTCAAATGAATACAGTGCATAACGCAATGCATCGGCCATATGAGATGCACGATTGTGTTTCGGCTTCTCTCTTAAAAGGTTGGGATTAGGATCCCATTGGTACTGATCCAAGCATTGTAGAGTTTCCCTACAAAACTGATCAACTTGTAATCTATCGTTATCAACAATGCCTTCTACATGAGCTATTCCATCAAGCACTGATTTCTTCGCATTTACAGTACTAATATCATAGTTTTGAGCAAAGTCAAAACGAGTTTGCTGGGCTGCAGAATCAATGTAGATATAGTCTATATCCCACTTATCTATAAGTATTTGTATCTCGGATGCGTGTTGTTCTGTAGTTCTTTCTGCATCTAAGTACTCATCTACTAAATAATACTTTTCTTCGTCCCAGTCATATCCAATAACACAGAATGCAGTAGGGTCTCTATACCCTACGTCAAGTCCTGCAAATATATCCATGCTACTAGTATTTAATTCTTCGAAGTTTCCTACACACTTTTCAAAGTTAAAGTTCCAAACCTGACCTTCATATGTATTAAAGTCAGCTTCATACTCTTGCCGAAACTCAGCCTCGGACATACTTTTTCTAGCTTCCTGAATATCCGTTTCAGACATTCTAGGATTAGATCGATAGCTCGCTTTAATAGAGACCCACTCTGGAAAATCATCAACAAAACCTCTGTCAAAAAACTCAGCAAACCAGTTATTCCTTCCTCGAGGAGTAGAAATAAAAATTGCTTTTGAGTTATCCTTGTCAAGTGTGGGGCGCAAAGCTACATTGAACGCATCTTTACCATCTGCCAGAGCTGCCTCATCAAAAATAATTAGATCGTAGGACCTACCAACGCATGAGTCCACTTGGTTAACTGAACCCATGCGTATCGTAGAGCCATTAGAAATCTCTATCACTTTATCTTTTGCGTTATCTTTAACTACTTCTAGATCAAAGTGTTTTATGAGAGTTCTTTGCAAATCAAATGAGATTTGTGATAAGGCATAGTTAGGGGACATAATTAAAATATTCGAAGAAGGTACTAGCGATACAAGCTGACCAATAATGTTAGCAATGTACGTTTTCCCCTGCCTTCGAGAAATAGCCGCGCATACAAACCTATACTTAGGATTGTTAATAGCATTAATGATTGCTTTTTGAGAAGGCAATGGCTCAATACCCAATAGATCCATGTAAGGTTCTACAGGTAGTTTTAAGAATTTATCTTCTTTGGAGTAATCACTGAGATAGTCAGAGACTATATCTTTACGGCTAATTTCAATTGACATTTAGTCTTGTCCCATTGAGAAAGTTTTACTGTATTTTCTACAATAATCTAGTTCTGTTAAGTTGTCTTCCTGTTCATCTATTTCAGAAGGTTTATGCGGTCGTTCTGATCGCTTCTTTTCTTCAATAAAATCAAGTATTTCCCTTAATTCTGCGCTGTCTGGCATAGTAGTATCCCTGTAGTAGCTTAACTAAGACAGTATTCCACCAGAAGAAGTGCTTAGAAAAAACATATCCTCGACCTTCGAGAAATTCTTTCGTGCACCACTCTTTTTGAATATTGTCTAAGTATTCCCCATTATGGCGCAGAACTGCATGTCCTGTGCCGTGTACTTGACAATAACAAACTTTATATCCACCGAATATGAGATTCCAATACATTTTTATGTAGCTTCTATTAGACGCCTCATACAAATATGTTAAGGAATAATCTTCACAATCGCCTTCAAAAGGTAATTGTTTCATCACATACCAAGCCTCTCTCTTTCCGTACTGATTCTTATCTGAAACGTACTTAAAGTTTTTGTTTAAATGAGCTAAAAACTCTTCCATGCTTATTTTCTGCTCATCCACGCTGAGACTCCCATATATGCTCCAACAACACCTGCTTGAGCTATATAAAATAGCCCTAATAAGTCAGCTAATGCTGACACACGACTTTCAGTAACCATAGGAGTAAATAGTATTCCACTGAATATTATCATAGACCCCATTGCTACCCAAGCCATTCTTTTTTGCGCTTCGGACTTTTCCTCCCGAAGCTCAATCTCAAGCATTTCTTGAGATCGTTTTATTTCTTCGTCTGATACCACGCCATCATGATCCAAGTCAAATTCATCGTATCGAGAGTCTTGTTGAAATCTTTTTACCATTTCACCTTATCCGCCCAATAAGCTGCGGACATCTTACCCTTAGCAATATTCTTAGCGTGTCGAGCTTTAAAACTCGCTCGCTTTTTTCTCATTGCTTCACTCTCACCTTTCTTTGGCTTACCAGCAGTTTTTGCTCCCTGCTGGCCAAACCGAATAGTTTTAACTTTAGAGCCTACTTTGGCTACTACAATGTGAGACTTTTTAGCATGCCCGGGCGTTCTTTTTGGTTTATTAAAACCTGAAACACCCGCACGTTTTACTGCCGGGTGCTTTTTTCTAGCGCTTTTTCTTTTTACGGCCACGTCTTCTTCTCCGCTTCTTTTTTCCTGCAACCTGTCGAGTGATGCCAGGAACCTTGGCTATGCTTATACCAGCCACTAGCGTTTCCTACTCTTCTTTTTACGTCGTGCAAAAGTGCTTACATTAGTAGGTTTTCCGCCGGGATTACCAGCAGCTCTTTTTCGGCGAATTGCTGATTTTCTCTGAGAAGGGGACATGCTTGCCGCTTTAGATGCAGGAACACATTTTGGATATTTCTTTTTGCCTGCTTTATCTCGACCACACTTCTCGAACCCCCCGCCCTTTTTAGGGCGGGAAATATCAACCCAGTTCTCTCCGAACCATTTTGTTAAACCCCCACGAGGCTTTGCCATAGTTACTTCCCTCAGCCTTTTTTCTTACGCTTCTTCATAAGAGCTTTTTGAAGTGCAGGTGGCAACTTCTTCTGAGCAGCAGTCAAACCGCCCATAGACTTTTTCTTCTTTCCCTTGCCCTTTTTAGCAGGACGTCCTCTTTTACTTCCGTAAGTTCCTTTACCTCTTGGCATCTACTTCTCCTGACATTTGCAATTGTAACAAACTTCATTGATACAGTCTTTGCAATCTTTGCCGCAATGGCAGTTGTGTCCACATGCTTTGCATGATTTATCCATAGTTTAACCCATACGGTATTTACCGCCCTTGGCTTTGTAAGTTTTTACAAGCCATCCGTTTGCGTATGCTGAAGGATATACAGCGAACTTTCTCTTTGTTTGAGCTTTAACTCTAGCATAAAGCTTTTTATTTGTTGGAACAGGACGCTTTTTCTTAGTGGCGGCCTTTTTGCGTTTGCGGACCGCCATTAATTACTCCTCTTCCTTTGGTTCTTGTTTTGGTTCTTGTTTTTTGAACGCTTCTTTTATTTTAGGCTGACCTAACCAAGCATTTGCTTCTTCTTCTGAAGTAAAAGCTTTTTTATCCTTGCCAGGTTGAGTAGCCCACCAAGTACCTCGTTTTTCATGAATCATAATTCTCTCCTACCGTGGCGCACAGCGCCCAACAATTTAAGTATTATAGTACGAATCACTCTCGAAGTCAAGACTTATTTTTGGTATGGTATATACAAGTACTCGTTCTGTCTTACCCTTAACCGTAGTCTCTCCTAGTTTTTCGTACTTATATTCAGGGACATGTCTTTTAGTATTCCCTGATACTACTAAATCGGTTTCAAACTCTTTGCATTGCCCTTCTAGCCTAGAAGCAAGATTAACTGCGTCACCAATAACGCTATAGTCAAACCTACTACTAGAACCCATGTTACCGACAATACACGGTCCAGTATTGATTCCGATTCCCGTATTGATTTCAAAGCCTCTTTCGGTCCTGAGAACATTATTTAACTCCTCTAGTGCCTGCCTCATTTCTAGGGCAGCTTGTACCGCATGGTACGCATGATCTGGATCGTCTAAGGGAGCATTCCAAAAAGCCATAATACAGTCTCCCATGTATTTATCTACAGTACCTTTATGTTTCAAAATTACATCAGTTTGGTTAGTAAGAAACTTGTTAATAAGCTCGACTAAACCTTCTGGATTGTCTTTGAATGTTTCTGAGATTGGTGTGAATCCTCTTATATCGCAAAAGAGAAATGTCATTTCTCGTCGATCTCCACCAAGCTTTAAAAGCTCTGGATTCTTTTGCAATTTTGCCACCATCCCAGGATCTAAATAATGTTCAAACTGTTTCTTTATTTGAAGACGCAACTTAAATTGAGTATAAAAATTAATAAAACTTGATACGGCCCACAGTACAAAAGCACTTATAACTATGAAGGACGCATCTAGCAAAATTCCTGAGGTTGTAAAATTATAGTATACATATGAAACTGATCCTCCTATTGCAAGTAAAAGAGCAGGAACCGATAAGTATAACTTAAAAGAACAAACGGCTATGAGTACGAGAATACCTAGCAAAGCTAGTAACTCTGTTCCTTCCGTCCAGTTTGGTCTTGAAATATTATTTCCTTGTATAAGTGTGGAAATAGCTGCCGCTTGAATCTCATGCGGAGCTTTTAAGCCATCAGGTGTTGCTACTAAGGTGGACGCACCTTTAGCAGTCACACCAATTAAAACAATTGGATACTCAGTGGGATTTGTAATATAGTCTTTTGCTGACATTCTCGAAAAGTTCGTATTCCAAGTAGTCCAAATCCTGCCCCGTGCATCAGTATCAATTATAGGAAGATTTTTCACTCTAAGCTTTTCTACTCCAGTTTTGCCCGTCTTTATCGAATAAGATTTTGCTCCTACTATTGTTCTTAAAACTTCTAGGCCGAAAGAAGGGTAGATCTCGTTATCTATATTAAAAACAAGAGGCAGTCTTCGTACTAAACCATCAACTTCTGGGGCAGTAGATGTAATTCCATTCCCTTTCGCAGATTCTTCTATAGCCGGAACATTTGTTAAAACTCCATCGTACTTAAAAAGAAACGGTGTAGGATCTTCTCCCATTCTTGCAGTACCCACATGCGGGGGTCGTCCTACAAATGTAGAATTTGACGCTGCAGCCGAGACCACCACGTTCTCGGTATTAATACATTTTCCTAAATTTTTGTCTCCTCCAAATCTATCTTCCTCAGGAAATAGGACGGAAAACCCCACAACTTGTCCACCCAACAACTTACAGAAGATTTGTCGAGGCCAAGGCCATTGACCAAGTCTCTGTAAACTGTCGTCATCAATATCCACGAGTAAAATATTTTCATCCCCTATGGTAGGTAGGGTAGAAATAAAATAATCAAAAGTTTTTAAGCGAAGTGTTTCGACAGGTGCAGGATCCCAAGCCCTTAGTCCCACGAGTGCAGCAATTGTAGCTACTATGATAATAAATTTTTTCATTGTTGTTTAATAGATATATAAATATCTCCTCCATTGTTGATAAGAATGTTGAAGGTTTCTCCACCATCATCAAGCTTGATCGTATAGCTAGTTCCAGCCATAAGTTCTAGTCTGGTAGTGTTCTCTACTTGTCTTTGTAATATTACTTGACTTCCGTCTATAAAGGTAGAGATTTGAGTCCCAGGATCAAAGCCCACGGCTGTCCCTGCAATGGAAAAGGCTGTATCCTCCTGTGGTCCTTCTTGTCTTTGTCTTTCTTTCTCCTTTTCCATTTCCTCAAAGACGTCAAGTAAGTCTCTTAAAAAGTCTACATCAAGTAAATCTATGTCTAATTCTGTAAACTCTAAGTTTTCTTCGTTTGCATCTAGTTGATCTTCTAGTAGTTCTACGTCTAGTCCATCAAAGTCTAGTAAACTTGTATTTTCTTTTGTTTGTTGAATAGTCTCTTCTTCTTCTTTGGGTGGTGAGACTATAAGCATATTGTCAATAAGTTCCAAGGTTATATCAAGTATCTTTGGAGACGACGGAGTATTTTCAGCCAAAGAAACAGTAGTGGCTTGAAAAGGCTTATTTAGGGTAACATCGCCCACCATAGAAGAAACAATAATTTCTCCTGAAGCATCTCCAAATTCATCGGGCAGTAGTATTATGAGAGTTCTTCCTAGCTCATCTACAGTTGCGGTAAAGTCAGTACCCCGAATAGCTATCTCTGCTGTAGGAGTACGAATCTTTATATTATCTTTATCTATAGTGCCGAGAGCACCAGTTATGAATCTTGCAGTTCCTGAAGCAAAAGTCAGAGCAAGTTTTGATTTGGTAGGATCTGGATCGTAGACAAACTCGTCTATTATAATCTCAGAGTGTTCTGTAAGTTTGAGAACAGAATCGTCTAGAAATTCTAGTTCTATTCGACCTGCTGCGGTGCGAACATCATCGTAGCTTTCTATTCCAAAATCTAGAATAGCTTCGTTTTGTTCTTTGTCACGAAAAACGGCAGCATTACCAAATACATCAGTTATGCTGCCGATATTCGCACTAACAAGTTGTGGAGCCAGAACCAGACTGAATAATACAAAGAGTCGCATTTGTTGAACTTGTCCCGCTTCCTGTTGTTGAGAAATTTATGAAATCATTGGCTCCGGTAGAAGATTGGTAAATACCAATATCCCAATAATCTCCTGTTACTGTAATAGTAGAGCTGTGGCCATTACCTGTAGTAGCACCACTATTGTTAATACCCACATAGTCAATCTGATTATTATCTCCTGTTACTTCCCAGTTTTGGAAAACCCACTTGGAGTTAATTACAGCATTTATGACGTTATCATCCCCATCTATTTCCCAATCTAAATCCATGTCACTTGAATCAGCTGCAGAGATAGATCCCATGCTGTTCCAGGAGTTTAGTCCTGTGTGAGTTACTGCACTGGCTGCATTAAATACGATTGTATTATCGCTTCCATCTATTTCCCAGTCTACAGTACCTCCGTTGGCATCTGCACCCACACCATAGTTTATAGTCTGAGTATTGTTGCCTCCAAGTATTGTGTTTGTCCAAGTAGTACTGTCAATATCATAAGTGCCGGCTGGATTCCACTGTCCTGTAAGAACATTTGTATCTCCTGTCCATATGAAACTAAAGTTAGAAGTATTTGAATTTATATCGGCTAAAAACTTGTTGTTATCTCCAATCTGATCTAAATTTAAAACAATGTTACTACTGTTAAGTAGCATAGCATTATCAACGGTAGTAGTGTTGCTAGTATCCCCTGCAACAATGTTACCGTCTCCTAACTGTTCTATGTCTACTTGGGTGTTTGTTGTACCTGTTGTTGTTTGTGTAATATAAATCTGATTATCAACTGCGTAGGCTGAGCCAGCTACAAGTAATCCGAGTAATGCTAGTAATGAACGTTTCACTACTGTTCTCCCAGTTGAAAGGCCCAGAAGCCTTTCTCTTCTCCTTCGATAACTGTTTGGTAGACCGCAGTTTCAATAGCTTCTCTTAAAGCTATTGCACTACTCTCATTTTCAGTTGCTCCGGCTTCCAATTCAACTAGTTGTGTACCGGCTTCTACAAATCTGAAAACGTCCCCTGACACTCCGACGGAAAGAATCTTTTTGGTCACAAGGACCTCTATTAATATTTCTCCTGTTAGAACTGAGACAGTGCGCAAAGATACAGTTACGGTATCTTCTCTAAATTCTCGGGAAGCTCCTATGCCTAATGTTCTTGCCCCCATCCCTCCTGTTCTTAAGTTTGTTTCGTAATCTACTACCCCACCTTGCATTAAAAGTCCTGCAAACAGCAGTGGGCCCAATTTGTTGTCTTCTTCAAAGTCTCTTCGAGTACTTCTTATTATTTGACGCTCTCGTGTTATATTATCAATACCAACACGTTCTACTACTTTAAAAAACTTGCCTCCTGCGGCATGTTTTAGTGCCCGTATCAAGTATGCCTCGGGCGCTGTAGTTATGGCTGTAGAGAATAAAGCAAACTGTGAGTTGCTTTTTCTCTGGCCTGTCTTATCACCAAAAGCACCTGAATATATCGCTATCACAGGCTGTCTGCTTGCTGGTTGTAAGTTGTATAGTTGATCTACCTTTAGAGTTGCTACCTCTGCGTTTTTTGTTGAATATGCTATCTGGCCAGTAGCACAGCTAGCCATCATCGTCGTAAACGTTAAACTGATCAACAGGCACTTCAATTTGTGTACATAGGTCGCTTTCTTCACAGCTTTCAAAAGTTCCGTCTTCACCATATTTACCAGGATAAGTCTCCATAATGAGCCTACCGTCTAGCATATAGTACCTGATATAATAATCCTCGCTTGTAAAGTAAAATCTGCTCTCGAAGTCGTCTCCGAGCGCTCCACCTTCAAACAGACTTTCGACTAACTCTTTTGAAAGTCTAGAATATATCCTGCTTTCAAAGTTGCGAAGAAACTTGTTAATAGTGCTGTTTTCTTCTTCGCGCTCCAGTTCATCGAGTCTTGCTTGAATTTCTGCTTGCAGCTCTTTTTTTCGGTTTGTCTCTTGATTCTCTATCGTCAAGTAATGACTTGATGTGTTGATCCCGCTGAACGACGGGCTCTTGAATTTGTGAGTCATCTGGTCTGCTTCCGCTATTGTCGGAGCTATTAATAAAGCTATTATCGCTATTACCACTTTTATGCCGTTTTTCATATTCAAGCACCACATTTACTTTTTGCTGCAAACGAATTAAATCATTGTCAAGCATTCGTACTTGGTCAATGACTTTGATCAAGCTTAAGTGAGATTTTTCTAACTTTGGCGTGATCTGTTCTGTAACGTATTTCCAAATGTAGTAGATATAGTAGCCCATACCTACTGCCATAACTATTGGAAAACCAAACTTTTGTATAGCATCAATCGCGTCTTGCATCTTCCTTGCCATCCGCTCTTGCAATTCTATCAATGTCAGGATTGACATTAAGCGCATGACTTACAAGAGTGTCTATCTTTATAAGATCGTTGTTCATAGTCTTCACTCTATTCACTAAAGAATTAGTAAAGTTGTCAACCATGTTGACTTGTTCAACGACTCCTTCCAAAATATATTTTAGAGTCTGAAAAATAAAAAAGCCCATAACAAGAGCAGCTGCAATAGGTGCTCCCACTTGGGCTATGAGGTCGAAAATCTCCAACTAGTGCTGTATTAATATAGCGGACAATATGCCTAATAAAAACATAATTGTCGTGGCTCCTCCAGCTAATATTAGTTGGTGCATTTTATCTAAGCGCGCCTCAACCCCCTCCATGCGATTGTAGATAGTTTTCCATCTTTCCTCACATTGTGCATCGTGAGTGTGAAACTGTAGTTTTAACTCTTGAAGCTCGTCATCATTCAACATCTTTTAACAACTTATCCATGAGCTTTCCATAATTGCCCTGGCCAAAGGGTAACCCTTCGTTAATCTGTACGTTATTTTGTGTTCTTACGTTACTGTTCTGAGCTTTTTCAATATCTGCTTGGGCCTTGATCTCGTCCATTCTCATCTTGTGAGCCATTTGCAATAAGTCGGCCAAATCTTTGTTAGAGTATACTCCACTTTCTTTAGCTTCTTCAAGCTTACTTTCAATCATCTCGTCCAGTAAACTTGCAATATTATTTTTATTGCGATACCCCATGTCCAAATACACTGTATCAATGTACTTTTTCACTTCACGCTTGTTTAACAACTCTACTACTTTATTTTCGTTAACGCCTAGTTGTTGGACAACTGCACGAATATTACCGAAAGTAAGGTATGAGTTTGCTACTTCAAGTCCCTCTGGGGAAATTGTGGTTAGTTCTTTAGCCATGGAGAAATTATAGAAGATAGCGACTGTAAAGTCAAGAATTATTTTTGAGTTGGTAGTAAAATTAAAGGGGCCGAAGCCCCTTTATACAGTTTTAGAAATGATAAAATAAAGATACAGCGTGTGCTGAGTCTTCGATTTCAGTTTCTTTTTCTGTGTATGTGTAAGAAACACTGAAGTTCTTCCAAGTTTTACCAACGGAAACTCCATATAAAAACTCTTTATCTTCACCACGTCCTACAAACCCTTCGAGATCTAAGGGCAAGCCCCAATCTGCTCCAACAGCAGCTGAACCTTGATAATACGAAGTTTTATTTTCGATATCTCGGAAAACTGTAGCGGAAAGAGGGCCTACAGAAATAGAACCATATACTTCTGCAACGTCATCAGCAAAAGCAAGGTCATCATCCATCCAAGAATACTTCAGATAGCCAATATCATAGCTAACATACTCTCCAATGTCTGAAGAGAATCCGGCCGAATAGTTTACTTCGTAATCTTTTTCGCCAGTGAGGTTTACTTGACTTGCCCAAACATCAGCATAAAATCCCGCATGTTCAACACCGATATTACCTTGAAGTGCAGCCTCTCCCATAGTCTGGGTGGCTCCCCTCCAAACGTAGTTTGAAGTAGCGCCAAGTGAGCCTGATACCTCGAGGGCAGCGGCGGGGGCGGAAATAGCTAAAAGAGCTATAAAGGATAGTACATATTTCATAATTTTCTCCCTTTGGTGAAAAGAAAACGGGGGCAAACAGTATGTTACCCCCTCCATTTTTTCTCCACTTTTGGTAGTATCTCAGAATGTACAAAAATTGTCAAGAATTATTTTTCTAAGGTATGTAACCCCGCGTTTTTATCCCCTAATATCAGCAAGCCCTTCTTCTCCGCCAAGAATTGGAGGACCAATAATTACTGGATCATCTCGCATTTCTTCTGGAAACCGAACTTTCTTTGCTTCCCACTCTTCTTGAGTTCTGCACTGATATCTTTTTTTGTTGTTCCAATAATTAGAGTAAAACTTCCCACACCACTCCCCTTGATCGTTCATTTTTAATTTGAACTCTTCTTTTTCTTCTATTGCAAAAGACGTAAGAGGTGCTACCACTAATGCTGCTGCCAATAAAACTTTCACTATGTTCTCCTTTTTGTGAGCTTTGAAATCACCTTGATTTCGGAACATATTATAACAGTACTGGGATGCTTTGTCAACAACTATTTTTCTGTGCTAATATTTCGTTAAGATTTCGTTAATATTTGATGATGTCAAAAATACCCAAAGTCGTACGTGTTGGGGACGCCCGCGGCGGGCGCGAAAGTCAAGTCAAATAACCGCCCCTCCTTAGATCTTTTTGTTCTAGCAAGCCGATCGCATATAACAAATCGGTATTGGACACGAGGGGGTGGGGGTGGTACTCTTAGGGTTCATTAATTGGAGATGGTTATGCAAACACTTGGCACATTCATAGGCGCGGCGGCTCTGACATTTGTTGTTAGTTTGTTTGCGCTAACAGGTTTTATCTTTCTTGACAATGGCGACAACTGGCTAACAAATGCGCTCGGCGTTTCGATGATGGTTATGTCTTTCCTACTTGTTACGCTCGCGTTTCATATTGTCAAACTTTATGCTGAGCGAGGCGCGCGATAACTTCCATTATTCCTCCATTATTCAGGCTTGACTTTTGGGCGAAGATCACCGATAATACCCCTTCACTAACTAGGAGACTACATATGTCTAACTACACTCCGGCGATGATCGCCAAGCTGCAAGCCGCAGCTCCCCTTAACCTTGCTGTTGCCAAGGATCTTGCTGCCGATTTCGGTCTGTCGCATCGCTCTATCATATCCAAGGCGAAAAGCCTCGGCTTGGAATATGTCAAGGCTTCGCCCAAGGTGAAAGCTGTCAAGCAGCCCACCAAGGCCGAGATGGTTGCAGCCATCCGCGCGGCGGTTGCCTTGCCAGATCGCGAGGGCGATTTGACCAAAGCCGAATTGGTTAGCGTGTTGGAGCATCTCGGATGAGATTGCTCCGCACCTTAGCGGATTGGTTGGGGGCGCTGGCGTTATGCTGCGCTCCCTTCATAATCGACACGCTCGAAGGGAAGGTTCTAGCCATCGTCGGGCTTGCATTGTTGACCTTGCAAGCCATACGAAAAGAATGCTATAATCTGGTTTTACTTAACATTATCGGCATTGGAGGATATTTTTATGCGATTCATTTTTGACCTAGACGGAACCGTCATTGACTCTAGCCATCGCCTCGGCGATTCGCTGGACGATTGGCGGCGACTAAATACGCCGGACAATATCGCCGCCGATGGCGAGCTACCATTGTTCGACCAAATGCTCGACGCTATCAATGATGGGCTAGACGTTATCGTTTGCACTTCCCGCGTGATGGGGGTACATGATTTCCAATGGCTCAAGGCACACGGCATCGACGGGATCACGATTCTATGCCGCGACTCTAGGGATGCTCGGCATTGTGGATTCTTCAAGCTGGCATTGCTCCACGACTATGCAAAATCGTTGGGCATGACTTGGGCAAGATTCCGCCGAACTTCGATTATGTTTGATGATTCGATTGAGGTTCAAAATACGCTCAAAAGCGTTGGACTTCGCGTGATTGATCCTGTAAACTATAACCTCAATATAAGGACAGCTTAAAATGACTATAGCGAAAAAATCAATCATGGTTCTGGATACCGAAACGTGCGACCTAAAAGGCCACGTTTACGATGTCGGTTACACGGTTACAAATCGCAAGGGCGAGATTCTCAAAACCTACAACGCATTGGTTGCGGAGATTTTCACCGATGCCGAGCTAATGATGGGCGCATTCTACGCGAGAAAACTATTCTCGCACTATGCTCCAATGCTCGACCGTGGCGAGATTTCGCTGAAGCCTTGGGGTGAGATTGTCGCGCAAATGCGAGCCGATGTTACGGAATACGGAATCAATGTTGTCGCGGCTTACAACCTCGGCTTTGATCGTCGCGTGATGCGAACCACAAACAAATTGTTGGGCGATGGCCCCGTGTTTGAAGGCTGCTTTCCTAACCCACGATTGCTCGACATTTGGCAATTCGCTTGCGAAACCAAATTGTCACAAGCGCGATACAAGCAAATCGCTAGGAATCTCGGTTGGATGTCTGCCGCTGGCAATATCAAGACCGGCGCTGAATACGCCTACCGATTCTGCTCTGGCGACCACGGTTTTATCGAAGATCACACCGCTTTGTCGGACGCAATCATCGAGACGAAAATTCTCGCGGATTGCTACGCTTGCAAAAAATCTGTCCCCTACGGGATCACAAACGCTCAACCTTGGAGAATCGTAAATGCGTGATACTAAATTTTGGAAAATCTTGGTCGCCGCCTATATGATTTATTCTGTCAGCGCGGATATAATTCTGATCTGCGGGATCGCATGGCTACTCCTGACGGGGTAGCCAAGGGGCGCGGCGATGTTCCACGTGAAACACTCCCCGAAAAAAACTCAATTAATGCTTGACTTTAGCAAAATTTTGGCGCGCGGGCGCCAGTGTGGGAGTGAAGTATCTACCCTAAATGCCCTCTGCGCCATTATGAGTGCAAAAGCTAAGAATGTCAAGTCTTTTTTACGGGTGTGCGCAAAATAATTTTAGATTGGGCAAGTCTTCTTGCGCCAGTAGTAGAGTGACGAAATGAAGTGAAAAATAGGCCCGCGCCATTTTACGCGCAATGCTGCGCAATGTCAAGTCTTTTTGCGGGGTTGCGTGCAATTTATTTTGATTGGGTAAGTCTTGACACGGGGACGATAATTGTGTATAATTAGCGCAAACCCCGGAACGGGGCTGTAAATTTAGGAAAATTTTGGAAGATTTGGGCAAAATAAAACTTGACAGAAAAACCCCGCGTGCGGCCCCCCGGAATTCATTTGCGATATTTTATGAGCAATTCCGCAAAAAACATTTGACAGAGAGTGCTTAGGGTTGTATAATATACGCATACTTTAGGAGAATAGATGAATAAATTAGAAACCCAACAGGCTCGGCTCAACCAAATCGTAATGTCAAAAGACTTCGGTCCGACTGCGATTGTGCTTGAAGGTCGTGATACTGCGGGCAAATCATCTACGATCCGAGAGGTTACCCACTACTTGCCTGTAAGCAAATTTGGTGTACAGCTATCTGCCAAACCTAGTCAAAAAACTATGGAAAGCTGGCTAGATTACTGGGGTACCAAAATGCCGTCAGGCAAGCAGATGGTATTCTACGACCGATCTTGGTACTCAAGAGCAATGGTACAAAAGATCAATGGCTGGTGCTCTAACGACCAGTATCAGGATTTCATGGAAGATGTAAATTTTTGGGAGAAAGCACAAGCTCCTGTTCGAATGGTTAAGTTCTGGCTGTCTATCAGCGAAGAAGAACAGGCTAGCAGATTGGCTGAGAGGAAAGTATCCCCGCTCAAATTTTGGAAGTTGTCCCCAAACGACGAGCGAGCATTATCATATTACGACGAGATGACCCTACTCAAAGAAAGGGTATTGACAACTACTAACAATTGGTATACAATTAACTACAACAACAAGCCAGAGGGACGACTAGCTCTTATCACAAAACTCTGCGACATACTGGAGACAAAAAGTGAAAAAAGTTCTTGACATTTTAACCTTTGGCTTGTATAATAGACGCTTAAACAAACAAACATTCGGGAGAAAAAATATGGCAGATTCAGCAGTTAACTACACTGAAGAGATGGTATCAACCATGGTCGATCAGTACGAAGCTGAGCCTACAATGGCAACTGTAGAAGCATTAGCAGGACAGTTCGACAAGCCAAAGCGCAGCATCATTTCTAAGCTGTCTAACATTGGCATCTACATTCCTGCAAGCAAGGGCAAAACCAAAACTGGTGCTCCTGTAGTTCGCAAGGACGAGCTGGTAGCTGAGATTCAAGCATCACTTGGTGTGGAAGTACCTACTCTTGCCAAGGCTACTAAAGGTGACCTAGAAAAATTGTTGGGAGCACTTTCAATAGTATCTACACAGTAATTCGCTGAAACTAAAGTAGGGTTGAGTGGACGGGGGTTCGATTCCCCCCTCCTCCACCATAAGAGCATCAAGGTGCTTTTATGATGGGGGAGCATGGTTTCGACAAGCAATCTCAGGTTAGTGGAGAATCGGTGAGCAACCTACCGTAAATGGAAGAACCTAAATTAAACGCAAACGATGACGTTTATTCTCTAGCTGCATAAGCTAGCGGGCAAGGCCTCTCGGCTTGTTATCCAAAGGAGAGGCACTCAGAAAGCATACTGGGAAGACCGCGACCGTCCCCTGCGTAGGGATGGATATGTCAGAAAAGATCGGGGAGAAGCAGATCGTGACCCCAGCCCAGTATGTTTTCTAAGTTTAAGGAGATTTTATGGACAAGTTACAAAATACTCTCAATGAGTATGAACAAAAGCAGTGGGAACTGTACCTAAATCATTATAACGTAGGAAAAGAAATAATGTCTGAGATACCAAGAGGTGCTCTGTTTGTAGATTACAATTTTCGTGTAAATGCAAACGGTATAACATTTGAAGATAAATATCCAAAGAATCTATCTCTGGAAGCGATGAATAGATATGGAGATTTTAGTGTCGGAGATAGCTTTGTACTAAAATTACTGGATGGACAGCTAGTTTTCGAGAAACAATAGTTGACATTCAATGCGTAGGCTTGTATAATATACGCATAGTTTAAGGAGAAGCAATGAGAATGACAGATTCACAGTTTGAAATCTACATGATGGTAAGCGGTATGATGCAAGAGGGGTTATCTCAAGCAGAAGCATTGTCTTACATCATTAAGTATGACCTTGCTCACATAGATGACATTGCCTGGTTGATGCAAAAGCGAGCATATGCTGAAGCAGCAACAGAGCAAGCAGTAAAATACACTGAGGGTTTAGCTAATGGCTAGACCCCAAGCCCAACAACCCCAACCTTCAAAAGAAGAGTTGGAAGAATTAAAACGTCAAGCACAGGATAGAAGAAATGGCTAGAGGAAAGAGACCTGCGAAGATTGCTTCGCAAAAAGTAGTAAGTCGAAAGCGTATGCTTGATGATAAGGAAGTATTCCCGATCCGAGTAGTAAGCCGACGAGAAGGTATGAAGTACGACATCATGGGTGGATTCACCCGAGAAGGTCGTGACACCATGACAACCATCTATGGTAGTGATGGATACCCTGTTCCTTTCAAAAAGATTGGAAAATTAGTTTAACCTTAGCAAAAATAATTGTTGACAGAAAGGTTATTTTTTGAGATAATATCTTTTCAAAATTAAGGGAATGAAGATTCGTTCTTCATTGAGTAGAGAATCTACTCCGGTGATCCGCTGCTGCCCAAGCCGGCGTTAAGGTTCCTTGCGAGTGAGAGAATTCGAAAAAAGTATCACTGCCGCCTGAGCACTGCGTTACAAGCTCCGCACATAATTGCTATCAATTGCTATGTTTGTGTGTAAACACGCTCTGGAACTATCCCCACAGCCAGAGTAGGGAAACGACAATAATGTGTCTGTGAGTCGTTTGCGAATGGGAAGAGAGGAGGTACCCCATTCATCTTTAATAACTAAAAGGAGAACAGTTGCTGGGCCGGACATCGCGTAAGCATAAGAGCCGGAAGTCGACGGAGTCATCGAGAGCAGTAATTCCTAGTCCTGACTAGCTAGCAGGAGCCACAGCTTAATTTAGGTAGCCCGCTTCGCTCATCGTGAGGTGAGATAAACGAAGAGTACTCAACTGGGAAATGCCCTAAGGTGTCCAAGCCTTGGGGCATTTTTTTATACCTATTCAAAAAAATTTCTTGACAATTTTTCTCACGTCTATTATAATATATCGCACAAGGAGAAAAATATGGCTACAATAATACCATTTCCCGAAAAAGATACCCTAAAGGCCAAGCTAGAAGATAGTATGGGAGAAATGCGTATGTCTCTAATAGAGATGTATGAGGCTCTCGATAAGGTTGAAAAAGGGTTTACAGTTATACAAAATCAAGCTCATGAGATGGAGGACTCCTATCAGGAATTGATGAAGTTGTATATCGAAGAAGTAGGTGAGGATAATGTCCCTCTCGAATGGTTAGACTTTTGTCCCTATGTTGGAATGACCCGAGATGCAACTACGGGTGAAATTAAAATAACTTTGGTAAACCCAAAAGACTTGGAGAAAGATAAATGAGAGATCAAATTATTAATGCACTAAAAATGCAATATGCCGGTATGATGGAAATGCATCGTGCAAATATTGATATCTATCTTGCTAACCCCGTCGGGATTGGAGAGCATCCAGATATATTAGGTGCTATTGATTCTGAGATAGCGGAGTTGGCTGCAGTTACAGAAAAACTGCAAACACTTATGAATGAATTTGATGATGATCCGGAGGACTAATGAACTATACGGAAGACCAGACCAAGTACATGGTCGAAGAGTATACGAATAAGCCGACTCGTATTACAGTAGAAAGGCTAGCAAAAGAACTGGACAAAACTCCTAAGTCCATAATCGGTAAATTAAGCCGAGAAGCAGTGTATCGCCGATCCGTCTACAAGACGAAGTCAGGCGAAATACCTGTAACAAAAGAAGAGATAGTACGCGATCTAGAAGCTGCACTTGGCTTCAATACAGAGGATTTGGCGGGGTTGGAGAAAGCCCCAAAGAATGTACTAAAGCGATTACAAACAGAACTATGCTCCTTTACTGGGGTCTCAACGGGGTCAAAACTATGAGAAGATTACCAAAACTAATGGAAAGCTGGACTGAAGGCGACTGCACTATTGAAATCTATGAAGATCTTGGTCCTCTACCGAACAATCCACACTGTGATGTAACTTCCTATAGATTGAAAATAATTACTCACGATTCTAGAAAATTCCCTGTGCTTACTGGTGCAATAAAAGAAGCAAAGAAACTTTTGAGCAGAAAAAATAATCGCGAATTGCGTACAATTAAGACGAATTTTGACTTAAACGGAAAAAATGAAAAAGACAAGAACGAGGATATTTGATTATCACCGTCCTTAGAGATTGTCGTAATCAACATTTGAATGATGTGATTAGAGATGGGATTTATGATAACCACTATGCAACAACAATCTAATCTATTGGGATCCCGTTATGATGCTCCCAGAGGTCGCATCATCGGAATCGCAATAATAGATTTATGCACAGAGGTTATCATCTGATTGAAGTAATTAACGATTGACTTGATTGTCTATCAAATATGTTATATATTTTACCACACTTTTTGGCATAAAGAAAGTACTATTTTTGACTACCTATATGGATTTCAGGACTGGCCGGCAATGTGGTAATGTAAAAAAATTTTATATTTAAGATGGAGAGTTGGAATGAAAAGCGAAAATACACTTCCAAAAATAGCTGTGGGAGAAATACACGAGAACGAAGACGGTTCTGCGAATGTAGAGTTGGAGTTAGACGCACCTGCTGTAGCTCTTCTCATGCAAATTGGATTTGAAACCTTATTAAAAACTTCTTTGGAGAAGCGAATTGATAACGATTAGTTATAAACAAATGGATCGAGGACTTGACAGAGGTCCAGTCGATGAAGTAACAATGGTACTTGGTGATGAAGATGCAAACCGAGATGCACTCATGCGCTCTTTTCAGCAGTTTCTGCAAGGTATCGGATATGTATTCTCGGTCGAAGAACTTGGAGAATACGACTAATGACCTGGAACTATAGAGTAGTATCACGAGCCTATCCTGGGCCAGGAGACCATGAAACTATGCGAGAGTACTACATTCATGAAGTTTACTACGATGATGGTAGAATCATTGGAATGACAGAAAATCCTATGGAGCCTTATGGTCAGGATGAACAAGAACTAAAAGATAGCATTGAATTAATGTTGCAAGCCTTTGAGAAACCTACTCTCAAAGAGGAGGAGTTGGAAAATGCGTTTAGATCAGGAGGACAAAAATAAGAGTTATTTAAGATGTAGAGCGAAGGGCTGTAAGTTCACAGGCCCTCCTCTACATTTTGCTCATATCTACAATACCACACTTTGCCCCAAACATGCAAGTGCTGCAGTGTGGAAACGAAATCAATACTTCACATCAAAATAGAAGCCCCAGAAGAAAACTTCTACACCAACGGTGAGAGTTCTTGTTTCAGGGTACTTTGTTGTTTTCATCCACTCCAATACGATGGCGGGGAGTATGTAGAAGGTATTTCCAAAATTTTGTCTGTATCTGTGAAACTGCATAGTTGTTCTCCTATACTAAGAAACTAATAGCATTTGTATTAGTAATTGTCTGTACACGACCTTTATGATCGTATAGAGTAATAGAATACACCATCTGCGAGATCTTGTACTGACCTTGGCCAACACGAGAAACTCGCTCGATGGTATAGTTTGATTGCGATGTATAAGTAATAGGACTAACTGGAGGTATAGTCATACTTCTATTCCGGATAGATGATTTCATGTAAGTTTGGCTCAAAGTAGTTAGGGCCTTTTAGTACCTTACCATCTTCTCGATGAATAGGTCTTCCATCCTCTCCAAGTTTTGACATATTACTATCATGCACTTCTGTGAAACACTCATCTAAATCTAGACCGAAAGCATGTCCTGCACCATAGATTACATAGAGAAGATCAGTGAGTGCGTCTGCAATCTCTACCATATCCCTATCTTCTACAGCTTGACAAAGTTCACTGAACTCTTCTGATATGAGTTCTAATCGAAGCTCTCGAGTACTAAAATCAGGCCAGGTAGGTTCTACTTCTACCTTCTGTCCAAAGGCTTCCATGAAGTCTCCAACCGATTCA
>Ga0315315_10001701_pt1 | contig 20186 bp, 18 predicted proteins | sample M140m3416metaG_FD_203699 | JGI IMG/M metagenome (GOLD analysis project Ga0315315, IMG submission 203699) | Ammonia-oxidizing marine archaeal communities from Monterey Bay, California, United States - M1 40m 3416 | ecosystem: Environmental > Aquatic > Marine > Intertidal zone | place: USA...
AAACGATCCTCGGACTACAAAAACGCATATGTAGTTTACCAGAACGGGGACGTGAGAGGTACCAAGAGTTTTTTGTTTTTTCTCTCCAGGCCTAAACTAGAACCAGGAGCTATTGTGGTTGTGCCCATTAAAGATAAAAAACGCACAGTTAATTTGCAAGAGACTATCGGCATAACATCAGCACTTGCGTCTCTAGCACTGTTAGTTAGAACACTAACCCAAAATTAAATATAGTATGGATACGTACAAAGACGACGAAATTGACTTGATTGCGCTGTTAAAAACCGTGTTTGTCGCAAGGTGGATTGTCATTAAAACAACCACACTGTTTGCTGTTTTGGGAGTGATTTTGGCACTAGTTTCCCCCACAAAATACACAGCATCCACTACATTTGTACCTCAATTGTCTGAAGGACGTACAAACTCATCGTTAGGCGGCCTAGCTTCTCTAGCGGGCATTAACCTTTCTGCGATTATGGGAAGCCAGCCCCAAGAGATCCCCCCATCGTTATACCCGAAAATCGCGGAAAGCACTCCCTACCAATTGGCATTGTTAGAGGCTAAAGTGGGGTTAAATGACGCCAGTTTTCGAAACTATATCCTGGATCAAAATGGCGGATTGGCAATCTTACCATTACTAAAAAAATACACCATAGGCCTCCCTGGCTTATTGTTCAACAAGCAAACCGACAACAATGAATTCTCAGATAGCACTCTTTTCCAAGTTACGGAAGAAGACAGAGGCCTTTTTACGTTTGTAGCACAGGTACTCTCAATTGAAGTAGATGAGCAAGAAGGGCTGGTTTCCATTAGCGTTGAGTTAGCCGATCGTATGGTGGCCGCACAACTTGCGCAAGCCGCTACAGACTTGTTGCAGAGCAATATCATCGCGTTTAAAAGTCAAAGCGCACGAAATAACTTAAACTTCATCGAGCGGCAGTATGAATCAAAACGACAAGAGTTTGAAGAAGTTCAGGACTCTATAGCGATTTTTAAAGACCAAAACCTCAACATCACTTCCTCATTGTATCAAAACCAACTTTCTCGTTTGGAGTCACAGTTTACAGTTACCTCTTCTGTTTTTCAGGAACTAGCAGGGCAGGTTGAACAAGCCAAAATTCAAGTCAACAAAGACACCCCCATTTTCACAATCATTGAACCAGTAAGCGTGCCGCTAGAGCAATCGAAACCCAAACGAGCCATGAAGGTGATCATTTGGACGTTTTTAGGCGGGGTGTTTTCAATTGGGTGGGCCCTTGTAAAGTCTCCAGCACAACAAATTATTAAGGAGCTTAAGAGCTAACGGGAGGCTTTTTTCCGCACCCTTCGCCGAATAAAAAAGATCACGACATACCAAACAAACAGGTATATGAAAAAACTGATTGTTGTAACTTCATGGGGCAAAGCAAAGGCAAGTTGCGAAAACAAAATCAGCGTCCCAGTTAGGCTTGCAACGATTATCAACGAAGCCATCACGTGATTTTTGGTAAAATGTAAAACAAGGTGATGAACATGGTTGTTGTCTGGTTTAAAAGGGCTCTTTTTATGCCAAACTCGACTAAAAAACACACTTCCAGAATCGAGTATAGGAACAATAAAAATGCAAAGTGCAGCCAAAGAAACAAGGGATTTATGGGGAACAAAAACCGATAAAATGACAGACTCATTGGTCACAAAATATAAGGTAAAGAGATAAAACACAAAGCCCAAAAACAGAGAGCCAGTATCGCCCATAAACACCTTGTTTTTGTGCGGGAGATTAAAACGTAAAAAAGCGAACAAACAACCGATCAGAATGACACTAAATGACAAGAAAAGATAGTCACCAATAATATAAAATATTGCTCCATAGCAAACACAAATCACGATGCCCAACATAGATGCTAGACCGTCAATGCCATCACAAAGATTGAATGCATTAATCATAAATACTCCTATAAAAAAGGTGAGAAAATAATCGGCGCCAATAGGAATCTCATAAATGTTCAAGAAACCATGTAGATTGCGAACCACAAGATCATCTCCAAAAGCAAAAAAACCAATTGCGATTAGCTGAAGCACAAGCTTGACAACAGGCTTTAATTGATAAATATCATCGCGAATTCCGACATAAACGATAATTGCACCAGCACCTAAAACGAGAATAAGACGCTGCACGTCGACAAAAGGAACAAAAGCAAAAGCGACCACCAATAGCGCAACATAAAAGGACAGACCAGTGAGCTTGGGGACAAAGCGCCAATGCAGATCTCGTTCGCTTGGCTTGCGAAAAATTTTATACTTTCTGACCACTTCTGCTACACGAGGAATGGTCAACCATGTAAAGACAAAACCATAGACTAGCAAAACCAATAAAGAGCTGATGGTCATAGGGCAAAAATACATATCTTTGTAAAAACAAATTACAAATAGTCTTATTTTTATGCGACTATTAATTTTTATCCTTTTCAGCACCCAGATTTTCGCCCAATCTCAAAAAGCGATCAAAACCTGGTATGATCAAATTAACCAAACAACCTACACTTTTTATGAGGGCCATGTTGTTAAAAAACCTTTTTTCAACAACAAAATTGATACGATTTTTTTCAATCCGATTCCCTCGGATTATCCAGATTACAGCCCGATTTGGTACGATGACGCGCTTCATTTGACGAGTAATCAAGGAGGGCTGGTTTACTTGATTGAAAAAGACACGACGACTCGTGTTGACCGCTCGTTTCAACATCGAAATCAAAGCAAAGCCAGTCAATTCGTTTATCGAGACACCCTGTTTCGTTATGGGGGATATGGGTTTTGGAGAGCGAATAATTTCTTTACGTATTTAGACAAGAAGACAAAAGAGTGGGAATACTACCCGATTGAGGGATTTCAATTCCCACCTGAAGCTTACGGTGCCCCTTGTTTTTTATTGGGGGACACCTTCTATAGTTTTGGGGGAACGGAAGTGAACAAATTTACAGGACTAGCGGGTCAAAAAAACAATGATATTTGGACATTTGATTTTACAACACGAAAGTGGACGAATCTCGGTAAAACCGCAGTGAATTTGTCTCCATATAAAACCGTACAAAAAGACAGCTTGTTTTATTTGTTTGGCCACCCTATGGACACGGATCACAACTTATTGGTTGACCTAAAAAACAACCAAGTACGGTTTTATAAACAGTCATTAATTTCAGCCAACATCAATAAAAATGAACCTGCTTTTTTTCGTGGCGACTCACTTTACTATTACAAAAACAACACTCTTAACAGTGCGATTCTTTCTGAGAACATCTTCAACAACCCACAACAAGCGGAACGCCTATTCTTTGATCAAAGAACGCTGTTTACGAACCTGACTTATATCGCCCTATTTGCCTTTGCGATACTTGTAGCGACTTATCTATGGATAACATATCAACGCATGCGAGCACCTCGCTTGGTACGCGGAGGAATTCGTAGTAATTTTGATTATTATCCGCTTCGGGAAGAAGAAGAGTTAATTTTAGGGCTTTTGCAATCCAAATTTACCGCAACAACAGATGATATCCTCCATGTGATTGGTCGAGAGGAGTTAAGCAATTCGCAAAACAACAAACGTAAAGCAGATGCAATTGTTGAAATTAATAATTTGATGAAACAGCTTGTTGGAAAATCGATTATAAAAACCAAAAAAGACCCCAACGACAAACGTCAGCTGATTTATTATTACAAACGAAACCTACTCAATTAAATGCGAATTAAACTAAACATAAAGTTCAGTCAGGCCCTTAATTTTTGGATGATTGTGATGTTGAGCGGAGGTCTTTCTGCTCAAACGGAAGCCAAAGTCAATCTCGCAACACTCCCATTTTTGATACCAAACTTTGGCCTGGAAGTACCCTTAGGTGACAAACAATCTTTTCAGTTGGATGTACTCGGCTCGTTTTGGGACGAACAACCTCTTCTCGATGATACCCCTTTCCATGTAAATCAAGTGTTTTTGGAGTATCGATGGTATCAGCAAAGCGACATCCAAAAATGGTTTATTGGTCCACACATTGGCTTTGGGATGTTTACTTTGCAAAAGCCCAAATTTGCAATTATCTATGATTATTGGGCAGAAAAAGAAGGTGATGAAAAACAGCTTGATTCTCCAGATGATGAATATCGATCAGGGCGCGTGGCTTTTTATGGGCTTACGGTTGGCTACAAAAAACGACTCAAAAAGGGCTTTGGTTTGGAATTTTTTATCGGAGCAGGACTAACACAATCCTGGTATAAAGGCTATAAGGGACTACGCCGAGTAAGTTTAGAAACTGACTCTCGACCTTTTAATGGGTCAGGAGAGGTCGTGGCTTACCGTGGCGGACTGATGCTCACCTATATAATCCCTATTTTTGCACACAAAACCAACCCTGATGAATAAAATCTGCTGCATTGGAGCGGGATATGTAGGCGGACCCACCATGGCGGTCATCGCTAGACAGTGTCCAAATATCACAGTTACGGTGGTTGATATCAGCGAAGAGCGCATTGCCGCTTGGAATGACGCCAACCTAGACAACCTCCCGATTTATGAACCAGGTTTGGCTGAAGTCGTGGCCAAAGCACGAGACAAAAACCTCTTTTTTTCTACGGAAGTTGATAAGGCAATTCAGGAAGCAGACATCATTTTTATTGCGGTCAATACGCCTACCAAAACCTACGGAAAGGGGAAGGGCATGGCTGCAGACCTGACATATGTTGAGCAATGTGCCCGCAACATTGCAGAGGTCGCAAAGAGCGATAAAATCGTGGTCGAAAAAAGCACCCTTCCTGTTCGCACAGCAGAAGCGATTCAAACCATATTGAAACAATCTCCTCATGGGGCACAATTTGAGGTCTTGTCCAACCCCGAGTTTTTAGCAGAAGGCACGGCGATTGAAGATCTATTTAAATCCGACCGGGTTTTGATTGGCGGAAGAACAACACCAAAAGGGGAACAGGCCGTCCAGGCGCTTGTTGATATTTATGCCAATTGGATTCCTCGCGAAAAAATTGTGACAACCAATGTCTGGTCCTCTGAGCTATCCAAGCTCGTCTCCAATGCCTTTTTGGCACAAAGAATAAGCTCCATTAACAGCATATCTGCACTTTGTGAGGCTACCGGTGCCGATGTGGAAGAAGTCGCCACCGCAGTTGGAAAGGACAGTCGAATTGGACCTAAGTTTTTAAAGGCCTCTGTGGGCTTTGGGGGAAGCTGCTTTCAAAAAGACATTTTAAATCTAGTTTATCTCTGCCAACAATATGGTCTAGACGAAGTAGCCGACTATTGGAAGGGCGTTATTGACATAAATGATTACCAAAAAAACCGCTTTGCCAATCGGATTCAACAGGCATTATTTAACACGGTCAATGGCAAAAAAATCTCTTTTTGGGGCTGGGCCTTTAAAAAGGACACCAATGACACAAGAGAATCTGCAGCGATTTATGTGGCAGATCAATTACTCTCTGAAGGTGCAGAGATTGTGGTGTACGACCCAAAAGTAACCCTAGAGCGGATGCATATGGACTTGCAAACCCTATGGGAATACCGCGGAGAAACAGAAACAGACATCAAGGGAAAGCTGGCAAAGCTTCAAAGTGTCGACTCTGCTGTGGCCGCATGTACGAAAGCCCATGCTTTGGCCGTTATTGCAGAGTGGGATGTGTTTCAAACCCAAGATTTTGAAACCATTTATACCAAAATGGAAAAGCCAGCTTTTGTATTTGACGGACGAAAAATTTTAGATTACAACCAACTCCAATCGATCGGCTTCACGGCCTATGAAATTGGGAAAGCAACCGAAGACTAATATGTGTGGAATCGTAGGTTATATCGGAAATCGCGCTGCATACCCCATTGTTATTCAGGGGTTAAAACGCTTGGAATATCGCGGTTATGACAGCGCAGGGATTGCCTTACACAATAGCGAGCTACACCTGACCAAAACCAAAGGCAAGGTAGCGGATCTGGAAGCCAAGGCACAACAAAATGAACGATCTGGTACGCTTGGGATTGGTCACACGCGCTGGGCAACACATGGGGCCCCCAATGATGTGAATGCCCACCCGCACACCTCCAATTCTGGACGTTTGGTATTGGTTCATAACGGCATCATTGAAAACTATGAATCCTTACGTTCTTATTTGACCAAAAAAGGGTTTTCGTTCTCATCCGAAACCGACACAGAGGTTTTAGTCAATTTGATTGAGCATATCCAAATCACTCAAGGGTTGAAGACGGGAAAAGCCGTACAAATCGCCTTGAACCAAGTGGTGGGGGCTTATGCCATTGCGGTTTTTGACAAAGAACGACCCAAAGAAATCGTGGTTGCTAAGTTGGGCAGCCCACTTGCCATTGGTTTGGGGAAAGACGAATATTTTGTGGCCTCTGACGCCTCGCCTTTTATCGAGTATACCAATCGCTCTATTTATTTAGAGGACAACGAAATGGCGGTCATCAACCAAGACAAAGGATTAAAAATGTATGCGATTCCAGACAACAGCCGGGTTGACCCCAAAATCCAAGAACTACAACTCAGCTTAGAAAAAATTGAAAAAGGGGGTTATGACCATTTTATGCTCAAAGAGATTTATGAGCAACCCGATGCGATTATTGACACCTTTCGCGGAAGACTTCACAGGGATCAACAACAGATTTTGTTATCTGGTTTGGAAGAAAATAAAGAAGTATTTCAAAACGCCAAGCGAATCATTATCATTGCTTGTGGGACCTCGTGGCATGCGGGTCTTGTGGGCGAATATTTGTTTGAAGATGCGGCACGAATACCTGTTGAAGTGGAATACGCTTCGGAGTTTCGCTATCGCAACCCTGTGATTAATAAAGAGGATGTCGTAATTGCGATTTCTCAGTCTGGCGAAACAGCAGATACCTTAGCAGCGATCAAGCTGGCCAAAGAAGCGGGGGCTTTTGTATTTGGCATATGTAATGTCGTTGGGAGCTCCATTGCTCGTGCTGCCGATACGGGGGCTTACACCCATGCAGGACCAGAAATTGGGGTGGCATCGACCAAGGCCTTTACCACACAAATCACCTTGTTGATGTTGATTTGCTTGCGTTTGGGACAATTGCGCGGGACATTATCGACTGAAGAGTTTAATCGTGTTGCAGAGGAGCTGGAAGCCCTTCCCAAAGCCGTACAGACCGTATTGAAAAGCGAAAAAGAGATTGAGCAGATTGCAAAAAACTACAAAGACGCTGCTAACTTTTTGTATTTGGGACGAGGGTACAATTTTCCAGTGGCTCTAGAAGGGGCGCTGAAGCTCAAAGAAATCTCATATATCCACGCTGAAGGTTATCCAGCCGCTGAGATGAAACACGGCCCGATTGCGCTAATTGACAAAAATATGCCTGTGGTGGTGATTGCCACCAACAAAGGCCACTATGAAAAGGTGGTGAGCAATATTCAAGAAATTAAATCTAGAGACGGTAAAATCATAGCGGTTGTAACCAAGGGAGATAAGTCGGTCAAAGCCCTAGCGGATCATGTAATTGAAATCCCTGAGGTCACAGAATCTTTAACACCCATATTGGCGTCGGTTCCCTTGCAGTTACTTGCCTATCATATTGCTGTGATGCGGGGCTGTAATGTGGATCAGCCCAGAAACCTAGCCAAATCCGTAACGGTGGAATAATGAAGAAAAAGGCAATCATCGTATCGGGCTATTTTAATCCTTTGCACAAGGGGCATTTGGAGTATATCAATAATGCCAAAGCGCTTTGCGATGAGTTGTTTGTGATCGTCAACAATGACCATCAGAGAGAACTCAAAGGGAGTAAACCTTTCCAAGATGAAGATGAGCGCCTGTTGATTGTCAGCAATATCAAGGCAGTAGACAAAGCGATTTTGTCCATTGACCAAGACCGTACGGTGTGCGAGAGTATTCGCAAAATAACAGAGCACTATGGCATCGATTATGATTTGGCTTTCGCCAATGGCGGAGACCAAAACAATGATACCATTCCAGAAATTCCAATTTGTAAGGAGTTGGGGGTGGCGCTAATCGATGGGTTAGGAGAGAAGATACAAAGTAGTAGTTGGTTATTGGATAAATTATAGCTCAACATGTGTGGAATTAATGGAATTATAGACTTTGAAAAAACAAAAACTTCTAATATTCATGAGCGAATATTGAAAATGAACAAAGAATTAGTTCATAGGGGGCCAGACAATAATGAGGCTTTTCATAACGACAGCTTTGCATTAGGACATTTAAGACTTTCAATTATTGATTTAGATGAACGCGCCAACCAACCGATGTGTTATAAAGATCATCTTATTGTATATAATGGGGAGGTGTTTAATTACAAAGAAATCAGAAAAGAACTATCATTAGAATTCATTACAGATAGTGACACAGAAGTAGTTTTAAAAAGCGTTGTCCAAATGGGGATTGACTGGTTTCTAAAACGAGCTAATGGCTTTTTTGCGTTTGCAATAATTAACAAAAAAACCAATACAGTTATTTTAGCGAGAGACCGCTTTGGGATCAAACCATTATACTATTCTTATTTGGACAATAGGCTTATTTTCAGCTCAGAAGTAAAAGGAATTTTGGCCAGCGGATTGTTAGAAGCAACTTTCAGATTTGATAAAATAGAAGAATATTTAAGTTATAGGTTTATTTTAGAGCCAAATACATTTTTTGAAGATGTTTATCAGCTTGAAAGCGGAACATATCACATTTATAATTCGTCAGGGGTTAGAAAAGTTTTTAAGTATTGGGATTTACCAAACACGGTAGAATCACAAGTAAAAAATGAATCGGATATTATTAAAGAACTATCAAAAAAAGTTGAGGAAGCAATTAGCAGATGGGCATTGACAGATGTGCCTCTAGGTGCATTTTTAAGCGGCGGTCTTGATTCAAGCCTCACATCAGCAATTTTGTCCAAGAATATTTCAAAACTTAAAACCTACACAATAGGCTACTCAAAAAAAAATTATAACGAATTTGATTATGCTGACATAGTAGCTAGACACATCTCTAGTGATCATACCAAGTTATACGATGATTTAGATAATTATAATGAGTACTGGGACCGTCTTATAAATAAAAAAGACAGCCCATTATCGGTACCTAATGAGATACCATTAGCAGCCATGTGTGATGAACTAAAAAAGAATATAACAGTAGTTGTTTCTGGAGAAGGTGCTGATGAACTCTTTGGGGGTTATGGGAAAATTTTCAGGCTTCCTTTTGATAAAAAAAGGGAGCTTTCGGAGTTTAATTTAATAAATGAGTTAATTAATTCTTACAGTTACATGAGTAAAGGGTTTTTGTCAAAATATTTCGTAAGACAAAGCAAATCGTTTGAGGACTGCATAAAAAAAGTTTACGATACCTCAATTTCAGACAACGATTTTATGTACAGATTTTTTCACAGCATTCACATAAAGGGGTTGTTAGGGAGGGTTGATATGACATCAATGCAGGCATCAGTTGAAGCAAGACCCCCCTTTTTAGACCACAGTTTAATTGAGTATGTGTATAAAACAATTCCAAACTCATTAAAATTGAAATGGAACAAAGATCTACCTCCAGATGAGATGAAAGCTGAGCAATATTCAGAAATTTATGACACTCCAAAATATCCACTTAAAAAAGTCGCCGAAAAATATCTTCCGAAAAAAATAATATATAGAAAAAAAATGGGTTTTCCTGTACCACTAGACGATTGGTTTTCTAGTTTGATAAATCAATTAGACCTGTCTAATGGGGTGTATTCTAATGCTTTAAAAAATACAGTAAATAAAACGGTGTTTATTGAAGATTTAAAAAAGGAGAAGAGGTATGGCCAGTCATTATGGATGTTGTTAAACTTGCAAAAATTTTATAATATGTATTTTAAAAAGTCTTGGAAATGGTAATTGGATATACTACAGGTGTTTTTGACCTGTTCCACATAGGTCACTTAAACATGTTGAAAAATGCTGCGGCTTTGTGTGATAAACTTATAGTGGGCGTAACAACGGATGAGCTAGTTTCATATAAGGGAAAAAAAGCAGTAATCCCGTTTCACGAGCGATTAGAAATTGTTCGAAGCATAAAATTTGTAGATGCTGCTATACCACAAGAAGACATGAATAAAATCGCTGCCAGGGATAAACTAAATTTCGACATCATGTTTGTTGGATCAGATTGGCACGGCACAAATAAATGGGTAAAAATCGAAAAAGAGCTTAAAGAAAAAGGGGTAAAAATTATTTATTTCCCATACACACAAGGCACAAGCAGCTCTCTTATTAACGAAACTCTTAAAAAGTTAAGAAATTAAATTGTGTTAAAAGTATTAAAAACTAATATTAAAACACATGCCATTCTTGCAATATGGCCATTATTGCTTGCAGTAATTGTAACAATAGTCTGGGGTGAATCGAAATTTAAGGATTATGCAATAGCTGCAAACACAGGGTATTTCGCAGGCTCTTTACTGGATTGGGGCGGAACAAACTTTAGAATATTATTTAATAAACGAAACCAAATTCTGAGCTTTTGGATATTAAAAGTTTCTTTTTTAGCTCTAATTGCATTTATTCTTTCTTTTTTTTTAGACTTTACTTCAGAGTTAGCATTTATGGTGGCCATTTTCTCAAATCCTCTTTGGGTATACGTCGATATTGGAGAGCAAGCCACTTATAATAAATTTCTATTATACTCTAGAATCGTTTGTTTAGCTTTATTATTTACACCTGGCTTTATAACACTTGTCCCAATTGCATTTATTTTATTTAATATAATTCTCACTTATAAACTAAAAAAGTATTTTGAGTATGAAAGTTTTAAATATATAACGGAAAACAGCATATTTTACATTAAACACGGCCTGTCTTTTTTTCTAAGTAAAATTTCAACGTCAGCCTGGATGTATCTACCGTTACTAATTTTATCAACCAAAACAGACAGCGCCTTACTTCCATACCTTGATAAGCTTTATCAAATGGCCGTGACCGCTACTGTTCCTTTTGTATTGACACAGCTCAAGTTGGGAAATTTCCTATCACGAAAGATAATGATAGTTACGGGGTTAACTTTAATTATATTTAATTTATTTCCGATCATATTTTCTAATTATGGATCGGAAGAAATAATCCTTTTTTATGCAGCCTTGTCATTTTTATTGATTTATTTATCTGTCTTTGGTCAGGGTTGGGTTCTGCCAGAAAAAACAATTTGGATTAATTGTGTTTATTTCTTTACCACTTTGATTACACTATTTGTTTGGCAATACTATAACTCTAATATTTATGCTCTAGTAGGGTTATTTTTTGTAATAAATTTTCTAATTAGAATACGTGTTTCTTAGGCTTCTGTTGTGGTTCGGGTATTTTTTATCAAGTTTGGCCCCACGGGACCCCAACCTCAGTATTTCTGGAAGCATGTATGGGGAAAAGTATAGCAACAGTTACACGCTGTTTAAACAGGGTAAAATAGATTATTGGATATCCAAAAAAACAACTAAGAATAAAAACGAAATATATATTTATAGTCTTAAGTCTTTATTTCTTCACATAAGGGCTTCTTCAGTATACGTAGATTTTGGAGCGAAAGACGTTCTTTGGTTTCTAATTGCAAGAGCAAAAATAATTAATTTATGGCACGGGATGCCAATAAAGAAAATTGAAAAAGATATTAAACACGGCCCTATTAGTGTTAAGTACTCTAAAAGCTTAAAGCACATTCTCAAAAGAATTTTATACTTTCAAGATAGTTTTTTTACTTATGAAAGTGTTTGGGTTAACTCTGAATTTCATAGAAAAGTATTATCACAATCTTTTAAAGCAAAAAAACTAGAACTACATAGAGCCCCAAGACTAGAGATGTGGTCATCTTTTCCAACCACAAGACAATCTAAAACAATTTATTTTTGCTTTACATTTCTTGATAATGGCGATTCACCCCCTATGTTCGAAGAACTTTTAAACTATTCAAATAGAAATTTTAATTTATTTTTAGTTCTTCACCCAAGCGACACCGCTCTTTATCATAAGAAAGTTAGAGAAAAAGCGCACAACATTAAGCTAGGTCTTGACCCAAGAAATGTTTCAAGGGGGGATGTTTTAGTCACAGCGCAATCTAGTTTACTTTTTGATGCAGATATTTCTAAAATTGAGACAGCTTTATTAAGCCACAAAACAGATCTATTAAGACCTCAATACTTAATGATTGAAGATTATATGGATAAAATACAGATCATTAGTACATTAAAGCAACTCGATCTTTTTTTAGAATCTATTTTTGAAGGCAATTCATATGTTGGGTGGACAAAAAAATTGAAATTCATATGATAGCAGTGTTAATTGTTATGAATTTGGCACTAGCCTTATTAAAAAAAGGTCAGAGTGCAAGTGCTACAACTTTCTTTATATCATCTGTTTATGTGTATTGTGGAGTGTTTTTATTGAACGACAAAGAACTTTATTCTTATTTTACTTATGTTGTCTTTTTTCACTTTGTTGTTGCCATAATTGTGCCTAGACTCCCAAAAATAAACACACTTAAGCCCCTTAACAACAAAAAGCTAAACTTTGCATTAGATGCCTTAGTTTTAATTTATTTATTCATATTGATATTTAATCTTGACATTTCTAACATAGAATTATCAAGAATGAAAACCTTTCAAGAATTTAAAATATTATACTATAACCTATTAATAATGTGGCCAGTCCTTTTTTTACTTAGAGAAAAGGTTTCAAAGCCAATGGTATTAGCATATTTATTGACCTCTATTTTAACTGGCTTTCGCTCTTTAATTATCAATTTTATTTTTTTAATTGCCCTAAAATCTATTTTTAAAAACAATAGTTTATCTGATCTTAAAAAGTTAATATTACCAACACTTTTATTATTAGTTGTAATAGTTGCAGTTAGTTATTTTAGAACAACTGCAGAACAAAAAAGCTTATTTACTTTAGTTGTTGACAGAGTGTTTATGGTTAACGCTGAAAACATTAATACAATAGTGGGCAAGGATTACAATTTTGGTTTTACTCAGATTTTTAGAGATTTTGCACCACTAAGACTTTTCTTTTTAGAGCTTAACCTCACAACCGCCGAGTATATAACAAAAGACTTAAACTATTATTACTTTTCAACAGGAAGAATAATGACACCAACGATGTTTGGTTTAGGCTATTCTTCATTGGGCAGTATCGGATTTTTTACCCCCATAATTTTAATCGGACTTTTCGACACTTTTGTATTTATATATGAAAGAGTAGTAAAAAGACCTATTAGTGCAGTTTGGGTTTTTATTTCAATAAGCATGGTTACTAGAGGGGTTTGGTCTGTTCTTGGGTTATACGCAACATTGGCAATACCAATAGTTTTAATTTCAATCTATAAAATTAAGAAATATGATTTCCGTTATAGTAGTTAGTTACAAACGCCATAACGATGTTATTGATTGCATAAAGTCAATAAAAAAAAATGTTAAAAATTCTACTCAAATTATTGTTGTTTGTAATGACGGAAAATACTTTAATAAAATTGCTGGAGTAAACTTTATTTATCCGGATTCCAATTTAGGAGTTGCAGGAGGGAGAAATCTTGGGGCGAAATATGCTAAAAATAAATGGCTAATGTTTATAGACGACGATGCAGTTGTTGAGAGATTCTCTGTAAACACATTAAGTGTCAGTAGAAAATTAGGAGCATTATCAGTAAAAAGCATTGACTTCTACTCTGGGGAACTTAGAAAGCATGAAAACCCATCAATCAATGGAATGTACTCTTCAAAATATGTGGGCGTCTGCCACCTAATAAGAAAAAATTTATTTTTAAGTTTAGGCGGATATGATGTTGTTTCAAATTACGGGATGGAAGAATACAATTTTCTTTACAAGATGTATTCAACAGGAAAAAATGTGGGAAATGCAGACATTACTGTAAGACATAAAAAAAGCAAAGATGGAAGAGGCATGAATAACGAAAAAGTCGAGACGCTGGCCATTGCTAAATTGAATTTAATTAGACATGTAGTGCCTACAGAAATTTATTTATCACACCTTTTTTTTTGGGGAACCAGATTAATTCTAAGAGGCTCTTTAAGTACATTGATTAAAATATTGAAGCCTTCCACAAAAAGGGAAAAAACTAATTTTATTACCAATAGGGCTAATTTTTATTTGTGTGCACTTAAAGGCAGAACGAATGTATTCTATTAAAATTCTTGGTTATGGTTTGAACAAGATTTTGTTTCAACACGTTAATCATATGTGCCTAAGCAAATTTTTTTTACATGAAAAAACATGCTTTGCATATAACATATCCCCACTTAATATTGTTTTTATGTTTTATTATTTAATAAGTGGATATAAAGTTATTTATCATTTGCACGACCCTGTACCACATAAAGGGTGGAAATTCCTTCCAACATATATTCTACAGTTGTCGGCGGTTTTTATTGCAACTAAAACAGTGGTGTTTAGTTCAGAGTTAGCTCAAAAAACTAAAAAGCATTATTTAAAAACTGGCGAAATACTGATTGCAAGCCATGGCTACTCAAAGAATTTGAAAAACTCGAACACAAACTCTAAGAGAACACACTATGACTTCGGTTTTTTTGGCACACACAAACCTTATAAATTTGACAGAAGCTTAAAGGAATTGATTTACAAACTTTCCTCAAAAGGAAACGTTCTTCTAATTGGGAAAAATTACCCAAACTTCAATTTAGCCAAAGTGTTTTCTGGTTATATGGATGAAAAAAAATACTATAATTATATGAATAATACAAAATGTATCGTTTGTATTTATAGAGATGTTTCTTTTAGTGGAGTTATTCATGACGCTGTAGCACTAGGCAAGCAGCTTCTAGTTAATGAGACCTGCAAGAATTATATTAATAGAAATTATAAAGAGTACAAGCCCATTACTAACCTTCTCGGTCTAACCTTAATGGGTATGGAAAACAGGGATGAAAAAAAATCTTATCCAGCTTGGAGTCTTTATGTAAAACAAGTTTTCAATGTATAGTTTAATTGGAGCTTCAGGATTTGTTGGGTCAAGATTAATTTCTTTACTAAACCCAGCTAATTGTTACAATTTTGACAAAAGGCCATCCCCATTTTTAAAAAAAACCACTTATTTAGGAGACATAAGACGCCAAAATCAAATACGGTTACATAAAAAGTCAAAAGCAGTTGTTTTACTTGCTGCAGAGCACCGAGATGACGTTAGCCCCACCTCCTTGTATTATGATGTCAACGTCACCGGAACAAAAAACGTGCTTGATAAAATGGATGAAGCAGGTATAAAACACCTAGTTTTCACCAGCTCTGTTGCCATTTACGGGCTTAACAAAAATAACCCTAAAGAAGACCACCCAGAGGACCCCTTTAACCATTATGGGAAAAGTAAGTGGCAAGCTGAGAAAGTGATTAAAGAATGGTATGAAAAAGACCCTAGAGGCAAATCTATTACTATCATCAGGCCAACCGTTATTTTCGGCGAACGTAATAGGGGGAATGTGTACAATCTGTTAAAGCAAATGAGCTCAGGTAAGTTTCTGATGATCGGTAAAGGCCAAAACAAAAAATCTATGGCTTATGTAGGCAATGTAGCTGCTTTTATTAAAGACCGACTTGAAAAAGAAGAAAAAGGCTATCATGTTTTTAATTATGCAGACAAACCGGATTTTACTATGATGGAATTGGTGTCAGTTATTGAGAAAAAGATGAATTTGCGCATTCCAAAAACAAAAATCCCTTATTTTTTTGGAATTCTTGTGGGCTGTTTTTTTGATATGCTTGCAAAGCTTACAGCAAAAAAGTTTTCAATATCTTCAGTGCGTGTGAAAAAGTTCTGTGCCAACACACAATTTGATTCATCAAAGGCACACGCTTCGTTTAAAGCTCCCTATAAACTAGAAAAAGCCCTCCACAAAACACTTCAGCATGAGTTCATTGAACCTGTGAATAACGATCTTCTGTTCTATTCAGAATAACATATTCAACGGGTTAAAAATCAAGTGAGCATCTTTAATTGCCCCTTATTATTTATATTTTTAGACGAAAAACACCACAACCCTAAAATGATTATTGCTAAAGGTCCAAAAAAACCTGCAGCAAATGCAGAGAACAAAGGCACTGTTTTTTCCCAAGATAAAAGTAGCTTTATATGAAAAAGAAACACGGTGGTTAATCCAACAAGCCCAAACCATGATAGAATATCTATTGGAACCACCTCAATCCAAAGCTGAGAGTACCTTGTTGTGCCTCCAAATAAAAATGTTTTTAGAGAAATGTTTTCAGAAAAAATCTTCCAAAAACCCAATATTTTTTGATCACGAAGGGAGAAAAGAACTCCCCAAATACCATGGCTGTCCAATACATTGGACCAAAAGCTACTTTTACTAACAAAACCAGGCACCCAACTAGGACTTTTTATTATTGCTAGGCCACAGACTAAACCTACCACAGTTCTTAAAGTAAATGATTTAATTATCACAAAAAATATAAAAAGCGCAATCGCTAACATCCCCATTTTTGTGCCAGATACTAAAAGAGGGATTAAAAAAATCAATGACTTTATTTTATTTAAATTCCAATTTTGGATTAAAAAAATGACTGAAAAGAAGACGCTGTAACCCCTGTACATGAATCCTGAAACACCAAATCTAGAAGAATTAGGATAGCTCTCAAAAAATGGTAACTCAAAAACAAAATACGACAAAATCAATAAAATATTTATTAACACCATATTTTCAATTATTTTCATAATCTTATTAGTGTAAAGGAGATTACAATCTATCTCTTTCCAAACACCCAAAAAAATAATTGGTAAAGAAAAAACCAAGGTATAGTATATCTGCCCCTCTGTTAAGCTAAATAAAAAGCTGTAAGAATGAGAGTTTTTAGCATAAATTATTTCATTAAATATGGAAATGGAAACAATTATTAACCAACAGTATAAAAAAAAGGGTTCAACCTGTTTTCTTAAAAAAAACCCACTAATTAGGGCAGTTATATAAACAAGCGCATACAAAACATAAGTTATAACCTTTAACCACAGAAATTCTTCAACACCCCATATATCGAAAAACTTAAACATAAACCTTCTTAAAAAAAGGTGTACAATAAATACAATTAACCCTGTATAATAAAACCGTGCACTTTCAAACACATTTACTCTGGCGATATGGATCAATCGTTGTAGCATTTATTGTATAACGTTTAACGAGTTCAACTATTGTTATTTTTTAGAACAACCTTTTTGGGTCTAATCGTGGGGGAGCTCGCACCACTCCACGCAAAAAACTCTTGGTTTGGAAACAACTGCCTTGCCAAATCCAGCCATGTCATTACCTCGCCACCGCAATAATGCGAAATACCTTTTGCGAGTTGTTGGTTAGCAATTCCGTTTAGCAAATGGGCTGCCAAATCTTCCGCACGTGTAGGACAACCATGTTGGTCTGCGGTTACACTGAGTGTTTTTCCAGCATCAATTTGGGCTTTCAGCTTGGCGTAAAAGTGATTCCCATATTGAGAATACAACCAAGAGGTACGCACAATCGAATGCGTACCGCTAACTGCGTGTATGACCTGTTCACCAGCCAGCTTACTCGCTCCATAGACGTTCAGCGGATTGGGGGTGTCTGTTGGAGTGTAGGGTCTGTCAAGCGTACCGCCAAACACATAGTCGGTTGAAATGTGCATAATCCAGCAGCCATGTTGTTTGCAGACTTTGGCAAGGGTTTCAACCGCTGTTGCATTAATCGCAAAGGCGAGTTCTTTATTGGTTTCTGCACCATCTACATCAGTATAGGCAGCAGCATTGATACAGACATCGAAGGATTGGCTAGCAAACACTTCTTTTATCGCTTCGGCATTGGTAATGTCTAGTGAATTTTTATCCAGAAAAACAAGGTCAAGAGTAAAGTCTTTTCCCAAAGACCCATAGACTTCATCGGTACTGATGTGATAGAACCGATGATTTGTTCCTTTTTTCCAATGCGTACGACAGGCATTGAGCAGGTTCATTGTGCCAACGACATTGGTTTCGGCAAAAGGCAAAGGGCCCTCAATAGAGCGATCAACATGTGATTCTGCTGCAAGATGAATGACCGCTTCAATTGGATAGGTTGAAAACAGACTGTCAAGTACAGTGGCATCATTAATGTTTCCCTCCACAAACTGATAATTCGGGGCATTGTTTATATCATCCAAACGCGATAAATCAGCGGCATAAGTCAGTGCATCCAGATTGATAAGATTATAATCGGAATAGCTTTTGACAAGATGTCGAATCAAATGAGACCCGATAAACCCGGCACCGCCTGTTACTAATATGACCATACGTTCAAAATAGATAACGAAAGAGTTGCTTCAAAAGTACAAATCATTTTTTGAGCAGGGCGTATGCAATTTTTTACTTTTGCCAGCGTTTAATCATGGTATAACACCAACCATACCCTATTTGGAATCTCTACTTAAGCGGAGTTTTAACGTATTGTTTGCCTTGACAATTCTGTCTTTGGTCATGTCATGGCTCGTCCCCGTATTGTGGATGTTGAATCTTTTTGTTGGCGGAGGCCCATTGTTTTTTAGCCATCAGCGTGAAGGGAAAGACCGCAAGTTATTTCGGTGTTATAAATTTAGAACATTTCCCAAAAATGCCGTTCACCCAAAGCCAGGAGATTCGATGACCACTCCAATTTCTTGGTTGGGTACTTTTCTTCGCAATTCAGGAATCGATGAACTTCCGCAAGTCCTGAATATCTTAAGAGGGGAAATGTCTGTTGTCGGTCCCCGACCACATCTACCAGAATACAATGCGTATTATCAAAGCGTAGTTGGACAACAGGAGATGGAAAAACGTCACAACGCCAAACCAGGGCTGACAGGACTGGCCCAAATCCGAGGATACCGAGGGGACACACCCAACAACGCTTCCATTCATAACCGAATCAATAGCGATATTGAATATATCAATAAACAATCTTTCGTGTTAGACCTTGAAATTATTGCCATTTCGTTATGGATGCTGATCCGCTCCGCAGTTCGGCGAATTTTTAATTAGTCAACCTCCAATCTGCAAGCGACAAATTCCTATTTTTACCAAAAACAAGCATGAAGGTACTTCTATTGGGAAGCGGTGGTCGTGAATACACATTCTGTCACCAACTGGTAAAAAGCCCACATCAACCACAGTTGTTTATTGCACCTGGCAATGCTGGAACTGCACAGTTTGGTACAAATATCGAGGTATCACCCACGGACTTTGAAGGGCTTAAACAAGCAGTGCTCACTCACGAGATCGAAATGGTTATTGTTGGTCCTGAAGTCCCACTGGTGGAAGGGGTGGTTGATTTTTTTGCTGCGGATCAAGAGCTAGCACATATCCCTGTGATTGGACCGTCAAAGCAAGGCGCAGAACTTGAAGGCAGTAAAGAGTTTGCCAAGGCCTTTATGCAACGCCACAATATTCCCACTGCTGCTTATAAAAGTTTTACCAAAGACACCCTTGCGGAAGGGCTTACCTATCTTGAAACCGTAACACCTCCCTATGTCCTTAAAGCCGATGGCTTGGCAGCTGGAAAGGGTGTGGCTATTCTCAATGAGCTTGCTGACGCAAAAGCGGAACTTACCGCCATGCTTGCAGATGCGAAGTTTGGAGAAGCCAGTCAGAAGGTGGTGATTGAAGAGTTTTTGGATGGAATTGAGTTGTCGTGCTTTGTGCTCACCGATGGTAAGTCCTATAAAATCCTCCCCACGGCCAAGGATTATAAACGTATCGGAGAAGGAGACACAGGGCTCAACACAGGGGGCATGGGAGCCGTTTCCCCTGTTCCGTTTGCCGATGAGACCTTTGTACAAAAGATTAAAGAGCAAGTTGTAGTGCCAACCATGCAGGGACTCCAGCAGGACGGAATTCCCTATGTAGGTTTTGTCTTTATCGGATTGATCAAAGTTGGAGAAAATCCCAAAGTGATCGAGTACAATGTGCGTATGGGCGACCCCGAAACCCAAGTGGTACTTCCGCGGATTCAAAATGACTTATTTGAATTGCTACAAGCCACAGCCTCTGGAACGCTCGATAGCGTAAAACTGTCTATAGACAAGCGCTCTGTTTCTACCATAGTTGCGGTTTCAGGGGGTTACCCTGAAAGCTATAAAAAAGGGAAGGCGATTCGTGGGATTGATCCAAGTGATTTTGTTGTCCATGCGGGAACAGCA